>Ga0214469_1000845_pt1 | contig 11139 bp, 10 predicted proteins | sample RVTome_10_FD_187340 | JGI IMG/M metagenome (GOLD analysis project Ga0214469, IMG submission 187340) | Soil microbial communities from uranium-contaminated site in the Upper Colorado River Basin, Wyoming, United States - RVT153D57 HiSeq ... | reverse complement strand
CGTCGGTGACCACCGGGTCCTCCTCGGGCATCATCGGCGTCTCGACCGTCTCGGTCCAGGTGTCACCGACGCTGACCTCGTCCTCTGAGAGAGATGGGCCGACGAACTGGCCCGGTGTCGCCGCGCCAAACCCCTCGAGCATGCCGAGTCCACCGAGACCGCCGAACACGTCCTCAGTCGAGCTGTCCTCGGGGATGACGTTTCCCTGGTCGTCGACGACGATCGTGGTGTCGACGGGCTCCAACTCAGCCAACTCGGGGATCTCCGAGGGGTCGACCGGCTCACCGTCGATGGTGCCGCTGAACTCGAGGTCGGTGAAGTCGCCGGTGATGGTGACCTCGAAGGTCCCGTCCTCAGGCCCCTCGGCCACCGCATATGTGAACAACGTGGTTCCAGTGATCAGCAGTGACATGTTCCCCGGGAGGTCGTCTTCCTCGCCGAGGGCCCCGGTTTCTCCGCTGGTGGACAGGTCGATGGTCTGGTTCATGTCGACCTCGTACTGGTGGGAGGTTCCGGGCTCGAGCGTGTAGGACAGTTGCACTGACTCCACCGCAGGGGCCGTGGTCGTGGTTTCGATTGCTTCGGTGGAGGTGGTCGTGGTGTCCTCGCCACCGGCCCCGCCACAGGCGGCGAGAACGAGGGCGAGCACCGTGAGAAGAATGAATGAGCGGATTCGCATGGCGCCATTATCGGCCGGAATGGGTGCCTAGCTGAACCTGGTTACCCTGCTCCGGTGAATCCGTGGACCCCGCTCGTAGGCGCGACCCTCGGGTGGGCAGCCGGATCGGTCCTCACCCGCGCCGTCCTGGTGCGCGGTGTCAACACATGGACCTTGATCCCGATCCGCATGGCCTTCGCCCTGATCACCCTCGTGGCGATCATCGTCATTTCGAAGCGGTTCTGGACGACCGACCCGGTCGCCTGGCGCATGGGTCTCGTCCTCGGTGGTGTCGCCATGGCGCTCCCGATGGTGCTGATGACCCTGGCCTTCGAAGACCTCCCGGTGAGTATCGGCGGGCTGCTGGTCGCCCTGGTGCCTCTGGCCACCATCGGAGCCGCTCACTTCCTGGTCGACGGTGAGCGGTTCCCGTTCAAGTCCCTCCCCGGCCTGCTGGTGGCCTTGGCCGGGTCGGCGTTGCTGGTCGGTCTCGGCGGCGACACCATCGAGGGGGTGGGCAACCTGTGGCGGGGGGTCGGTTTGATGGTGGCCGGTGTTGCCATGGCCGGGATCGGCGGTGCCCTCAGCCGCCGTTACGCCCTCCAGGTGCCGAGCAACGACCTCGTCCTGCCCCAGTTCAGCGTGAACACCGTGATCGTCGTGCTGGTGCTGCCTCTCTTCTTCGACTTCGAGATCACCGGGCTCGATGCGGCTAACTGGTGGATGATCGCCGGGATCGGAGCCCTGGGCACGACCCTGGCTTTCGGGTCGTTCCTCGTTGCCGCCGGGGTCAACCCGGCCTACCGGCTGGCCTACGTGGGTTACACGATCCCGGTGCTCGCAGTGGTCCTCGCCATCGTCTTCCTCGGAGAGCGTCTCACCGTCGCCGTGGTCGTGGGCGCGGTGATGATCCTCTCGGGCGTGGTGATGGCGGAGCGGACCACCACCCATGTGCCCGAGCCAGGAGTGGCCACGGCCAGGTAGCCGCCGAGATATCGGGCGGGGTTTCCCCCGCCCGCGGCGTTACCCTGCCGTCCCTATGACCCGTCGCATCCTCGTCGCCGTCGCCTGGCCCTACGCCTCGGGCCCGCTTCACCTGGGGCATCTGGGCGGCGCCTATCTCCCACCGGACATCTTCGCCCGCTATCACCGGCTCATCGGCAACGAGGTGCTCATGGTCTCCGGCTCGGACGCCAATGGCACTCCGATAACGGTCAAGGCAGACGAACTGGGGATCTCCCCGGAGGAGGTGGTCAACAGGTACCACCCCGAGATCCTCGGCTATTGGGAGGATCTGGGGATCTCCTTCGATCTCTTCACCACCACGATGACCGAGAACCACCATCGGGTGACCCAGGAGTTCTTCATGATCCTCCTGGAGAACGGTTACATGACCAAAGGCAAGTCAGAGCAGTTCTACGACCCGGAAGCCGAGAGGTTCCTCCCGGACCGCTACGTCGAGGGTGAGTGTCCCCACTGCGGATTCCCCGACGCCCGCGGCGACCAGTGCGACAACTGCGGGCGAACCCTCGACCCCACCGATCTGATCAACCCGCGATCCCGTCTCAGCGGAGCCACCCCGGTTCGTCGCGAGACCGAGCACTACTTCATGGATCTTCCCGCCTTCCAAGGGCGACTCACCGAATGGCTCGAGTCGAAGACCACCTGGCGCAAGCACGTGAGGAACTGGGCCCTCGGGATGGTGGCCGACATGCCGGTGCGCGCCATGACCCGCGACATCGACTGGGGCGTCGAGGTTCCCGTCGACGACCTCGGTCCAGGGAAGAAGATCTATGTCTGGTTCGACGCCGTGATCGGATATCTGTCGGCATCCATCGAATGGGCATCCAACACCGACCACCCCGACAGCTGGGAGAAATGGTGGAAGGACCCCGAGGCGGAGTCCTACTACTTCGTCGGGAAGGACAACATTCCCTTTCACGCCGTGATCTGGCCGGCGATGCTGATGGGAAGAGGCGATCTCAACCTCCCCACCGACGTCCCCGCCAACCAATACATCACCTTCAAGGGAGCCAAGGCGTCGAAGTCGAAAGGGGTGGGCCAATCGATCGGTTGGTACGCCGAGCGGCTCGAACCGGACGCGCTCAGATACGCCATCGCTTCGGTCTTCCCTGAACAAGACGACACCGATCTGCCGGACGACGAGATCATCCGCCGGGTCAACGAGGAGTTGGTGGCCACCTGGGGCAACCTGGTCAACCGTGTCCTCTCGATGAGCGCTGCCAACTTCGACGGAAAGGTCCCCGAGCCTGGCGACCTGACCGGTGAGGACCAGGAGATCCTCGCTCTCGGTGCGCGAACGCTGGAGAGGGTGGCGGACCACATCGAGAAGGTCGAGCTGCGGGCGGGTCTGCGGGCGGCGGTCGACGCCGCCGGTGAGGTCAACGCCTATCTCAACTCGACCGAGCCGTGGCGGGTCCTCAAAGAGGACCCGGGACGGGGCGGCACAATCCTCTGGGTGGCGATCCAGGCAATCGGAGGGATCAGGGTGGCCCTCTACCCCTACCTGCCCCACTCGGCGGTCACGATCGGCGAGATGCTCGGCACCGGCCCGAACGTGGACAGTTGGGTCGCTCCCGAGGTGCCGGCCGGGTCCGAGTTGGGCGAGATCGCCCCGGTGTTCATCAAGCTCGACGAAGACGCCCTCGACTGAAACGTAGAGAGCTCCACACGGGTCGAAGCAATGGTCAGCATCACATCACAGCGGGAAAGACGGGGCACATGATCCGGATAGCCCGCATCGGCGCGGGGCTCGGCCTGGTGGTCCTGGGCCTCTTCCTGCTTGTGCTCCCCGGCCCCGGCATCCTCACCATCGCCGGCGGGTTGGCCATCCTCGCCGTCGACTTCGTCTGGGCCCAGCGCACGCTCGACTGGATGAAGGATCGCTACAGGGACTATTTCACGTCCCAACGCGTCGAGGGGGCCCCGGACGAGACCCCCGACGAGCGCATGCCGTAGTGGGTACGTTCAGCTTGGGGGGTAGACCCCCATGTCCTTGGCCTTGTCGGTCTGCCAGAAGATGTCGGCGATCTCGTCGATGAGGTCGACGAGCTTCTGACCGTCGGCGGGGTCGACCGACTTCTTCGCCTCTCCGGCCTGGTGGATGGCACGCCAGAAGAGATCATCGAGGTCGTCGAACTCCTTGCGGTGGTCGGCGGTGAAGAAGTCGGCCCACAGCACCATCAGATGGTGCTTGACCAACTCCGCCCGTTCCTCCTTGATGAGGATGGCGCGGTCCTTGAAGACTTCGTCGTCGGAATCGTGATACTTCTGCGCCGACTTCAGCACCGACATCGCCTCGATCTTGGCCTGCGCCGGGTCGTACACCCCGCAGTAGAGGTCGCAATGCGCGTGTGCGACTGTTACCTGCCGCATGGGACTCCTTCTCTTGGTTGTGGTCCGACCATACTCCCTGCCTGTCGTGGTCGAGCCAGTGATGAAGCGTTACCGGGTGGCCGGACATTCGATGACACCAACGCTCCAACCGGGGCAGGAAGTCGTCGCGGTCAATACCCGACGAGCCCAGCCGGGAAACCTGGTCGTGTTCGAGCACCCCGACCGAGCCGACTTCTGGCTGATCAAGCGTCTCGCCGACAGCAACGGCTGGATCGTGTCGGACAACGAGACGGTGAGCGACACCGACTCGCGGACCCTGGGACCTGTCCCCATCGACCGTCTCCACCCGGTGATCGACCGGTTGGACGAGGAGACCTTCCGGCTCGGGGCGCACTTTCTCTCCGCTGAGGACCGTCATCTCGCCGACCTGATCGAGGAGTGGGGCGTCCCCGAGTTCTGGCATCGAGAGCCCGGGTTCGAGACACTGGTGCTGCTCATCCTCGAACAACAGGTCTCGCTCGAGTCGGGTGCTGCGATGTACCGGCGTCTCGCCGGGTTGTTGGGTGAGGTCAGCCCGGCCGCGGTGCTGGAGGCAGGCCCGGCCCGTCTCCGGTCGATAGGTGTCACCCGGCAGAAGACGGGTTACCTCCTGGAGCTCTCCGAACGGCTCGCCGACGGCCGGCTCGACCTGGAGACCATCGAGACGGCCCCGGTCGACGAGGCACGCTCGGCTCTCATCGGGATCAAAGGGATCGGTCCCTGGACCGCGGACGCCTATCTCCTCTCCGCTTCGCGACGTCCCGACATGTGGCCCGTCGGTGACCGGGCCCTGCAGGTGGGAGCAGGGGAGGTGTTGGGGATGAGCGAGATCCCCGACGAGGGCCAACTCGAGCTGCTGGCCGAGCCGTGGCGGCCCATCAGGGCCGTGGCGGCCCGGCTGATCTGGCATGCCTATCTGTCGGCGCGCGGTCGTGTGGAGCCGCCCAACCCGACACTCGTGCACGAGAGGTCGCCCGGCGCGTAGAGTCGGGAGTGACCATGACCGAGTTCATCGTGGACATGGAGAACCAGCCGGGTCGGCTGGCCGCTCTGACAGAGGCCCTGGCTGTCTTCGACGTCAACATCGAGGCGCTCACCGCCTACGGCCACAACGGTGAAGGCACGGTCCGGCTCATCACCAGCGACGCCCCCACCACCCGCCGCGTCCTCGACGAGGCGGCGCTCAACTTCGAGGAGCACACGGTGCTCACCGTGCAGCTCCCCCATCGTCCCGGCGAGCTGGCCCGGCTGACCAGGCTGCTGGCGGATGCCGGAGTCAACATCGACGCCCTGTACGTCATGCGGGCCAACTCCGATGGCATCGAATTGGCCATCTCGGTCGATCAACCGCTGTCGGCCCTCCCCCATCTCGACGTGGTCGGCGGAAGCCTCCCCGGGTAATTCCAGATAGCCCACAACCGCTTCGTAGACTCGTCCCGATGCGGACCACAATTGCCAGGCTGGTCACGCTCGTCTTGCTGCTCGCAGCGTGCAGCCCGAGCGAAACTGCTGACACCACCAGCACCACAGCAGAATCGACCACCTCGACCTCGACATCCACCACATCGACATCGTCCAGCACGTCGACGACCTTGGAGGAGCTGGAGACCTCCTTGATCAACGGCCTGCCGGTCGAAGACCCCACCCTGATGGACCGCCGGGTCCTGGCGGTGAAGATCGACAACCACCCCCGGGCCCAACCCCAGTCGGGCATCGACCAGGCCGACATGGTCATGGAGATGCTCGTCGAGGGAATCACCCGGTTCATAACCATTTGGCACGAGAGCGACGTCGACTATCTCGGGCCCAACCGGTCGGGCCGTCCCACCGACGCCAACCTCCTCCCGGCGTTCAACGGGCCCACATTCACCATCTCCGGAGCGCAGGGCTGGGTGCAGAACATGATCACGGGGAACGGGATCCACTTGATCAAGGAGCTGTCGCAAGGGACCTTCCGCATCTCCGGGCGCCGCGCCCCGCACAATCTCTATGTGGACACTTTCACCCTGCGAGAGACAGCCGACTCCCGCGACCTCCCCAACGACCCGCCCGAAGGCCCCATCTGGGAGTTCGGGCCGTTGCCGGCCGACGCCGCCCCGGCGGCATCGGTCACCATGAGGTTCGCCGGCAACAGCGCCACCTGGGATTGGGACGAGGCCGAGAATCTCTGGCTGCGGACCGCCTCCGGCCGCGAGAGCATGGTCCGTGACCAGGAGGGCAACGAGTCGAGGATCGGTGTCCCGGTCCTGGTTGCGCTCTACACCAATCAGTACTCGGTCAACGGCCTGCCCAGCTCGGAAGTCACCGGATCGGGCGAGGCCTACGTCTTCGCCGATGGCAGCTACGTGCAGGGGACCTGGGAGCGCGACGAGCTCACCGACTGGTTCACCCTCACCGACGCCGACGGCAACGTCATCCCGGTGCCACCGGGCAAGGTCTGGGTCTCCCTGGTCCCCACCAACAGCGGTCTCACCGTCACAGATTGATGGGCGACCGACTTCCCCCGTCTGCCTCGTCCAACCACGGGTGGGCCCTGATCTGAGTTGCTAGCGTCTCGCGACGTGTCTGGGGAAACGGCCACAGAGCGAGTGAAGACGGCCGTCGAGAAAGCTCACGCCACCCAGGGCACGCTGAACGCATTCATCTCCATCGACGACGAACGCGCCCTGGAACGAGCCGCCGAGATAGACGAGCGACTGGCTCGAGGAGAGGACGTGGGGCCGCTGGCCGGCATCCCTATCGCCCTGAAGGACCTGATCGACCATGAGGGACGGACCACCACGTGCGGATCGGCGTTCTACGCCCAGGTGGCCACGCGCACGGCCGAAAGCGTGCGCCGGCTGGAGCAGGCGGGTGCGGTGGTGATCGGCCGGACCAACCTGCACGAGTTCGCCTTCGGCTTCGACTCCGAGAACGAGCATTGGGGGCCGGTGCGCAACCCCTGGGACATCGACACGTCTGCGGGGGGCTCGTCGGGAGGCTCGGGCGCCGCGGTCGCAGCCGGGATCACCCCCATCTCGATAGGGACCGACACCGGTGGTTCTGTGCGGGTCCCGGCCGCGCTGTGCGGCACCTTCGGGCTCAAGGTGACCTTCGACCGGATCCCGCTCGACGGGGTCTTCCCCCTCGTGCCCGACATCGACACGGTGGGCCCCCTCGCCGACTCGATGCATCACATCTCCGCCGCCTACAGGGCGATGTCCGGGGAAGATTCGGCCGAGCCGGAGCGGCGCCAACTGCGTATCGGGGTCCCCGAGCCGTGGTACGACGAAGCTCCGATGGCCGACCACATCCGCGGGGCGTTCGAAGGTGCGGTGGCGGCGTTGCGTGGGTTGGGCCACGAGGTGCACCCGATCCAGATGCCCGACACCAAGCCGAGCCATCACATCCTCGGCGCCATCGCCATGGTGGCCGACGTCCATGCCGATTATCGAGAGGAGGGACGGAGATACGGGTCGTCGGTCGATTCCCGAATCGAGTTGGCGGAGAAGACCACGCCGGAGGAGCGTGCCGCAGGAAGGGAGTGGCAAGCCATGATCCGCGAGCGTTTCGCCGACGCCATGGCCACGGTCGACTTCCTCATCACGCCGACCTGTCCGGTGAGCAGGAAGGTCATCGGACAGGAGATGATCGGAGACAAGAGCCATCGGACCGTCCTCTCCTACTTCACCGCCATCGTGAACCATGCTCTTCATCCCGCGCTGGCGCTGCCGATAGCCAACTCCGGGGCTCCTCCCGCCTCTCTGCAGATCATCGGAGACCTGGATTCGGAGTTGGATCTGCTCTCCCTGGGGCTCTGGCTGGAGGACGCCAGAATCGTCGGTTTCGCACCCGCTCCACAGAATTCACCTAATGCGACCGATGGATAGACTTGGATGTGCAGTGACAAGCAACGGGCGGTCAGGGACGCCGAACTCGATCGGTGTTCGTGTCCGCGCTCAAACCCCGCAAGGAAGTGACCCAAAGTGGCTGATGAAATCGCCACCGCCGACCCCTCTACTACGCCCACCGAAGAACTCGACAAACTCGTAATCCGATTCGCCGGCGACTCCGGCGACGGCATGCAGTTGGCAGGGTCCCGTTTCACCGACGCATCCGCCCTCTTCGGAAACGACCTGGCCACGTTGCCCAGTTTCCCCGCAGAGATCCGCGCTCCCGCCGGCACCCTCCCCGGGGTCTCCAGCTTCCAGGTCCAGATCGCCGACTTCGACATCCTCACCGCCGGTGACGCCCCCGACTGCCTGGTGGCGATGAACCCGGCGGCGCTGATGAAGAACCTGAAGGACCTCCGTCAGGGAGGGACCCTCATCGTCAACACCGACACCTTCGACGAGCGCAACCTCGACAAGGCGGGCTACGAGTCCAATCCGCTCGACGACGGAACCCTCGAGGGCTACCGGGTCATCAAGGTCCCGATGGACGAGTTGACCAAGGAGGCCGTAAAGGAGACCGGTGTCAGCGGACGCAACGTGTTGCGATCGAAGAACTTCTTCGCCCTGGGGTTGATGGCGTGGCTGTTCCATCGCCCCACCGAGCCCACCATCGAATGGGTGGAGAAGAAGTTCGCCAAGATTCCCGAAGTGGCCGAGGCCAACAAGGCCGCCTTCCAGGCCGGGTACACCTTCGGCGTCGCCACGGAAGCCACCAAGACCACCTTCGAGGTCAAGCCGGCTGCCCTGAGGGAAGGCACCTACACCAACATCAACGGGAACACCGCACTTGCCTGGGGTCTCATCACGGCATCCCGGAAGGCCAAACTCCCTCTGTTCTACGGCACCTATCCGATCACTCCGGCCTCGGACATCCTCCACGAGTTGTCCCGCCAGAAGAACTTCGGGGTGCGCACGTTCCAGGCCGAGGACGAGATCGCCGGTGTCGGCGCTGCCGTGGGTGCCGCATTCGCCGGCAACCTGGCGGTGACCGGCTCGTCCGGTCCCGGTATCGCCCTCAAGTCGGAGACCATCTCCCTCTGCTTCATGCTCGAGCTTCCCATGATCGTCATCAACGTCCAGCGTGGCGGTCCCTCCACAGGCCTGCCCACCAAGCCCGAGCAGTCGGACTTGCTCTTCTCCCTCTACGGTCGTCATGGCGAGTCCCCGGTGCCGGTGCTGGCGATCGCCTCTCCGTCGGACGCGTTCAGCATGGCCATCGAGGCGGTGCGGATCGCCACCAAATACATGACGCCGGTGATCCTGATGAGCGACAACCAGATCGCAAACGGATCCGAGCCATGGCTGTTACCGGACATCAGCGAGATCCCCGACATCGAGGTCGGCTTCGTCACCAAGCCCAACGGGCCGGACGGGACGTTTCTCCCCTACATGCGGAACGTCGACACTTTCGCCCGTCCCTGGGCCGTCCCCGGGACCGCCGGGCTGGAACACCGCATCGGCGGCCTGGAGAAAGAAGCGATCACAGGCAATGTGTCCTACGACCCCGCGAACCATCAACTCATGACGGACACGAGAGCCTGGAAGGTGGCCAACATCGCCAACGACATCCCCCAGTTGGAGGTCGATGGTGACGAGGGCGCCAAGGTCCTGGTGCTGGGTTGGGGGTCGACATACGGGTCGATCAGGGCGGCGGCGCGCCGGGTGAGGCTCGAGGGCCGCGAGGTGGCCACGGCCCATCTCCGCTATCTCAACCCTCTGCCCAACAACCTCGGAGACGTGTTGCGCTCCTTCGACAAGGTCCTCATCCCGGAGATGAACACGGGTCAGTTGCTCAAGGTCATCCGGGCGGAGTTCCTCCTCGACGCCAGCGGGCTCAACAAGGTGGCAGGCGAACCATTCAAAGTGACCGAAATCACCGACAAGATCCTGGAGATGGTGGAATGACTTCCCCTTCGTACACGAGAGCCGACTTCCAGACCGATCAGGAAGTCCGCTGGTGCCCCGGATGTGGCGACTACACGATCCTGGCGTCGGTGCAGATGTTTCTGGCCGGATTGGGCCGCCCCCGTGAGGAGTTCGTGTTCGTTTCGGGCATCGGCTGCTCGAGTCGGTTCCCCTACTACATGAATACCTACGGGATGCATTCGATCCACGGCCGTGCCCCGGCGATCGCAACCGGTATCGCCACCACGCGCCCCGACCTCTCGGTATGGGTCATCACCGGTGATGGTGACGGGCTGTCCATCGGGGGCAACCACCTGATCCACGTCCTGCGTCGCAACGTGAACCTGAAGATCATCTTGTTCAACAACCAGATCTACGGGCTCACAAAGGGCCAGTACTCCCCCACTTCGGAGGTGGGCAAGGCGACCAAATCGTCACCGTTCGGGTCGCTCGACTACCCCTTCAACCCGGTCTCACTGGCCCTGGGCGCCGAAGCCACGTTCGTGGCGCGGACCCTCGACATGGACAGGAATCACACCCAGGAGATGCTGCAAAAAGCCTACGAGCACGAGGGCTCGTCCTTCATCGAGGTCTACCAGAACTGCAACGTCTTCAACGACAAGGCATTCATCCAGCTCACCGGGAAGGAAGAGCGGGTCCACAACCGCATCGACCTCGAGCACGGCAAGCCGGTCGTCTTCGACGATGGGTCCAAGGCCGTAGTGATGCGGGGTGGGCAGGCCGAGATCGTCGACTCCTCCTCGGTCGACCCCAAGGCGATCCTGGTCCACGACGAGACCCGGGAGGACCCATCGATCGCATTCGCCCTCAGCCGTCTCTCCCACGGACCTTACGGACCGACTCCGCTGGGCATCTTCCGCAACGTGAAGCGCCCTGCCTACGACAAAGAGGTCAACGTCCAGGTCGCGGCGGCCCAGGAGAAGTTGGGCACGGGCGACCTCGACAAGCTGATCCGCTCCCATGGCACATGGACGGTCGGGGCCGGATCCCACAACGGCGGTTCGTCCAACGGAAGCGGCTCCTGACCGTTCCCGGGGCGGGCTCCTAGCGAGAGAGGTGTTCTCTGATCTCGGCTATCTGGTCGCGTACCGACTGCGGGCTGCCCGACCCCGCGGTGCGCCGGTTCTGAATGGAGATCCTCGGATCGACCAGGGCGAGATCGTCGGGTTGAAACCGGGAGTCGATGCTGGAGAGGTCCTCGGCTGACGCCTCGCCCAAAGACCGGCC
>Ga0214469_1000844_pt1 | contig 11147 bp, 11 predicted proteins | sample RVTome_10_FD_187340 | JGI IMG/M metagenome (GOLD analysis project Ga0214469, IMG submission 187340) | Soil microbial communities from uranium-contaminated site in the Upper Colorado River Basin, Wyoming, United States - RVT153D57 HiSeq ... | reverse complement strand
GGGCGGTCACCGTCGGAGCCGCCTCGGCGGCCGCGGTCGAAGCGGCCGGCGGCCGCGTCGTTCTCACCGGCGGGTCCGGTCTGGCAGATCTGTTGGATGGGGCGGCCCATGTCATCGGCGGAGCGAGGGTCGTCTTCCCTCACGCCGCCGGGACCGACCCCGGCTTGGTGGCACGTCTGCGCAGTCTCGTATCGGTCCTCGAGGAGCAGGAGATATACCGCTCCGTCCCGGCGGCCCCGGAGCCGACCCCGGTGGATGCGGTCGTGTTCGCCTCTCCCTCGGCCGTCACCGGATGGCTTCTGGCCCGGGACTTCGACGATGTCGTGGTCGGTGTGATCGGACCCACGACCCAGTCCGCAGTGGCTCGATCTCGAGTGCCTGAGGTGGTTGCTCCCGAGCCCAGCCACCACTCGCTGGCCCAGGCCTTGACGTCCTACCTGGAGGTATCCGTGTGAGCGGCTTTCCCGTTGTACGGCCCCGACGGCTGCGCATGAGCAGTGCGATGCGTCGGGCGGTGGCCGAGACCCGGCTCGATCCCGCCCGCTTCGTGCTCCCCGTGTTCGTCGTCCCGGGAGAAGGGGTGATACGCCCCATCGAGTCGATGCCCGGTCATGCCCAGCTTTCGGTCGACCAGGTCACCCAGCTCGCCAAGGAGGCAGAGGCGGCAGGGATCGGAGGAATCCTCTTCTTCGGCGTACCGGACCAAAAGGACGACATCGGCTCTAGCGCCTGGGATCCCTCCGGGCCGGTCCCCCGGGCGATCGAGGCGGTTGCGCAGGCCGCTCCGGATCTGATCCGCTGGGCCGACGTCTGTCTCTGCGAGTACACCAGCCACGGGCACTGCGGGCCGCTGCGCGGGGAAGTGGTCGACAACGACTCTGCCCTCCCCCTGCTCGCCAGGGCCGCCACGACCTACGCCGAGGCCGGTGCCGACGTGGTGGCGCCCTCCGACATGATGGATGGACGGGTCGGGGCGATCCGGTCCGCTCTCGACGAGGGGGGCCACAGCGACACCGTGATCTGCTCCTACGCGGTCAAGTACGCCTCCGCCTACTACGGGCCGTTCCGCGACGCGGCCGGCTCCACCCCTGCCTTCGGTGATCGTCGCTCCCATCAGATGGACCCGGCCAACGTTCGGGAGGCCGTCCGCGAGGCGTCGCTCGACGTCGACGAGGGTGCCGACCTGGTGATGGTCAAACCGGCCGGGCCCTATCTCGACGTGGTCAGGGCGGTCAGGGAGACGGTCGACGTCCCGGTGGTGGCCTATCAGGTGTCGGGGGAGATGGCCATGATCGAGGCGGCGGCGGCGAAGGGGTGGATCGAACGTGACCGGGTGATCATCGAGTCTCTCACCGGCATCGTCCGGGCCGGAGCCGGGATCGTGCTCACCTACTTCGCTCTCGACGCCGCCCGGCTCATCGAGGAGACTCGATGAGCGCCCGGGTCTCGCCGAGGCAGACGACCCGGGAGTGGCAGAGCCGGGCCATCGACGTGATGCCCGGTGGGGTCAACTCTCCGGTGCGTGCCTTCCGCTCTGTGGGCGGCGCTCCCCCTTTCGTCGAGTCCGGCGACGGGGCCCGGTTGCGAACGGTCGACGGGGACGAGCTCATCGACCTCATCGCCTCGTGGGGGGCGCTGATCCTGGGGCACGCTCGACCCGAGATCGTCGAGCCCGTCCGCGAGGCGGTGGCCCGCGGCACGTCGTTCGGAGTCTCGACCACTGCCGAAGTCGAGCTGGCCGAGCTCATCTGTTCCCTCGTCCCTTCGGTCGAAGTGGTGCGCATGGTCAACTCCGGCACCGAAGCAACCGCCTCCACGCTGCGTCTCGCCCGGGCCGCCACCGGCCGTTCGGTGGTGGTGAAGTTCGAAGGCTGCTACCACGGTCACTCCGACGCCTTCCTGGTCAAGGCGGGATCTGGGCTGGCCACATTTGGAGCGCCGTCGAGCCCGGGAGTTCCAACGGGCACCGCGGCCGACACACGGGTGGCCCGCTACAACGACCTGGAATCGGTGTCGGAGATGCTCGGGGACGGGACGGTGGCCGCGGTCATAGTCGAGCCGGTCGCCGGGAACATGGGATGTGTCATTCCCGACCCCGGGTTCCTCCCCGGTCTGCGCCGTCTCTGCGACACCCACGGGGCTCTCCTCATATTCGACGAGGTGATGACCGGGTTCCGGGTAGCGCTCGGCGGCGCTCAGGAGCGGTTCGGGGTCACCCCCGATCTCACCGCCCTGGGGAAGGTCGTAGCGGGCGGGACACCGGCCGCCGCCTATGGAGGCCGGGCCGATCTCATGCGCATGATCGCTCCCGATGGGCCCGTCTATCAGGCGGGCACGCTGGCTGGCAACCCGATGGTCACCGCGGCCGGGCTGGCCACACTCCGCTACCTGGCGGACCATCCCGATCTCTATCAGAGCTTCGACCGTGCCGGTGAGCGGCTGGAGAACCGGCTCGGCGCGGCCCTGACCCGGGCCGGCGTTCCCGGAGTGGTCAACTACATCGGGGGGATGGCAGGCCTCTTCATCGGCATAGACCAGGCCCGGGGTTGGGACGACGTGGCCGGGCTCGATCAGGAGCTGTTCGGCCGCTTCTTCCACGGCGCCCTGAGCAGAGGAGTCCTGTTGCCCCCGTCACCATTCGAGGCCTGGTTCCTCATGGAGTCGCATCTCGACGAGACCTTCGACACAGTGGTCGACGTGCTCTCCGCTGCGATCGAGGAGGCGGTGTGAGCAGGCTCCTCGCCGCCCTGCGACGTCAGCCCCTAGACCGGCCTCCGGTCTGGTTCATGCGTCAGGCCGGCCGCTATCTACCCGAGTACCGCGAGCTGCGCTCCCGCCACAGCTTCGACGAGGCAATGCGCACCCCGGCACTTGCCGCCGAGATCACACTTCAGCCCCTGCTTCGCTTCCCCCTCGACGCGGCCATCGTCTTCGCCGACATCATGACCCCGTTCGGTGCCATGGGCGTCCCCATCGAGTTCACCCCCGGTCCCAAGCTCTCACCGCTGAGTCTCGACGATGTGGCCGGTCTGGGTGATCTCGAGCCGGAGAGAGTCGACTTCCTGAGCGAGACGATCGAAAGGGTGCGGGCGGCACTCCCTCTCGACGTGCCGTTGATCGGTTTCGCCGGCGGGCCGGCCACCCTGCTCGCCTATCTGCTGGAGGGGGGAGGATCCCAGCATTTCCCACGTTTCCGCCTGGCGTTTCACGCCAATGATCCGACCGACGCGCTCGGCGTTCTTGCCCTAGCCATGCGCACCTACCTGCAGGCTCAGATCGACGCCGGCGCCCGGGTGGTGCAACTCTTCGACACCTGGGCCGGGCTCTTGTCCCGGCAGCAGTTCGAGCAATGGGCGCTGCCGGCCGCCCGTCAGGCTCTGGCTGGGCTGGAAGTGCCCACCATCTACTTCGCCCCGGCCGCGGCCCATCTGCTCGACCTGTTCCCGCGGATCGGGGCCACCGGATACAGCGTGGACTGGCGGCTCCCGCTCGGGGACTACTGGAAGCGGCTTGGGGAGGACCAGGTCATACAGGGCAACTTGGACCCGGCTTTGCTCCTCTCCGACCCGGATTCGGTACGCGCCGGTACCAACCGTGTCCTGGAGGAGGCGGCGGGCCGCCCCGGGCACGTGTTCAACCTCGGCCACGGGGTACTGCCAGACACCCCGCTGGAGAACGTGCAAGCCATGGTGGAGACCATCCTCGACGTCGAGTCCGCCGAGCGAAGGTCGACGCTGCGGAAGGCAGTGGTATGACGGCTCCCGAGACTCTCGAGGGTTGGTTCGCGCTCCACGACTTCCGCCGGCTCGACCGGAGCGCCTGGGGCCGACTCGACGCAACGGAGCGGGAGAAGGCCCTGGCCGAGGCGACCGACCTCCTCGCCTCCTTTCAGCAGGTCGAGGACGCCCCGGCCGGACGCAGCGTCTGCTACGCCGTGATCGGGCACAAGGCCGACCTACTCCTATTCCATCTTCGCCCCGACATGGGCCAGCTCCAGGCCCTGGAGCTGGCCTTCGACCAATCGATGCTGGCCAGGTACACCACCCGTCCCTACTCCTATCTCTCGGTGATCGAGATCAGCCGGCACGGGGCTCCCGAGGGCGCGGCCGAGAACGTCGAGGACAGCCCCTACATGCAGTCCCGGCTCTATCCCGAGATCCCCGACCACAGCCAATACCTCTGCTTCTACCCGATGAACAAGAAGCGGGAGTTGGCAGACAACTGGTACAGCCTCGAGGCGTCGGAGCGCGGCGAGCTGATGCGCGCCCACGGACGCACCGGTCGTCGCTACGCGGGCAAGGTGAGCCAGATCGTCACCGGTTCGATAGGGCTCGACGACTGGGAATGGGGGGTGACCCTCTTTGCCGAAGACCCGATTCAGTTCAAGAAGCTGATCTACGAGATGCGCTTCGACGAGGTCAGTGCCCGCTTCGCCGAATTCGGGCCCTTCTACGTCGGGCGTCGTCTCCAAGCAGAAGACCTGAGAGGGTGGCTCGATGAGTGAGCGTCGGCTAGCCGTTCTCCTCGCCGGCTTCGGCGGCCCGGAGAGCCTGGATCAGGTTCCCGGGTTCGTCGAGAGCGTGTTGGGCCGGGTCCCGCCGGAACATGTGATCCCTGCCGTCATCGGGCGATACGACGCAATCGGCGGGGGATCGCCACTACCCGCCACGACGCGGCGACAGGCAGTGCTCGTCGCCGAGGAGCTGAGCCGGCGGGGTCACCGAGCCGATGTCCATGTCGGGATGCTTCATGCCCGGCCCACGATCGAGGAAGCCGCGGAGCAAATCAGGGCGGACGGGGTGGAGGACCTGGTGGTGATCAGTCTCGCCCCCTATCGCTGCGAGGTGTCCACCGATGCCTACGAGGCAGCCGTCGAGTCGGCCTTCGAAGGGAGCCCGGTCCGGCTGATGTTTGGCCGCGACTGGAACCTGGCCCCGGCATATGTGGACGCGCTGGCCGACATGCTGGCCGGGGCCCTGGACCGGGCGCCGGCAGGCAGCCCGGTCGTCTTCGCCGCCCACAGCCTTCCGATGAGAATGATCGAGCAGGGCGACCCCTATGCCGACCAGCTCGCCGACACGGCTGGAGCAGTGGCAACCCGTCTCGGGCTCGGTGACTGGCATCTGGCCTATCAAAGTGTCAGTGCGGCAGCCCGCGAGCCCTGGTTGGGGCCCTCGGTCGAGGAGGTCATGGAGCAACTCGCCACCGACGGATCCAAGGCAGTGCTGGTCGACCCGATCGGCTTCATCTCCGATCACGTGGAGACTCTCTACGACAACGACGTCGAGCATCGGGAGGCAGCGCTCTCTCTAGGTCTCGAGTTCCATCGATGCCGATGTCTCAACGATCACCCGGGCCTGATCACAGCCCTGGCCGACCAGGTGATCGAGACCGCGGCGCGGTCGAAGCCGTCATGAGGGCCGACGCGGTCGTGGTCGGAGGCGGGATCAGCGGTCTGGTCGCCGCGAGCCGGTTGAAGTCCGCCGGCGCCGATGTGCTGCTGATCGAGAAGTCCACCCGTCTCGGGGGCGTGGTCGTCACCGACCACGAAGATGGTTTCCTGGTCGAGGGAGGCCCGGACAGCTTCGTTGCGGGCAAAGCTGTCGTCCTCGAACTGGCCGGGGAGTTGGGTCTCGCCGATGAGGTCATCCCGGTCAGCTCCGATGCCGGCGGGTCCTACGTCTGGTGGCAGGGGCGGCTTCATCCCCTTCCCGGTGGGTTTCTCCTCATGGTTCCCTCGCGGCTCGGCCCGCTGTTTGGTTCGTCGCTCCTCTCGTGGAGAGGTAAGGCCCGGGTGCTGGCCGATTTGGTGCTTCCCCGCCACGCCGCGGGCGGCGACGACGAGAGCCTCGAGTCGTTCGTCACCCGTCGTCTCGGGCGTGAGGTCCTCGATCGGATCGCCGAGCCACTGGTCGCCGGCATCCACGCCGCCGAGCCGGCCACCATGAGTGTCCGGGCCAGCTTCCCCCGTTTCCTCGAGATGGAGCGGAAGCATCGAAGTCTCATCCTGGCCGCCCGGGCCGCTGCCCGGGTTGCCCGCGGGAGCAGGCTCAGCCACTTCGCCAGTCTGAGAAACGGCATGGGCCGGCTGGTCAGAGCCCTCTCCGACGGCCTGGACCGTACCGAGGTCCGAACCGGAGTAGAGGTGACCTCCGTTTTCGAAGACGCCGACGGTGGTTACCGGGTGACCTCGAACGACGGAAACGAGATCAGGGCTCGGGCCGTGATCTTGGCCGTTCCGAGCCATGTCATCTCCGGCTTGCTCTCGGGGATGGAGCCTGAGGCCGCCCAACTGCTGGGAGGGATCGAGCAGGTGGCTACGGCCGCAGTAACCCTGGCCTACCGCACCGGCGACCTGCCCCCATTGTCCGGCACGGGGTTCGTTGTTCCCGCTGCCGCCCATCGTCGCGTCATCGGAGTCTCATACCTCTCCAGAAAATGGGAGGGACGGGTTCCCGATTCCTCGTTCACCCTGCTCCGCGTCTTCGTCGGAGGACCGAGAGACCAGGACCTGGTCCGGGCCGGCGAGGATCGGGTACGGGCCGTGGCCATCGAGGAACTGGAGGCATTGGTCGGCATCGAGGCCCGACCGGTACGGTCCTGGGCCCAAGTCTGGGAGGACGGCCTGCACAAGTACACGGTGGGTCATGTCGGCAGGGTCGCTCGTGTCGAGTCGATGCTCGCGGCACGCCCAGGGCTCGCCCTGGCCGGCGCCGCCCTGTACGGGGTCGGTCTCAACGAGTGCATCGCCTCGGGACGGCGGGCAGCCGACTCGGTTTTGACCTCGGCCATCGGCGTTCCCTCGACGTCGCGCTCCGCACAGGGGGCCGGCGATTAGCGCCACCAGCGAGCTCCACCCGGAACGGGCCGCAACCGACCGTTTCATGCGACGTCTGCTCCGCGTCGGGGATGAGGTGGACAAGGGAGCCATCCTCGGGGCGCGGCGCTCGACGACCACCGCCATCGTCATCTCGGGGATCCGCTGCACGATCACCTACCTCCTGGTCCCGATATTCGCCCCGTTCGTGGGACTGGTCGAGACCGTCGGCGCCCCGCTCGCCATCGCTCTGTCCTTCACGGCGATCTCGATGGGCGTCTCCGGGGTGCGGCGATTCTGGATGGCCGACCACCGTGCCCGTTGGGCCTACACGTGGTTCATCGCGGTGGTGATCGCCCTGCTCGGTGTCGGGATCGGGTTCGACCTGGCGTCGATCATCTCCGCCTAGCAACCGCGTGACAGCTCAGTCCAGAGTCTGAGCCGAGATCTCGCTGAGGCGGGCGAGATTGTGGGTGGCGGTCATGTAGCGAATCGACCCGGTCTTCGACCTCATGATCACCGAGTGGGTTACGACATGCTCTTCGCGCCGGAACTCCACCGCCCGCAGGTACTCACCACCGGTCACTCCCGTGGCTGCGAAGAAGACATTGTCGGACCTGACGAGATCTTTGGTGGTCATGACCTGATCGAGGTCGAGACCGGTGTCGATCGCCTCCTGCCGCTCGACATCGTCGCGGGGCCAGAGCTTGCACTGGATCTCCCCACCCATGCAGAGCAGAGCGCCGGCTGCGATCACAGCTTCGGGAGATCCACCAATGCCGAGGAGGACATCTGCCGCCGTCTCGTCCTGGGCCGTGGCGATGGCTCCGGCCACGTCGCCGTCCCCGATGAGCGAGATGCGCGCACCCGCCTGGCGGACTCCGTCGATGTATTCCTGGTTCCGGTCCCGGTCGAGAATGAGGACCCGGAGATCGTTGACGTCTTTGCGCTTGGCCCTGGCCACCTGACGCAGGTTGTGGTCTATAGGCGCCTCCAGGTCGATGACCCCCGCCGCTTCGGGCCCGACCGCGATCTTGTCCATGTATACGAGCGACCCGGGTGCGTACATCGAGCCTCGTCCCTCGGCCAGGGCGATGACTGCGATCGCACCCGGCATCCCCGATGCGGTGAGGGTGGTGCCGTCCACGGGGTCGACGGCGACGTCGACCACCATGCCCCGGCCGGTCCCCACCTTCTCCCCGTTATACAGCATCGGCGCCGAGTCCTTCTCGCCTTCACCGATGACCACCAGACCGTCGATGTCGAGAGTGGCCAGATGGAGACGCATACCGTCGACGGCGGCTTGGTCGGCGACCTCTTTGTCGCCACGGCCGAGCCAGCGCGCCGCCCCCATGGCCGCTGTCTCGGTGACCCGGACCAGGTCGAGGCCGAGGTTCCTCTCGACGGGCTCGGCCATCAGGCCACCTTGACGATGATGGCGTCGCCCTGCCCTCCGCCGCCGCAGAGCGTGGCCGCCCCGACGCCTCCTCCCCGGGCGCGCAGAGCATTGACCAGCGTGACCACCAGTCGCGCTCCCGTTGCGCCCAGGGGATGTCCGAGGGCGACGGCGCCCCCGTGAACGTTGACCTTGTCCTCCGGGATGTCGAGCATGCGCGCCGACCAGAGGGCGACAGCGGCGAACGCCTCGTTGATCTCGACCAGGTCGAGATCGGACACGTCGAGCCCCGCCTTTTTCAAGGCGACGGACAAGGCTTCTGCCGGCCGCTCGTGGAGGGTGGCGTCGCCTCCGCCGATCTGCCCGTAGGCGAGTATCTCGGCGATGATCGAGAGTCCCGACGCCTCGGCGGCGGCACGATCGGCGACGAGCAGGGCGGCTGCGCCGTCGGAGATCTGGGAGGCGTTTCCGGCGGTGATGGTGCCACCGGTGACGAACGCAGGGCTCAGGGAGCCGAGCCCGTCGACCGTCGCCCCGGGCCGGATCCCGTCGTCGCGATCGATCAGGACATCGTCGCCCTTCCGCTGCGGGACTGCCACCGGGACTATCTCCCCGGCGAATGTCCCATTGGCCGTGGCCTCCTCGGCGCGCTGGTGGCTCCGGGCCGCCCACTCGTCCTGCTCGGCGCGCCCAATGCCGAGCCGCTGGTTCTTGTGGTCGGAGGACTCCCCCATGGTGCATTGGTCGAAGGCACAGAACAGACCGTCGTGCTGCATCACATCGACCATCTCGGCATTGCCGATACGCACGCCCCAGCGCATCTCTCTCACCAGGTGAGGGGCATTGGACATGCTCTCCATTCCGCCGGTCATGACGAACTTGGCGTCTCCGGCCCGGATCCCGCGTTCGGCGAGACCGATGGCGGACATGCCGGATAGACACACCTTGTTGATCGTCACCGAGGGGACGCTCATGGGCAGGCCGCCTCGCACCGCGGCCTGACGCGCGGTTATCTGCCCCTCCCCGGCCTGGAGGACATGACCGAACAGGACCTCGTCGATCGAAGTGGGGTCGACCCCGCTCCGCTCGACGGCGGCGGCGATGGCGGCGCCTCCCAACTCGACGGCCCGGATTGGCGCCAGCGATCCGCCGTACTTGCCGATCGGGGTTCGGGCGATCCCGGTGATGACTGGATTGCTCACGGAAGACCTCCTCCGACTGGATGCTACCGGTCCGGGCCAATAGCCTCCTGATCGTGAAACTGCTCAACCTGGATCACGTCGGCATCGCGGTCAACGACCTGGACGTCGCACTCGACGGTTATCGGGCTCGTTATCGGGTGGAGCCTCTGTACCGGGAGATCGTCGAGGCTCAGGGCGTGGAAGAGGCGATGATCCCGGTCGGGGGATCGTTCATCCAGTTGTTGCAGCCACTGGGGGCGGACACTCCGGTGGGCCGATTTCTGGAGAGCCGGGGCGAGGGTCTGCATCATGTCGCCTTCGTGGTCGCTTCCATCGAAGAGGCCCTGGGCCATCTCAGCGCGGAGGGGGCGCGTCTGGTCGACGAGACTCCCCGTTCCGGCGGGCGGGGCACCCGTATCGCCTTTGTCCACCCGGCCGATCTGGCTGGTACCTTGATCGAGCTCGTGGAGTTGCCCGATGATTGAAGGTGTCGAGATCAGAGGTCGGCCCGGGAAGTTCGAGGCGGCTGTGATCGCCGTCGTCCTCGACCGGATCGCCGAGGAGGAGCGGATCGCCCGCAAGGGCCCGCCACCGAATTCGCGCCTCCTCCCCCCGTGGATGCTGGCCGGGCGTCCCGAAGAGCCGAACATGCCCCGAGACCTGCTCCGCCCGGTCTGAGCCCCGTCAGCCTCGTCGCAGCAAGTCGCGCAGCTCGGGCGCCCGGAGCAGGTAGGCCACCCCGAGGAAAGCCGCCACCGTGGTCAGCCCGCCGAGGGCGGCGGCTGCCAGCCCTTCGAGAAGTGACAGCCCGTCCTCGTCGAACAGCACTCCCACCAGGGGATATGCCAGGAGGGCAGCTGCGACTGCCGCGGCCAGGCCGCGCAGCATCGAGGGAACCAACGCCCGCACCGGGGCCCAGCCCGCGTCCAGGCCCCAGGCGAGGAGAAGGGCGAGGGCGTAGCCGGTCATGACCAGGGTGGAGGCGAGGGCGAAGCCCTCGACACCCATGACCTCGTAGAGACCGAGCCAGACCGGGATGGCGACGAGAGTCCCTGCAGTCCCGATGAGGACCACCCGCCACATCAGGCGTTTGGCGTAGAAGTGCCGGGAGAGGATCTGGTGCAGCCCCCAGGCGGGGATGGAGAAGGCGTAGATGACCAGAAGACCGGACACCACCTCCGAGTTGGCCTCGGTGAACTGCCCATGCTCATAGAGGAGGCGGACCAGAGGCCGGGCGAGGACGACGAGGGCGGCGGTGGCGCCAGCAGCCACGAACACGGTGTTGCGAGCCGCCCGCCCCGTGGCCCGGATCAGACCCTCCTCGTCGTCACCTGCGGCGAGACGGGCGAGGAAGGGGAAGGCGGCGACACCGGCGGCCTGGGCGATGACACCGATCGGGACCATCCCCAGTTGACGGGCGAAGCTGAGGGCGGCGGTGGCGCCCACCTCCACCTGACCGAACCAGCGGACGAACTGCTCGTCGAGCACCGCCACCGACTGGCCCAACATGAGGGGGAGGGCGAGGGTCAAGTATTCCCTCACCGAGGACTCGCCCCGGTGCAGAGACGTGAACCAGGTGCCTGTGGACCGGGCCCCGACCCACTGCAGCCCGAAGTTCCCCAACGCCGACCCGATCACCGCCCCCCAGAGAAACCCTTCCGGGCCCGCCTCGCCGGCCGCGGCCCCGAGCAGACCGCCGACGATGATCCCGAGGTTGTAGACGATGGGGGCGAGGGCGGGGAGGAGGAAGCGG
>Ga0214469_1000842_pt1 | contig 11155 bp, 10 predicted proteins | sample RVTome_10_FD_187340 | JGI IMG/M metagenome (GOLD analysis project Ga0214469, IMG submission 187340) | Soil microbial communities from uranium-contaminated site in the Upper Colorado River Basin, Wyoming, United States - RVT153D57 HiSeq ... | reverse complement strand
CCCCCAGTCGCCGCCCTGCGCCGCGAACCGCTCGTAGCCGAGGCGCTTCATGAGCTCGACGTAGGCCTTCCCGATGCGCACGGGATCCCAGCCCGTCGTGGTCGGCTTGCCGGAGAACCCGTACCCGGGCATCGAGGGGACCACGACATGGAAGGCGTCTGACGCGCTCCCGCCGTGCGCGGTGGGATCGGTCAGCGGGCCGATGATCTTCAACTGCTCGACGATCGACCCGGGCCATCCGTGGCAGACGACCAACGGAAGCGCGTCCTCGTGCTTCGAGCGAACGTGGATGAAGTGGATGTCCAGCCCGTCGATCTCGGTGACGAAGTTCGGGACGGCGTTGAGCCGCGCCTCGCACTTGCGCCAGTCGTAGTCGGTCGCCCAGTGGCGAGCGAGGTTCTGCATGAGCGCGAGCGGCACGCCCTGCGAGTCATTTTCGACGGTCTCCTTCTCGGGCCAGCGCGTCGCCGCGATGCGCTGGCGCAAGTCGTCGATCGCCTCGTCTGGAATCTTGATTTCGAACGACCGAATTTCGGTCGCGGTGTTGACGGTGCTCATGATGCCTCCTTAGCGCAGCGACGTGCAGCCAGCAGAGATCTCGGTCGTGAAGTCGTCCGGCTCCTTCCAAGCCGCAAAGTGGTTGCCTCTGTCCAGCTCGTTCAAGTAGATGACGTTGGGTATGCCTGCTCGGCCCAGCTCCGCGGCGCCCGGCAGGGCGGTGGCGCCGAGGATGAGCTCATGAGGATTCCTTTCGCGAGAATGACGCGGATCGGTGACACCAAGCCTGCTGCTCTCGACTGAACGTCGCCCCCCTGAAAGGCCCTGGTCTGCTCCCCGGTCTGCAAGACGACCGCCGGGGCGCTTCGACGTCGTGGTCGACAGCGAGTGCGGCGAAACTGCATCGCCCGAATTTCCAGCGCTTGGCTGCCTCGCGGTGAGCCGGTGAGTCGACCAGCATCGTGCGACTCGTCCGGAAGAGCCCGGGCGTGGACGGGTGGACGTACACTGATTGCATTGCTCTCGATCACACCGTCCACCGAGTGCCCGGCACGCTGATGCGCGGTCGTCCGGGACACCAGTTCCATCCGCACATGCCCTTTCCTCAGCCGCGACTCGTAACGAGATTTCGTGGTTGGCTGGGTGGTTGGTGCCGGCTACGCTGCGAGCGAGCCGTGAGCACGAGCACCGAGTCATGCTCAACGACGAGATCGCTGATGTGGACCTGAAGTGAAGTCAGCTGGAGACCACGCAGACGCGCTCAACGGACTCAAGTGCGCCGATCTGGTCGACGCTGTGGGCCGGCTCCACCGGCATCGTTGCCACGTGCTTGACCTGGTGAGCCCGACGCCGGGCCGGGTCCTGTTTGGTCCGGCGGCGGTGATCTCCTACTTCCCGAGCTGTTCGGCCGCGCTCGACCCGCAGCGCTACAACTTCGCAAACATGTTCTACGAGGCGGTCGGCGACCAGCCCGAGGGCAAAGTTCTTGTGCTGGCTAGCAATGGCTACACCAACACCTCGATGGGCGGCGGGACCAAGCTGTTCAGGCTCCAGGAGCAAGGGCTGGCCGGGGTGCTCACCGACGGGCGGCTGCGCGATTTCGAGGAACTGGCGGGATATGACTTCGCCGCCTACTGCTCGGGTGAGGCGACACACTGGGGCGGCGACGTGGTGACGCCGTTCCAGGTCAACGTGCCTGTCGTGGTCGGTGGGGTCGGCGTGGTGCCCGGTCAGTACGTCTATGCCGACGCTGCCGGAGCCGTTGTATTTCCTGAAGGCGAGGTTGACCAAGTGCTCGACGAAGCACGGAAGATCGCTGCGGAAGACAAGGCGTTTCGCGCTCGGATCGCCGGCGAGACCATCTCCCGCCCGTCGACGGGAGGGAGCGCTTAGCGAGGGGCACGCCTGGCAAGTGACGGTTGGCAGCGACAGATCTGTCACCTCGGGACACCGTGCCAGGCGTGAACCCTTGGAACTCCAGGGCAGCAACATGAGTCCAGCGCCCACAGTCGAACAGGGACGCTGTGGTGCCGGCGCAGTTCGTTGCGAAACGCGCCAGGGTGAAGCGGCAAACTCCTCCTCGAAATAGGTCACCCAATGGCACATCGGCCGCGTTTCGTAGATCGAAGTCCTCAAGTTCCGTCGCGGCGCGCCGTGCGAGGCGGAGCGCTCCTGCGCTCCGGTGAAGCAGGCGTCGGCAAGTCCGTCCTCTTGGACACGGCCGCGTACTGGGTCGTAGTGGCCGGGATCCCGCTTCGCTCGTACCGCGGCTGCCGAGTTCGTGGCTGGTATCAGCTTCTCGGCCTGCACCAGACTCTCACCCGTTCCTGGAACGGACGTGCCGGTGACGGCGCGGGGCGCCGACGTCGGGCACACCTGATCTCCGGGGCGTCCGTCAAGCGCCTCGCCAGACGTTGTCGAACGCGTCTCCTTCGATTGCTCGCCGTTGCCGCTCAAGTCCCAGTTCCATCACCGCGTCATTGAGCTCGGCCAGCAGTGTTGCCACCGCGAAGTCGGCGATGCCCGGGAAGGTATACGTCCGCTTGCCGTGAATACCGGCGATGGCCGCAAGCGCGGCGAGAACTGCATCGCCAGAAGCCCAGCGCTTGGCCGCCGCGCGCTGAGCCGGTGAGTCGACCAGCATCGTGCGACCCGTCCGGAAGAACCTCCAACGGCGACGTTGCCGAGTGAGCTGCCCTTCCGTCTCAAGGGCGGCCAAATACACAGAGAACAGGCCGCGACCTCTGCGCCACAGCCAATCGCCGACCGACTCGTACGGCTCGTGTCGAACAAGCGACGACGCCTCGTCTAGCAGGCGATCACCTGTCGCCGGCCGGCGGACCGGCACAATGCGCTCACCATCCAACCTGATGGCCTGCACATCCAAAAGATCGATCAGCTCAGCCCCCGCTAGCGCAAGCGACAAGTCGCCCTGCTCCGGAGGACGACCGGATCCCATGTCCATCGCGACCATCAGCAGGTCCCGCGGTGTGGTCATGAACCGCTCCAGGTGGGTCTTGCGCTCGCCGTTCCGCCTACGCCAGGTCCGTCTCGGCCCAGGCCATTATCGCCGTCCACACGACGGCCGTCATCGGGACCGCCAGCAGCGCGCCGCCGGTCAGGGCCAGCAGAATCGCCAACGGATGCAACGACACCGGATCACGCTGGGGTTGTTCCCCGATAGCAGAATCCGACACGCCCTGGAGAGCGTTCGGCGCGCCGCAGACAGAGACGCGGCCTTCGGGAGTGGGCAGGAGGCTGGACCATGATTTCATCACGATGTCCTTTCACAACACCGTCAGCTAGCGAAGCGAGCTGAATGCGGCTCGGACCTCCTCGGAGAACAGGTGCGGCTGCTCCCAGGCGGCGAAGTGGCCGCCCTTGTCGACCTCGTTGAAGTAGATCAAGTTGTGGTAGGCCTTATCGGCCCAGCTCCGCGGGGCCTGATATTGCTCGCCGGGAAAGACGCTCACTGCCACCGGAATGGAGACGCCCTTGGCATTGAAGAAGCCACCCTTATATTCCCAATAGAGACGAGACGCAGAGACCCCCGTGTTCGTCAGCCAATAAAGCGTGATGTTGTCGAGGATCTCCTCGCGCGTCAGTTCGCCCGTGGCGCTCGTGGTTCGGCTCAAAGCCGCGACGACTGCCGCCGCTGGCTGGCCATCAGCGTCGTTGTGGTCGAGAAGCCAGGCCGCCAGGCCAACGGGTGAATCCGCAATGCCGTACAAGGTTTGGGGGCGCGATCCCATCAACCTGGCGTAGTCGACTTGCTTGAAAGTCCTCACCAGCTGCTCATAGGCGCGTCTTTCCTCGGCTGAGAGACCGGATGGCGGCGGGTCGCCGGACTGGAGAGCCTTGTCGACGTCCGCTGGAACGGTGGCAGGCATGTTGGTGTGGATGGCGAGCAATCCCGCAGGTGCCTGCAAGCCCATCTGGTCGACGACAAAGGCGCCCCAGTCGCCACCCTGCGCGACGTAACGGGTGTAGCCGAGGCGCTTCATCAGTTCCGCCCAGGCTCGGCCCATGCGCTCGGGGCCCCAGCCGGTGCTCCTCGGCTTGCCTGAGAACCCGTAGCCCGGCATCGACGGAATCACCATGTGGAAAGCGTCCGATGCGCTCGCGCCATGTGCCGTGGGATTGACAAGTGGATCAATGATCTTCAGCTGTTCGATGATCGAGCCGGGCCATCCGTGCGTGACGATGAGCGGCAGCGCATCTTCCTGTTTCGAGCGTACGTGAATGAAATGAATGTCTAGCCCATCGATCTCAGTGACAAATTGCGGAAGGGCGTTCAGTTTCGTCTGGCACTTATGCCAATCGTAATCTGTTGCCCAGTAGCGTGCGAGTTCCTGAATCGTCACGAGCTGCACGCCTTGGGACTGATCGGCGACGGTTTCCCTTTCGGGCCACCGGGTCGCGGCGATGCGCCGACGGAGGTCGTCGAGGTCCGCATCGGGCACGTCGACGCGGAAGGGGCGGACTTCGGTACGGGCCATGGAGGTGTCTTGGGTCATGGTGTGTCCTTAGCGGGGATTCACCCTCAGGCGCAGTACGGGGCCAAGAACGCGGTCAGCGCCGTCACCGTTTCCGCGGGGCCTCCTCGGCGAGCCAGTGGCCGGCGCCGGGGATGACAGCGTGCTGGCGCAGTTCACCGGCGTCGATTTGCCGGCCGGTGAACGTGTCGGTGAACCGCAGGGAGGTTCGGCGCGCTGGAGACCGAGCCGAGACCTTCCGGGGTGGACAGAGGAGCATGCGCCCATGGGCTCTCCTTTCAACCAGGCCCGACGGCGGATGGTTGGTATGCCACCAAGCCTGCTCGTCTCCTCTGACCGTCGCCCCCGTGTGGTCCCTGGTCTGCTCCCTGGCCTGCTTGCTGAACCTGCGGTCGCAGTGGAGCGCGCGGAATCGCTCCCCGCGCGGTAGCGACTCAGGCGAGCAGGGTGTGGTGGTCGAGCTTCGGGAGTGCGCTTTCGAGGCCTTTGCGGGAGGTGACGCCGAGCCTGGAGACACCTTGTGCAGGTGCGACTCGACAGTGCGAACGGGTGATGTACAGGCGGGCGCCGATTTCCCGGTACGAAAGGCCCTCCACCTTCCCGCGCGGCACGTGCAGAGGTGTTTCCGGCTCGTCAGCCGACTGAGGACAGTCCGCAAGGTGCCACCCAGCGAATGTTGACACCTTCCTCGTCTTCGAGGTCATCGCTCGGCCAAGGTCTCAGCTCCCTAGCCCGCCGGCAATCAAAAGTGGCTGTCGTTGAAGACACCCAAGGCCAAGGGTGCAGAGCAGCTTCGCAGCCCACCACCACTGCGGCTTCTGAGCGGCGCAACTGAACTAGCCCCGCGCTAATGAGCCACTCCTCGCAAGCCTGCACTGGTGGGCCGCCCTCCCAGGCCGGTCCCTACCAGTAGTGGCCACCGCGTCCGGGCCGACCCCAGGCAGGTACGCGCCGAGGCCCGGGCATAGACCAGGCATTCCCACGGGCGCGACCTCTCAGCGGCAGCGCAACCCTGACGAGGTCACTCCCAACAAGCGTGAGGAGACGTTCATGGCTGCTTCGACCTCGCCCGAGTCGACCAGCCCAGTGGTCGAAGACGCGGCGATCCGCCCGTTCAGGATCGAAGTCCCGCAAGCCGAGATCGACGAGCTACGGCGGCGCGTACGGGCGACGCGGTGGCCGGACAAGGAAACGGTCAGCGACCGGTCCCAGGGTGTCCAGCTGGCGAAACTTAGACCGCTCGTCGAGTACTGGGGCACCGGCTACGCCTGGCGCAAGATCGAGGCGATGCTAAACGAGCTGCCGCAGTTCATCACCGAGATCGACGGGCTGGACATCCAGTTCGCGCACATCCGCTCTCCGCATCACGACGCCCTGCCGCTGCTTGTGACGCACGGCTGGCCGGGCTCGATCATCGAGCTTCTTAAGGTAATCGAACCGCTCACAAACCCGACCACGCACGGTGGATCCGCCGAGGACGCCTTTCACCTCGTCCTCCCGACGATGCCCGGCTACGGCTTCTCGGGCAACCCGACGTCGACCGGCTGGAACCCCGCCCGGATGGCCGCCTCGTTCCACAAGCTCATGCTGCGGCTTGGCTACCCGCGGTACGTCTCCCAGGGAGGGGACTGGGGCGCGATCATCTCGGAGCTGCTCGCGGTGCAGGGCCCCGACGGACTCCTCGGTATCCACGTCAACATGCCCGGGACGGTACCGCCGGACATCCTGCAGCACCTTCGCAACTTCGACCCCGCGCCTGCGGAGTTGTCGGATCGCGAGAAGATCGCCTACGACCGGCTGCTGCATTTTTACCGCGACGGCTACGGTTACGCGGCGATGATGAATCAGAGCCCGCAAACGATCGGCTACGCCTTGGCGGATTCGCCGGTCGGGATGGCGGCGTACTACTACGACAAGTTCGCCGAGTGGACCGACAGCGGCGGCGAGCCCGAAAAGATCCTCACCTACGACGAGATGCTCGACGCCATCTCCCTGTACTGGCTGACCAACACCGGGACATCGTCGTCGCGATCGTACTGGGAAGGCGCGCAGGCGGGTGGCGGCCCGTTCAACGCCATCGACATCCCAACCATCCCGGTCGCGGTCACCGTGTTCCCGGCCGAGATCTACCGGGCGCCGCGGAGCTGGGGCGAGAGGACCTTTGGCACTCTCATGTACTGGAACGAAGTTGACAAGGGCGGCCACTTCGCCGCCTGGGAGCAGCCGGAACTCTTCGCCGACGAGGTGCGAGCTGCGTTCAGGTCACTGCGTTGATCGGCGCGCGTTGGCTCCGCATACGGGCATTCACGTCGAGCGGTGGTCGAGTCGTCCGGCTCGAAAGGGCTGCACCTGGCCATTCCGCTGAATACGGGGGCACCTCCCACGAGGAGACCAAAGCAGCATCAGGAGGAGAAGGTCATGACCGACCAGAAAGACCGGGAAGGAGGCAACCAATGAGTGTGCTACCGAACATCGTCCTGGTGCACGGCGCGTGGGCTGACGGGTCCAGTTGGAGCGCGGTCATCCAGCGCCTACAGGCCGACGGCTACACGGTCACCGCTCCCCAGGTCCCGATGACCGCGCTGGCCGATGACGTCGCCCGGGTGCGCCAGGTGCTGACCCGCCAGCACGGCCCGACCGTGGTCGCCGGGCACTCCTACGGCGGCCAGATCATCACCGCCCTCGGCACCGACGCGCCAAATGTCGTCGGTCTGGTCTACATCGCCGGGTTCGGGCTGGACGAAGGTGAGTCGATCGGAGCGCTGCTGGGGCAGGCGCCGCCGACCCCGGCCCTGGCGCACCTCGACATCGACCAGCAGGGCTTCGCCTGGCTCCCTGAGGACGACTTCGTCACCCACTTCGCCGCCGATGTCGATCCGGTCAAGGCCAGGGTCATGTTCGCGGTCCAGCAGCCATTGCACGCAAGCGCCCTCCAGGAGGTGATGGGCGTCCCGGCCTGGAAGTCCCTGCCGTCCTGGTTCCTGGTCGCCGACGGTGACCAGGCGATCCCGCCCGATGCCCAACGGCAGTTCGCCGCCCGCATGGGCGCAACCACCATCGAAGTCCCGACCAACCACGTGGCGATGGTCTCCCACCCCGACGACGTGCTGAACCTCATCACCACCGCCGCCCAAGCCGTGCTGGCCGCAACCTAAACAGACGCGACCGGCTCAACCGCAGCCCGGACACGTCACCCGAGCATTAACGCCCGGGCCCTGGCCCGGTTAGTTGAGCGGGACCTGGACAAGGTGGTGTCCAAGAATGACCAAGGAGAAGCGTCGCGGCACGATCTTCTGGCGCCAGCACGCCACGCATAAGACCACTGTCGTGCCGTTCTCCCTCCGGGCCCGCGAGCGACCCACCGTGACCGTCTCGCTGAAGTGGTCCCGAGGTAGCGGCGTCGTCGACGGCAAGTCCGACCGCAACGACCTGCTCATGGCGACCGATCAGGTACTCGACGAGGTGTCCGAACGGAGAAAGCTCGCCGAACCCCTTGGTGAAGCAGAAGCAGCGGATCCCAGACCTGAAGGAGATGTTCGAATGACCGAGACCATCAGGCTTGGCACAGTGGCCGGTGTCCGAGTCGGACTGCATTGGAGCGTCCTCGGCATCGTCGTGCTTCTGCTCTTCTCCTTCGCCGGCGGTGCACTGCCCGCACAGTTTCCGGACCACTCGCCGGCGGCATATGTCACAGCGGCGCTCCTCGCCACCGCACTGTTCGTCCTCTCGCTGCTGGCTCATGAGGTGGGCCATGCGGTCATCGCGGTGCGCAACGGCATCGAGGTCGAAGGCATTACGCTCTGGTTGCTCGGCGGGGTGGCGCGATTGCGGGGTGAGGCCGCCAACCCAGGGATGGACTTTCGCATCGCCGCCGTCGGGCCCGGCATCAGTCTCGTCCTCGGGGCTGGCTTCACTTTCACCGCTTGGGTGTTGTCAGGTGCCCAGGCGCCCGAGTTGGTCAGTGGGGTGGTGAGCTATCTCGGCGAAGTCAACATCCTGCTCGCGGTGTTCAATCTGATCCCGGCCGCTCCACTTGACGGCGGCCGCATCCTGCGCTCGGCCCTGTGGGCCTGGCGGGGAGACCAAGCCGAGGCCCAGATCTGGTCCGCCCGCGCCGGCCGGGTGTTCGGATTCCTGCTGGTCGCGCTGGGCGTGGTCAGTGTATTCACTGGCACCGGCGGCGGCCTGTGGTGGGTCTTGATCGGCCTGTTCATCGTCACTATGGCGTCGGTCGAGGAGAACTACGCGCGGACAAGTGCCCTGCTCGGCGGATTGCGGGCCCGCGACATCATGACCCCCGACCCTGACACCGCCGCCCCCCCGCACAGCGTGGCCGACTTCGTCCGCGACGTGCTGATGGCGCGCCGCCACTCCGCTTTCCCGCTGGTCGGTCCGAGCGGTGAGGTCGCCGGAATCGTGACGCTGAATCGCATCCGCTCTCTCCCGCAGGACCGTCACGCAGGCACTACCATCGGCGAGATCGCATGCCCGACCGACGAGATCCCGATCGTCCGACCGGACGAGCTGGTCTCGGAGCTGCTCGTCCGCCTCGGCGGATGCGCCGACGGCCGGGCGTTGGTCATGGAAGGCGGCCAGCTGGTCGGCATCATCTCGCCAAGCGACATCAGCCGGGCGGCCACACTGCGCGGCATCGGTATCCAGTCCTTCGACGGCGCCGACCTGGCTAGGTCAAGCGGTCCGTGGCGATGACCCGGTCGCCTGTTTCTGGCCCGGTCCAAAGTGATGACCGCGGAGCTGCTGCACGGTCAGGTGGAGCTCGACAGGGCCTGCGCGCTGGTGGGCCATCCCTCGACGCGGACGAACTTGCCCGGCGGCTTGGCGTGCGGCCACCTCGTGGACCACCACTTCAGGTAGGCAGTCGCTGCGGCCTCCATCGCGGAGATCGAGAGCGCGACTCGGCGTGGCTGATGTGGCTAGGCCTGCACCTGGTCTACCTCACCGGCTTCAAGAACCGGGTGATCGCGCTGCTGCACTGGACGGTCAGCTTCGTCGGGCGTGGTCGTTCGGAGCGCACGGCGACCGAGCAGCAGATCTTCGCCCGCACCGCCCTGAGCCGTCTACAAAGGGGCGCTGCCGACCTGGTCAGCCGACCGGCGGCGTACGACGGGGCGCGCGACTTCGTGGAGACGAACCGGCGCGCCGAACTCGAGGCGAAGGCGGCCGAGGAGGCTCGGTCACCGATACGGGCGAGCGCGGGATGCGCAAGGCGAGCAACACCGCCGCGTGACGGCCGGCTGGTGCCGTGTGCCGGGCGTGCGGCGTGACCCGGTCGCGAACGCTGACTCGCACGTGTCACGCGCGCCCTCGGCTGTGTCACGGCAGTGTTCATTCCTGCGCGCCGGAGTGCCGCTTGGTGATGCGGTGGCCCTCGCCGCGCGCCACGGCCTTCCCTGGTGCGGGATGCCGCGGGCGCAGGGCAGCGGAGGCCAGCTTGCTTTGCGTTGGCGCCGTCTGCTTGTCGAGGTTAGGCGACGAGGCTGATCGGCAGGAAGCCCAGTGCCTCGAGCCCCGCCGGAGACCGGGATCGCCGACGTGAGCGACTACGCCCTGACCTGGGCCATGGGGAAGGCACCATCAACGGAAACCACCCGCAACCTACCAACGGTCGATCCATGACCGTTCGCTGCCACGGACAACCAAGGAGAACTGTCATGAACAGCTCGAAGAGTGCACAGATAGCCGTCGACGTACGTGGCCGGCCACGGTGGTTCCGGCTTGCGCAGTTAGTGGCGGTCGCCGGAGCGCTGTTGGCCTCGCTGGCCTTGGCGGGCGCCAATGCGAGTGACGCCAAGCCTGCCGTAAGGCCGACGATCGTCCTGGTCCATGGCGCGTGGGCAGATCCGTCAGGCTGGGATCAGGTCGTTCGGGAGCTCGGCAAGCACAAGTACGCGACGGTGGCACCGACGCTGGATCTGATTGGCGTCGAAGGGGACGTGGCGACGGTTCGGGCGGCTCTGGACGACATCCCAGGTGACAAGCTCCTTGTCGCGCACTCGTACGGCGGCTTCGTGATCTCCGGCGCGGCGGCCGGCCGTACCGACGTCCTGGGCTTGGTCTACACGGCCGCGTTCGTCCCGGACGAGGGTGATTCGATCCTGAGCCTCGGGGAGGGATTTACGCCGCCTGCAGCGCTTCCCCACCTCGCGTTCACCGGAGAGTTCTTCAACTCACCCGCCTACATCGCGCCGCCATTTTTCCAACCGACCTTCGCCCAGGACCTTCCGGACGCGCAGGCCAACATGATGAATGCCGCCCAGCGGCCGGTCAACGCGCCGATCCTGGCCACGCCCTCGGGGCCGGTAGCCTGGCTCACCCTTCCGTCCTGGTACGCGGTCTCGGGCGTAGACCTGATCATCGACCCTGCCCTGCAGCGGTTCATGGCCCAGCGGGCCGACTCGACGACGATCGAGTTCGCGGACGCCAGTCACGTCGGCGGCTTCACCCGCTACGCAAAGGATTTCACCGCTCTGATCGAAGACGCAGTCCGAACGACCACGAACTGAGCCCGGCGGCGGCGTGCGCCGCAATGATCAAGGAGTGACATGACCGACGCCGTCTGCACGCACCTCGGCGAAGTCGTCGTGCGCGAGCTGCCATCCGAGGTTGAGGGCTGCGAGGACTGCCTGCGCTATGGCAGCAAG
>Ga0214469_1000841_pt1 | contig 11156 bp, 10 predicted proteins | sample RVTome_10_FD_187340 | JGI IMG/M metagenome (GOLD analysis project Ga0214469, IMG submission 187340) | Soil microbial communities from uranium-contaminated site in the Upper Colorado River Basin, Wyoming, United States - RVT153D57 HiSeq ... | reverse complement strand
AGTGGTGAACCTGGGTGCGGCAGAAGGTCACCCCGCCGACGTCATGGACATGTCGTTCTCCAACCAGGCTCTTGCCGCCGAGTACTTGATCGCGAACGAGGGAGACCTCGAGCCCAAGATCTACACGCTGCCACCCGAGATCGACGCTCAGGTGGCCTCGATCAAGCTTGCCCATCTAGGTGGCACGCTGGAGACCCTGACCGACGACCAAGAGAAGTATCTGAGCGGCTGGCAGGAGGGCACGTAGGGCGATTCCCCTACGCCCACCACCGTCCTCATTCTCCGGGCCGCAGACTTCGCTGGGCGAAGTCTGCAACCCTGGGTTCGGGTCCCCACTCCACTTCCGTCGTTCTCGGGGCTGCAGACTTCGCTGGGCGAAGTCTGGAACCCTGGGTTTGGCTGCCGGCCCACGGTTGTGTCGGCCAACCCGTCCGCCCGCGGGATGGGCGTGCGCTGGGTGGGGTAGCAAGGCTTTGCGTCCTGGTCCGTTCGTGTCGGTGCCGACCGATACGTTCATGAGATGGTGTGTCTCGCCTGTCACACGACCAGTGGCTCGTCGCTGTGCAATCGCTGCCGAGGGACGCTGCGGGCGCCGCCCGATCGGCTGCTACCCGGTGGAATCCGGGTGGTGGCTGCCTTCCAGCACGAGGGCGCGGCCCGGAAATTGGTCCATTTGCTCAAGTACCAAGGATTGGTTCACTTCGCACGGTTGGCTGCCGATCTTGTCGAAAGCAGACTTCCCGAGCTTCCATTTATGCCAATACCGCGCGCCTGGTCACGAAGAGTCAAATATGGGGTCGATCCCGCGTTCGTCATCGCCCGAGAGCTCTCGGCGCGCACCGGCCAACCGGTCATCCATGGGCTCAGACCACCCATTCACACCTCACGTCGCGCCGGCGGCGATCACCACCGTCGTGTGATCCCGTTTCGAACGCGTGGCATCCCGACTCAACCCGTGATCCTGGTTGACGATGTGGTGACAACGGGCGGGACAGTCCTCGCTGCCGCTCGAGCCGTGGGTGCACACCAGGTCGCTCTCGCCGTGGCAGCAAACGTGGTGCCCGAGGTAACTAGTCTGCCCCCGGCCACCCATTCGAGCGAAGGTAGGAGCTGAAGTTTGGCCACAGTTCTGATCGTCGACGATGCAGAGCTTTTCAGGGAGGCTCTGCGAGCGGCATTCACACAAGAAGGATTCGACGTCGTCGCAGTGGCTGCCGACGCGATGTCAGGAATCGATCTCGCCCGCGAGCATGAGCCAGATCTGGTGATGCTCGACCTTCTCATGCCGGGAATGTCCGGTCTCGAGGTCGTCAGCACCATTCTCAAGGCCAGCGTCCGTAGTCGAGTTGTGCTGTTGACAGCCTCAGAGTCGGCAGAGGATCTCCTGGCGGCGGTCAAAGCCGGTGCCTCCGGCTACCTGACCAAGGACACTCCGCTTCCGCGGCTCGCATCCGATATGCGTGACGTCCTCCATGGGGGTGCCGCCATATCTCCGGCGATGGGTGGAAAGTTGTTTTCTGCTCTCAGAGACCTTCTCAAGCACAATGGGGCCACTTCGCTGCGCCGCCCGGAACTCACCGGGAGGGAGATCGAGATCCTCGGACTGGTCGGCGAGGGAAAGACCTCAAAGGAGATCGCAGACGAGCTCTTCATCTCCGAGAACACCGTGCGCAATCACGTGCGCAACATCCTGGACAAGCTCGGGATGAAGTCGCGGTTCGAGGCGGTCAACTGGGCCCATCGCGAAGGCCTGATCGAGATACGATAGGAGAGCCCCCGCAGACCGATCCTCCGTTCGAGAATCCGGTCAATTCGGTTTGATCGGTACAATCGGGGCTTCAGATGTCGATCTTCCAGAACCTGCTTCGTGCTGGGGAAGGCAAGACCCTCAAGGAGTTTCAGGGGATTGCCAATGCGGTCAACGAGCTAGAGCCCGAGTACGAAGCCCTCAGCGATCAAGAGCTGAAGGCAAAGACCACCGAGTTCAAGAATCGAATCGCCAACGGCGCCGAGCTCGACGACCTCCAAAGTGAAGCGTTCGCCACTGTCAGGGAAGCGGCGAAGCGTGTTCTCAATCAGCGGCATTACGACGTCCAGGTGGTCGGTGCCGCCGCCCTTCACCGGGGCATGGTCGCCGAGATGAAGACAGGTGAGGGTAAGACGCTCGTCTCGACCATGCCCGCCTATCTGAATGCACTGACAGGCAAGGGCATCCACATGGTCACGGTCAACGACTACCTGGCCAGCCGTGACGCCGATTGGATGGGTCACATCCACAGGTTCCTGGGCCTGAGCGTCGGCCTGATCCAGAACAACATGCCGACCGCCGACCGTCATCCGGCCTATCGATCCGACATCACCTACGGAACCAACAACGAGTTCGGGTTCGACTACCTCCGCGACAACATGGCCATGGCTTCCGACAATCGGGTTCAGCGAGGCCATGTTTACGCCATCGTCGACGAGGTCGACTCCATTCTCATCGACGAGGCCAGGACACCGCTCATCATCTCGGGCAAGCTTTCCGACTCCGCCAAGTGGTACCGAGACTTCGCCAAGATCGCCAAACGTCTCCAGCCAGAACTGCACTATGAGGTAGACGAGAAGAAGCGGCAGGTGCTGATCACCGAGGAGGGCATCGCCCGGGTCGAGCAAATCCTCGGCGTGGAGAATCTCTACGACCACGCCGCGGTCGATTTCGTCCATCACCTCGAGTCATCGCTCAAGGCCGAGACCCTCTACCACAACGATGTCGAGTACATCGTGGACCACGGCGAAGTGAAGATCGTCGACGAGTTCACCGGCCGCGTCCTCGAGGGTCGCCGCTACTCGGAGGGGCTGCATCAGGCGATCGAGGCCAAAGAGGGCGTGGCGATCAAGGAAGAGAACCAGACGCTGGCCACGATCACGTTGCAGAACTACTTCCGGCTCTACGACAAGCTCGCCGGCATGACCGGCACCGCCGAGACAGAAGCCGCGGAGCTGGCATCGATCTACAACCTCGAGGTGGCGACCATCCCCACCAACGAGCCGATCGCCCGCATGGACGAGGGTGATCTCGTCTACAAGACCGAGACCGGCAAGTTCGACGCTCTCATACGCGATGTCAAGGAGCGCAATGAGCGCGGCCAGCCGGTGCTGATGGGCACGGTGTCGATCGAGAAGTCGGAGTTGCTCTCCAAGTCCCTCGACAAGGTGGGCGTCAAGCACGAGGTCCTCAACGCCAAGCATCACGCCAGAGAAGCAGAGATCATCGCCCAGGCGGGCCGGCCTGCTGCCGTCACGGTCGCCACCAACATGGCCGGCCGAGGTGTCGACATCAGGCTCGGCGGCAACCCCGATGAGATGGCCAAAGTCGAGCTGAAGAAGCGGGGAGTCGATCCGTCGGACCCGTCGTATGAAGAGCTCGAGAAAAAACTCGCCGAGGAGTTCGAGGTCCAGATCGAGCCGGACAAGAAGGCGGTCCTCGAAGCTGGGGGACTCTACGTAGTGGGCACCGAGCGACATGAGTCGCGCCGGATCGACAACCAGCTGCGTGGGCGCTCCGGGCGACAGGGGGACCCGGGGGAGAGTCGCTTCTACCTGTCCTTGGAGGACGACTTGATGCGTCGTTTCCAGGGCGAGTGGGTCTCCAGCATCATGGAACGGCTTCGAATGCCGGAGGATCAGCCGATCGAGGCCAAGATGGTCAGCAAGTCCATCGAACGAGCCCAGCGCCAAGTCGAGTCTCAGAACTTCGAGATCAGAAAGAACGTCCTCAAGTACGACGAGGTGATGAACACCCAGCGTGAGAACATCTACGCCTGGCGTAAGTCGATTCTCGAAGGCACCGCCTCCGAAGACCTCATCGATGATTGGATCGAAGACGCCCTCGCCGACATCGTCGAGTCACACCTCGGCGATCTCCCCAAGAACGAATGGGACTGGGACGCCCTGAAGCTCGAGCTCACCCAGATATACCCAACCAAGGTGGACGCTTCCAAGTTCTCGGGGAGCTATGACGTCGAAGCCGTCATCGACTACGTCGTCGACGAGGCTCTGGCGCGCTATCAGGAGCGCGAGGCCGAGCTGGGCAAAGACATCCTCGAAAAGGTGGAGAAGTCGGTGATGCTCTCGGTCATCGACAACAAGTGGCGGGAGCATCTGTCGGAGATGGACTATCTCCGGGCCGGCATCGGCCTCCGGGCGATGGGCCAACGTGATCCTCTATCGGAGTACCAGCGAGAGGGATACGACATGTTCGTCGGCGCCGTCGAATCGGTGAAGCGCGATGCGGTCCGCTATCTGTTCAACGTCGAAGTCGCCCAGCCAAAGAGCCAACCCCAGCGTGTCGAGGCCAACCCCATCGGAGGCAAGGGCCCGACGAAGCCGGCGACATCCGAGAAGATCGGTCGCAACGACCCCTGTCCGTGCGGCAGCGGCAAGAAGTACAAGAAGTGCCACGGAGCCGTTGCCTGAGAGGGTCTCAGGTCAGGTCGTTGCTCGTGAGCGATGTTTCCCTGGCCTGTAGATCGATATACCACACCGCATAAGCCAGACCCATGGCGGCGGCCACCGGTCCCTGAAGCATTGTCGCGAGCCCGTAGCCGACGGCGAGAAATGCTGGGGCGATCAAGCCGATGAGCAAGACCGGCACGAGGACAAAACTGAGTACCTGGGCCACGGCGGAGACGACCAGGCCGGTCACCAGCTCGAACCCAAGGGTTGGCCACCACCGTCCCCTGACCAGGCGAAAGCTCGAAGACAACGACTCGGTGGCACCGGCGTCGGTCATGGCAATCGTCTGCGGGTAGAGCGAGACTCCGACACCGAGCCAGATGATCACTGTCAGCGCGGTGAGCGCGATGACACTGGTCAGGAAGATCGGGAGGAAGTCTGCGCCCAGCGCCGAAACGAGCCCCCATCCGACGAGCGTGACCGCGGTCAGCGATACCACGAGAGCGACGACCAGAATCAGGCCTGCCCCCAAACCGGATCCGAGACGCCTCCAGGCGAATCGCAATAGCCCGGACGCGGTCTCTTCGACCCCGGCGGAACTGGCCGCCACCGCCCTCCCCGCCGCGATGTAGATCACGACCGTCGCAACCAGTTGGAGAACGGTCCATATGGCTCCCACCCATAGGAGGGGCCCGAGTGCCTCCATCAACTCCGCCGGGGTCTGCAACTCGACATCGGGGCCAATCAGGTCGAAATAGGCGTCGAGAGTCCCCGGGATGATCAGGAGCGCGGTTGTCAGGAGCCCGAGAGGGACGTAGATGATGGCACAGAGAGCCAGCATCGTTCGCCAGGTCCGTCCCATGGCCCGGAACCATTCGTTGAGGTTCTCTCCGAAGGTCTTTGGGCGGATCTGCATCGATGGTGGACGGTAGTGCCGAGTCTCACAATCCACCCGTCCGTCATATGCTGGAAGCCTTGGATATCAACGATCCCACCGCATTCGCCGCAGACCTTCGCCAGCGACTCGAGGAGGCCAGGGGCTTTCTGGATCTGGAAGGGAAGGCGGCCGAGCTCGGTGAGCTGCGTGAGAAGGCCGGCTCGCCTGATCTGTGGGACGACCCCGACGAAGCACGCGTGATCAGCCAGCGATTGGCCCGATATGAGGCGCTGTTCGACAAGGTCGATGGTCTCGGCACGCAGATCGAGGACGCCGAGGTGCTGCTCGAGCTCGCCGACGAGGCGGACGACGACGACTCCCGCGCCGAGGCCGTCGAGCTGTTGAAGGGGGCATCGGGGTCACTCGACGACCTGGAGCTCGAGTCGCTGTTCTTCGACGAGTACGACGAAGCGGACGCCATTCTCAGTGTCCACGCCGGGGCCGGGGGAGTGGATGCCCAGGACTGGGCCGAGATGTTGGCGAGGATGTACCAACGATTCCTCAGCGACGCCGGCTTTGCGGTGACCGTCGAGGAGGCGACAGATGGTGATGAGGCCGGCATCAAGTCGATCACGATGACGGTCAAGGGCGACCGCGCATATGGCACGATGGAGTCCGAGCGGGGGGTGCACCGACTCGTCAGGATCAGCCCATTCGACGCCAACGCCCGCCGCCACACCAGTTTCGCCGGAGTCGACGTCGTGCCCGACTTGGGAGACCAGGCCGACGTCGAGGTCAACGAAGAAGACCTCCGCATCGACACCTACCGGTCCCAGGGGGCCGGGGGCCAGCATGTGAACACCACCGACTCTGCTGTCCGCATAACCCACCTACCCACCGGCGTCGTGGTTCAGTGCCAGAACGAGCGAAGCCAGCTCCAGAACAAGGCACGCGCAATGGCCATGCTCAAAGCACGTCTCGCCGAGCGGGCGCGGTTGGAGCGAGCCGAGCACCTGGCCGAGATCAGGGGAGAAAAGGGGGAGGCTGCCTGGGGACGTCAGGTTCGTAGCTACGTCCTCCAGCCCTATCAGATGGTCAAGGATCTGCGCACGGACCACGAGGTCGGCAACGTCCAGGGCGTTCTCGACGGCGATCTCCGGGGATTCGTCGAGGCCTATCTCCGCTGGCGGAGGTCGGAATACGAACTTGGTGACAATTCCGGTTAAACCCGAAACCGGCGTTACCGTCACCCATTCCGCAGCAAAGACATCATTGGCTGCGAGACTCCTTTCGGTCCCCCATGATCAGACTCGACAACGTCACCAAAGTCTATGAGGGCGGCACCGTTGCCGCCAACGACGTATCGCTCGACATTCAGAAGGGCGAGTTCGTCTTCCTCGTCGGAGCTTCGGGTTCGGGAAAGTCGACTCTCATCCGACTCATGCTCCGAGATGAGCCGGTCACACGGGGCAAGATATGGGTGGCAGGCAAGGACATCACCACGCTGCCACGCTGGAAGATCCCATTCCTCCGTCGCTCGGTGGGGACGGTTTTCCAGGACTACAAGCTGCTGCCGAACAAGACGGTTCGGGAGAACGTGGCCTTCGCCCTCGAAGTGCTTGGCCGCCCGCAATCGGTCATCGGCCCGCAGGTGGAGCAGGTCCTCGAGCTCGTCGGCCTGGCAGACAAGGCCGTCAGGTATCCACGACAGCTCTCTGGCGGCGAGCAACAGAGAGTCTCCGTCGCCCGATCGTTCGTCAATCGGCCTCCAATCATGCTGTGTGACGAGCCCACCGGAAACCTCGACCCCAAGACCTCGGTGGGGATCATGAAGCTCCTCGACCGCATCAATCGGACCGGCACCACAATCGTCATGGCGACCCACGACCACGCCATCGTCGACGCCATGAAACGGCGGGTGGTCGCCTTGGAGAACGGCAAGGTCACCCGTGACGACGAGACCGGTGGCTACGAGGGGGTCGCGGAAGGATGAGCCGGGTCATCTTCCTGCTCAGAGAGGCCATGGTCTCCTTGCGAAGAAACGTCCTCATCGTCGCCGGCGCCATTCTCGCCGTCTTCATCTCGCTGAGCCTCGCCCTCGGGGCCCTGGTGGTCAACGAGATTCTCCGCATCAACACCATCGCATGGCAGCAGGGTGTTCACGTCATCGCATTTCTCACCGACGAAGGGGCCACCGGCGTCCCGATGGGCACCCATGATCAGCTGCTGGCCGAAGTTCGGGGGTGGGAGGAGGTTCAAGACGCCTTCTACCTGAGCAAATCCGAGGCCTGGGTCGAGTACCAGGAGATATTCGCCGGGCAAGACGAGCTGCTCGACATCAACCCGGCGATCCTCCCCGCCTCGATCCGCATCGAGCTGGTCGACATCGACATGCACAGCTCCGTGCGATTCCGACTCGAGCAACAGGCGGGATCCGTAAGACAGGTCGCAACCGCGGCCGAGTCGATCGAACAGCTACAGGCACTCTCCAGCGTGCTGAATGTTCTTGGCCTCGGAATGGCGATCGTGCTTGGGGTGGCCGCGGTGGTGCTCATCGCCAACACCATCCGCCTCGCCATCTACGCCCGACGCGACGAGGTCTCGATCATGAAGCTCGTCGGGGCCTCGAATTGGTTCATCCGGGTGCCCTTCCTGCTGGAGGGGATGATCGAAGGGCTGGTGGGCGCGGCACTTGCGGTGTTCGCGGTGTGGCTCGGCACCACCAACCTGGCTCAGGCCGGGGCATCGTTCGCCCTGTTCCGTCTCGACGTAAGTCAGCAGTTCTTCTTCAGATGGGGCTTGCTCTTCCTGATCTTCGGCGCCGTCGCCGGGATCATCGGCTCCATGCTGGGGCTGAGCAAGTACCTGAGGGACGCCGATGGCACCGGCCCCGACGTCCCCACCGGGTTCTAGACGCCGATGAGCTCGGAACAGTCCGGGCGGGGAAAGGCGCGGGACAGGTCCGCCGGCCAGGTCAAAGTCGTCGCCACCAACCGGAACGCCCGTCGCAACTACACCATCCTCGACACCTACGAAGCCGGACTGGCTCTCTTGGGGTCCGAGGTGAAATCCCTGCGCGCGGGCAGGATGGAATTGAAAGACTCGTACGGCGACATCCGTGGCGGTGAGGCCTACCTGGTAGGTGCTCACATCGGGCCCTACGACTATGCCCACGAGGGTGGCCACGACCCGGAGCGAATGCGAAAACTCCTATTGCACCGGCGGGAGATCGATCGTCTCGCCGGTGGGTTGGCGGAGAAAGGGCTCACGCTGGTTCCGTTGAGGGTCTATTTCAAGGACGGCAAGGCCAAAGTCGAGCTCGGTCTGGCGCGAGGCAAGACCACCGTCGACAAGCGCCAAACCCTCCGCGATCGTGAGCACCAGCGTGAGATCGAACGAGCCATCCGGAGGAGGTGAGATGCTCCGAAGGCCCAAATCCGCTCACGACGCAGTTGAGGGAGCTTTCGGACCTCCTGTAGAATGGATGATTCGCCCACAGACATGGGGGTGAAACGGTTTCGACGTTGAGTGTTGAGGCGTTGGAAGCGAGCCGGGGTCTCCGGGGCCCCGTTAACAAACCGGAAAAACCAATAAGTGCCGAAGACAACTTCGCACTGGCTGCCTAATTAAGTAGCCCGTCCTCCTGGCTGGCTCCCGCCCGGTCAGGTAAGGGCGCCGCAATGCGGGATGCTCCGCCCGGGATTCCGGGACCGGGCGGCTAAGCACAATTCCGGATAGGCGCAGAGAAACTCGTCGTCAGAGTCCCTGTGGCCAAAGCTCGCTGACGACTGCGCTCGGAGATGCCAGCGCTGACGGCTCAGCGGACCGGGGTTCGACTCCCCGCACCTCCACGACGCCCGCGGATCCGGTCAACCGGGTCCGCGGAGTCATGACGGAAGACTGCACGACCATGCCATATGCCCCTCTCCCCACAGACGAGCAGCTGGAGCGCGTTCGCCATGCGATCGGCGCCTCGTCGCTCGTGCATGTACGGCGTCTAGAAGCAGGTCTCGGGTGCACGATGGATGTGCTCTCGGACAGGGGCAACCAGTTGGTCCTCAGACGCTATGGCCGCTGGGCGGAGGGCAGCGACACACCGCATCGGGAGACTCGCGCCCTCGAGTTGATGCAGCGCGCGAACATCCCTGCCCCGGCTCCGATCTGGGTCGATTCCGACGGGATCTTCGAGAATCGTGCGATCATCATCTCCTTCGTGGACGGTGAGCCCGACCTGACCCCGGCGAACCCGTTCGAATGGGCCGAACAGCTCGCCGGAGTGCTGACCCGGATACACGACATCCGGCTCGAAGGAGAGGACGTCGTCTTGTTCCCTCCTGGAGCAGGCCAGGACATCGCCGAGCTGCAAGACAACCCTGAGCTGATCCTGGAGCATCCACTCGGTGAGGAGCTCCTGCGGAGAAGGGTTCTCCTCGCACAACGGGACATTCCTTCAGAGCCTGTGTTCAGTCACACCGACTTTTGGCCGGGCAACACCCTTTGGGACGATGGAAAATTGGTGGCCGTGGTCGACTGGGAGTCGCCGGCAACGGGCGATCGCGAGATGGACGTGGCCTACTGCTCGCTGGATATCAGGTACCTGGGCATGGACCGCGTGGCCGATCACTTCATCAAGAGCTATCGGGAGGTGACCGGACAGTCGCTCCCCAACCTGGGTCACTGGGAAGCAGTCGGCCTCTGCCGGCCCATGCCCGATATCGGCAAGTGGGTCGGTGCCTGGGTGGCGTTGGGGCGAGACATCTCCAAGGATCGGGCCCGCGCCCGCTACACGGAGGTGCTCGAGGCCTTCCTCGAGCGCACCGGCTGAGAGCCGGCATCCTGCTCCTACCGGTTACCGTCTCCCAACGTGACCGCATACCCAGCCAGAGTCACAGTCACTGAGTCCGCCTCCCGGGATGGTCTCCAATCACTCGGCGCTTTCGTGCCAACCGAGGCCAAAGCACGACTGATCGACGAACTCGCCGGCGCCGGAACTGTGAGCTTCGACGCCGTCTCCTTCGTCAGCCCCAAGTGGGTGCCTCAGATGGCGGACGGGGCCGAGGTGATCGCTGCGATCACCGTCAACGACCTCCGATTGATCGGGCTGGTCCCCAACATGAAAGGGCTGGAGAACGCGGTTGCGGCCGGCCTGTCGGACGTCGGCGTGCTCACCTCAGCCTCGGACACCTTCAGTCAGCGCAACATCAATGCCAGCGTTGACGAGGCGATGCACCGGATTCGGCGCATCGTCCTGGAAGGGCCGCTGGACATCAGGTTCCGGGCGTACATATCCACGGCCACCCATTGTCCGTATGAGGGGCCGCAGGACCCTGACTGGGTGGCTCATCTCGCGGAGACGCTGGTCGAGTGGGGCGTTGAGGAGGTGTTTCTCGGCGACACCGTCGGAAAGGCGACGCCCACCGACGTGGAGCGGCTCTTGGACGACGTTCTCGACCTGGTTCCGGTGGAGCGAATCGGGGTTCACTTTCATGACACCTATGGGCAGGCGATCGCCAACACGGTGGTGGCCCTGGGACGTGGCATCGACAAGATGGACGCCTCCGCCGGCGGCCTGGGAGGCTGTCCCTATGCTCCGGGGGCGTCGGGCAACCTGGCGACCGAGGACTTGCTCTTCCTTCTCGACGGCTTGGGCATCGAGCACGGGATCGACATCGAGACGGTTGCAGACGTGGCGAGCCGCTTCTGCATCGAGCACGAGCTCGTCTACAACAGCCGGGCGGGGCGGGCCCTTCTCTCATCACCCGATGACTGAAGACAACCGACACTTCATTTCGGTCGACGGGTGGGCGGAGGCGGCGGCGATCCTCGGGTTCGAGCCTCTGCG
>Ga0214469_1000838_pt1 | contig 11176 bp, 10 predicted proteins | sample RVTome_10_FD_187340 | JGI IMG/M metagenome (GOLD analysis project Ga0214469, IMG submission 187340) | Soil microbial communities from uranium-contaminated site in the Upper Colorado River Basin, Wyoming, United States - RVT153D57 HiSeq ... | reverse complement strand
GCCACTTCTTGAGCTTCGGGTCGTAGTCCTCCGGCGGTGCGAGGCCGACGAGGTGGCCGATCGCCCACGTGACGATGTAGTCCTCGGACTCGAGGTACTCGTCGTGCTTCTCGAAGGCACCCGGAAGGGCGGCCGCGAGGTCGCGGCCGACGGAGGGCTTCTCGGCGATGACGAGCGTCTTGCTCACGTGATCACCTTAGCGAAGGGCCTCACCGGCGATACTGGCCCGGATGGACGCCCCGTCGCAGCCGACTCGCTTCTACTCGACCGTAGTTGCCCTGAGCCGTCCCTTCATGCGCTGGCCGCTGCGGCTGCGGGCGCAGGGCACCGAGAACGTCCCCGAGGCCGGCGGCTTCGTCGTCGCGTCGAACCACCTGTCGAACGTCGATCCCTGGCCGGTCGCTTTCCCCCTCTATCCTCGCCAGGTGCATTTCATGGGCAAGGCCGAGCTTTTCAAGAACCGGGCGCTGCGCTGGTTCCTCACCAGCGGCGGGGCCTTCCCCGTGCGGCGCGGCGAGCGCGACGCGGAGTCGTTCAAGACGGCCGTCCGGCTCGCGCGCGACGGCGGCGTGGTGGCGATGTTCCCCGAGGGGACGCGGCGCTCGAAGGGGCTCCGGAAGAAGCACGTGGCACGGCCGCATCCCGGCGCGGCGCGGATCGCCCTCGCGGCCGGTGTCCCGCTCGTGCCGGCGGCGCTCGCCGGGACCGACCGGCTCGGCCGGGCGCCCGTGCGCGTCCTGTACGGGACTCCGCTCGATCCGCCGGGCAACGAGGTGCCCCGCCGCGAGGCCGGGCGGATCCTCACCGAACGCCTCATGGAGGAGATCGGCCGCCTCGAGTCGGAGCTCGCGCGCGCGTGACACCCCTGCTGGCCGTCGACGGCGACTCGCTCGCGCACCGCGCCTTCCACGCGCTCCCTTCGTCGATCAAGGGCCGCGACGGGCGGCAGTCGAACATGCTCGTCGGCTTCGCCAACATGCTGACGTCCCTCTGGGAGAGCGAGCGGCCCCGGACGATGTTCGTCGGCTTCGACTCGATCGGCTCGCCGACGTACCGCCACGAGCTCCTCCCCGGGTACCAGAGCGGCCGCGACTTCCCGCCGGAGCTCCTCGAGCAGCTCGACCTGCTCCCGGAGTGGGTCTCGGCGCTCGGCTTTCGCTGGGCCAAGGCTCCCGGGTACGAGGCGGACGACTTCGTCGCGGCGGCCGCGCGCGCCGAGGAGGATCGGGGCGGCGAGACGCTCGTCGTGACGAGCGACCGCGACCTGTTCCAGCTCGCGAGCGACCGAACGACCATCCTCCTGCCCCGGCGCGGGGTGAGCGAGCTCGAGCGGGTCGGGCCGGCCGAGGTGCGCGAGCGCTACGGCGTCGACCCCGTGCAGGTGCCGGACTTCATCGCCCTCCGCGGCGATACCGCCGACAAGATCCCGGGCGCGAAGGGCATCGGGACGCAGCGGGCGGCCACGATCCTGCGGACGCACGAGACGCTCGACGCGGCGATCGAGGCGGGAGTCTTCCAGGAGCAGGCCGAGGATCTCCGGCTCTACCTCCGGCTCACCCGGCTCCAGTACCACGCCCCGATCCCGGATCTGCCCGACGCCGAGCCGGACTGGGAGCGCGCGGCCGGGCTCGCCGACGACTGGGGCCTCGCGAACCTCGCGGGGCGGATGCGCGAGCGCTCCGGCTAGACGCCCCGCGCGAGGGCCGTCGCGAGGTGCACGACGCGGGCGCCGCCCATCTTCTTCGCGCGCGCGTGTAAGTGAAGGAGGCAGCCGGGGTCGGCCGTCACGAGCGCGTCGGCAGCGGTGGCGCCGGCGAGCTTCTCGTCGGCCATCGCGATCGAGACCTCCGGCTGCCGGACGGAGAACGTCCCGCCGAAGCCGCAGCAGAGATCCGGGCGCGGTAGCGGCTGCAGACGCGCGCCGGTCCGCTCGAGCAGGCGGCGCGGCTCGTCGGCGATCCCGAGCTCGCGCAGTGCGTGGCACGCGTCGTGGTAGGCGATCGTCCGGCCCGCGTTCGTCTCCTCGAGCGGCACGTCGTTCGCGTCGAGGAAGGCCGACAGCTCGTGCACGTCGAACGGCTCGCAGCCGAGGAGCCCGGGCAGGCGGTCACGCACCATCGCGGCGCACGATCCCGACGGGACGACGACCGGGAGGTCGCTGCTGAAGGAGCGCGCGACCGTGCGCGCCACCCGCTTCGCGGCGCCTTGGTGGCCGGCGTTGAAGGCCGGCTGCCCACAGCACACCTGGCCGGCCGGAACCTCGACGTCGAAGCCCGCGTCGCGGAGCAGCCGCTCGGCATCGGCCACCGCGTCCGCGAAGACGAGATCGCCGAGACAGGTGACGAGGAGCTGGACGCGTGGCATGGCAGGACGGTAACCGTCGCGGAACGCGACGGAGGCGCCTCGCGGCGCCTCCGTCACCCCTTCCGTCGATCGAGGCGCCCCCGACCCTCGGCCGGGAGCGCTCCGATCTCGTCTTTCGCTACCGGGTCGTGCGACCTACCTGGCCCGGGTGATGTTCTTGCCGGCCGTGCAGCCGAGCATGTTGACCTGTGCGGGGACGGTCGCGGTGAGCCTCGTCGCCCGGTTCGGCCGGACCCGGAACCTCGTGTTCCCGTTGGCGCCGGTCATCTTCGACTGGCGCACGCCCGGGCCGCGGAGGTTCACCCGCGCGCCCTGGACGGGCTGGCCCAGCGCGCGAACGCGGACCTGCACGTTCCTGGCCCGATTCGCCACCGGGTTGCCGACGATCGTCGCGGTGCAGCGCAGGAGCTGCTCCTGCGTCTGCGGGTTGAGCCTGGGCAGGTCGAACGCCGAGTTCGCCCAGGGCGTGTCGAGGCTGAAGACCTCGAGACCGCGGCTGCCCGCCGGCGTGTTGGTGCCGTAGTCCGGAGCGTCGTAGCTCACGAAGATCCGGCCGCGGTACCAGTACGCGGCGTAGGCGTGCGACGCCTCGGCCGAGTTGTACGCGTCCTGCGTCGGCGTCCCGCCCGCGTCCACGTCGTAGTACGCAAGCTCGGACGGGGCCAGGAAGTTCGTCCAGTCGAAGACGTTCATCCCGCCGAGCTGCCAGGCGGCCGGGAGGACGTAGCGGCCGTTGACCGGGACGACGTTCATGAGCGAGGACGTGCAGCCGAGGGCATTCACGCGCTCGAACCGGTTGATCTTGTACTGCGAGATCGGCCAGGACGAGTCGGTCATGTCGTACATCCAGTAGGCGCCCTGGCTCGGGAGGTCGCGGTAGCCGCCCGCGCCGCCGCCGAGGTCACACTCGTTCGTGACCGAGCGGCCGTGGTAGAGCGGATCCACGCCGACGTTCAGGAAGCCGCCGGTGGTGCAGGACAGCGGCGACGTCGTGCTCGTGCCCGAGCACGTCGAGTTTCCCGACTGGAGGGAGCCGAAGATGACGCGCTTGCCGTCGAGCGTGAACTGGGCCGAGTTCCACATGCAGTTCATCGCCTCGCCGGCACGCCACACGCCGGTCGCGCACAGGTCGATCATCGGGTTGACGTACCGGTCGACGATCGTCGGGTTCTCCCGGTCCGAGATGTCGAGCAGAACGCCCTCGCTGACGCACGCCGCGGCGGCGCGGTTCAGCTGGAGGTTGACCGTGATGTCCTTGCACCCCTTGTAGCCGGGCACGTTGTTGAAGACACCGGTGTACCCCGGCATGAAGTCGAAGTAGTTGTTCTTGCCCGCGAGGTCGAGGCTGATCTCGGTCTCGACCAACGCGGCGGCGGGGTTGCCGAGCGGCACGGCCACGACGTCGATCGACGGATGCTCGAGCTCGGGCGTCCCCGTGTCGTCGCGCTGGCAGTTCGGGCCGAGAGCGACGTTCGGGTACGACGACGAGTAGAGAAGCACGCGGTTCTGCGCAAGATCCGGGACGATGGTGTGATTGGCCGAGCCGCACCTCGTCTCGACGCCCGCGACGAACGAGGGCGCGTTCGGGTTCGAGATGTTGATGATCTGGATGCCCTCCCAGCCAGGCGTCACGTCGGTGTTCTGCGGCGTGCCGGAGCCGGGCCCACCCTGAGTGACGGTCTGGGTGGTGTTGACGCTTCCGCAGCCGGCCGAGTCCTGCGGGATGTCGACGGAGCGGAACACGAGGGTGCCCCAGATGCTGACGTCCCCGTATGCGCCGTTACAGGGGAAATCGCTGAGCAGCTGCGGCTCGTCGGGATTCGAGATGTCGAAGATGCGGATACCCCGCGTGTCGCCCTGGACGAGTGTGTTCCCCCAGAACGCCATGTCGGTGTTCTGCCGGTCGGAGCCGGTCGGGGAGCTGAACTCAAGATTGATCGGTCCATCAGTCTTGGTCGTGTGTGTCACCTGCGCGTTTGCCGCACCCGTCACGGCGAGCGTGACGAGAATGCCGAGCGGGAGCGCTAGGCGAAGAAGCCGTCGCATGGGCGATGTCACCTCCGGTGTCGAAAAAGAAGGGGGCTCGATCGTAAACGACTCACACGGCTGCGTCTAGATATAGATGGCAGGCCGTCGGAGAGCCTTCGGACGTGATGAAACGAGGAAAAATCCCACTTGTCGGCGACCCCCGTCTCGCCGAGCTCCACCCCACCGGACACCACCCGGAGAACGGCGAGCGGCTGCGCGCCCTGCACGCCGAGTTCCCCGGAATGGTCCCGTCGGCGCCGGCCTCTCCGGCCGACCTCGAGGCGTGTCATCTCGCGGCCCACATCGAGCGCGTGCGCGCGCTCTCCGGGGCGGGTCGCGTTGCACATCTGGACGCGGACACGATCGTCACCCCGACGACCTGGGAGGCGGCCCTCCTCGCCGCAGGAGCCGCGATCGAGGCGGTGCGGGTCGGAGGGTTCGCGCTCGTCCGGCCGCCCGGCCATCACGCGCTCGCCGACCGGGCCATGGGCTTCTGCCTCTTCAACAACGTCGCGGTCGCCGCGCGGTTCGCCCAACGGGAGCTCGGGCTCGAGCGCGTGGCGATTCTCGACTGGGACGTCCACCACGGGAACGGGACGGAGGCGATCTTCTTCGCCGACCCGACCGTCCTCTTCGTCTCGCTCCATCAGTGGCCGCTCTACCCGGGGACGGGCGGGCCGGGCGAGGGGAACGCGACGACGGTGAACGTGCCGCTGCCGCCCGGGTGCGGCGACGTCGAGTACGAGGCCGCGATGGCACGGGCCGTCGAACCCGCCGTCGCTGCATTCGCGCCCGACCTCCTGCTCGTCTCGGCCGGGTACGACGCGGCCGAGGGCGATCCGCTCGCGGGGATGCGGCTGACGGAGGACGGGTTCCGGATGCTCGGCGAGCGCGCCGGCGCGCTCTGCGAGCGCGTGGCACTCGTGCTCGAGGGGGGCTATGACCCGTCAACGCTGCCGGGCCTGGTGCAGGCGACCCTCGACGGCCTGATGTCGGGCTAGGGCTCGCGGGCGAGCGCGCGGGCGGCCGGCTCGAGCGCGCGCACGGCCCGGCGGGCGCCTCGAGCCGCGCGAACCGCGCCGCGCGGCGCGAGGAGGAACGCGCGGGCGGCGGCGAGGACGTCGGTTTCGCCGTTCGGTGTGACCGCACCGGCGAGACGGCCGAGCGGCGCCGCCGGCGTGTCCGACACGACCCGGACGACGCCGGCCAGCCGGCCGGACGCCGCGAGGCGCCCGCTCTCGAGGTCGACGACCTCCGCTCCCGTCCGCGCGGCGAGCGCCGCACGCTCCGCCGGGGCGTCGACGATCCGGGACGCCGCGCAGACGACGACGGCCCGACCGCCCGGAACCGGGAACGGCTCGCCCTCCCACAGAGTTCCTCCCTCCTCGTCGACCACGCGTCGCGCCGCCACCACGGTCCCAGCCGGGAGATCTCCGGCGAGCGCGCCCGCGAGCCCGAACGAGACGAGCGGCCCCTCCGGGAGCCCGCCGCCGAGCCGCGCCACAGGCGCCCCGGCCCTGCGCGCCGCGCGCTCCTCCACGGCCAGCGCGCAGACGAGCGTCAGGCTCAGCTCAGCGTCCAGGCCAGGGTGCGCGCGGTGTCGCGGGCGCTCTCGGTCGTCGCGAGCGTCGCGGCCGGCTCGAACCCGGAATGGATAGCGCAGTGCTCGCAGCGGTGGTCGTTCCCGGGCCCGTAGCGCTCCCACTCCATCCCGTGCAGCAGCGCCTCGTACGTCGGGAAGATCCCGTCCGTGAGCAGGTAGCACGGCCCCTTCCAGCCGTACGGGTTCCGGGTCACCGAGCCCCAGGGCGCGCACTCGAGCTGCCGCTCGCCGGTGAGGAAGTCCTGGTAAACCGGGCTCGCGAGCCACTTGTAGCCGTGCTCGCGCACGGCCCCGCGGATGGCACGGAACTTCTCCTCGTGCTCGGACCGCGTCATCGTGAGCGAGGGGTCGATCTGGGAGTACTGGTAGCCCGGCGCGACGAGCATCCCGTCGATCCCGACCTCGTTCGTCAGGTAGCCCATCATCTGGATCACGTCGTCGACGGACGTCTCCTTGAAGATCGTCGTGTTCGTCGTCACGCGGAAGCCTGCCTCGCGCGCGTTCCGGATCGCGGCAACCGCGATCTCCCACAGGCCGGGGTAGTCGCAGATCCAGTCGTGGATCCCCTCCATCCCGTCCAGGTGGACGACGAACGTGAGCCGCGGGTCGGGCTCGAAGCGGTCGAGCATGTCGTCCAGCCGGAGGGCGTTCGTGCAGAGCTGCACGTTGCGCCGCATCTCCAGGAACCCGGCGACGACCTCCTCGATGCCCTTGAAGATGAGCGGCTCGCCGCCGCAGACCGAGATCACGGGGGCCGGGCACTCGCGTGCGCTCTCGAGGCATTCGTCGACCGTGAGGCGCGCCTTGTTCGACTCGTACTCGCGGATCTTCCCGCAGCCGATGCACGCGATGTTGCAGCCGAGCGTCGGCTCCAACATGATCACGAGCGGGTAGCGCTCGTGACCCTTCTGCGCGGCGACGTAGCGGCCGATCTGGACGGTGCTGCGGAGCGGGAACTTCACGCGGCCGCCCTTCCGACGAGCTCCGCCACCGCGCGGGCGAGCGCGGGCTCGACGGGCCCAGGCCGGTAGCCGAGCTCGCGCTCCGCCTTCGCGGAGGAGAAGAACATCGGCGTCCGGGCCAGACGGACCTCATCCCGGTTGGCGAGTCCCAGCTGCGCGGCACCCACGGTGACAGGGTACGGCACGCGGACCCGAGGGCGCGAGCGGCCGGCGATGCGGGCGATTGCGGCGAAGAGCTCGGCGAGCGTCAGATCGGCACCGCCGAGAAGGTACCGCTCGCCCGCCCGCCCGCGCTCGAGCGCGAGCACGTGACCGGCGGCGACGTCGCGCACGTCGACGACGTTCAGCCCGGAGGCGACGTAGGCCGGGATGCGGCCGGACGCGACGCCCTCGACCATGCGGCCGGTCGGGGTGGGCTTGCGATCGCCGTCGCCCACCGGTGCGGTCGGGTTCACGACGACCGCGTCGAACCCGTCGCGGGCGGCGGCCAGGACGAGCCGCTCGGCCTCGAGCTTCGTCCGCTTGTACGGAATCGCGAGCTCGTGCTCCGGCGGCACGTCCTCCTCGGTGGCGGCGCGGCCGGGCACCGGGCCGCACGTTCCCGCGGTGCTCGTGTGGACGAGGCGCCGGACGCCCGCGGCCGCGCAGGCCCGGAGGACGTTCTCCGTTCCGAGGACGTTCACGCGCGCAATCTGCTCCGCAGGCGCGTCGAAGCTGTAGAGGGCCGCCACGTGGAAGACCGCGTCGCAGCCCGCGAACGCCCGCTCGAGCGCGGCACGGTCGAGAAGCTCGACGCGCTCGTCGCGCACCTCCGCCCCGTGCGCGCGGAGCGCTGCGGCGACGTGGCTTCCGACGAAGCCGCTCGCGCCGGTCACGTACGTTTTCACGCGCGAAGCGCCTCCCTGAGCCGCCCGAGGGCCAGCAGCGGCCAGACGATGCGGTAGAGGTGGTAGCGGATCATGAAGTCCCGCGGGAAGCCGGTGCCGGTGAACGCCTCCTCCTCCCAGTCGCCGTCCTCGCGCTGAGTCGCGCAGAGATAGGCCGCGGCGCGCTCGGCGGCCGGCGACCGCGCCTCGCCCGCGGCGACGAACGCGAGGACGGCCCACGCCGTCTGCGAGGGGGTCGAGTCGCCGTGGCCCCGCCAGGGGTCGCCGGCGCCGTCGAGGTCGTACGAGCGGCAGTCCTCGCCGAAGCCGCCGTCGGCATTCTGGCAGCGTTCGAGCCAGGCGACCGCTCGGCGAATCGCGGGGTGCTCGCGGGGTACCCCGGCCGCGACGAGCCCGGGGACGGCCGCGCCGACGCCGTACACGTGGTTCACGCCCCAGCGGCCGAACCACGAGCCGTCCGGCTCCTGCTCGCGCAGGACGTACTCGACGCCCTTGCGAAGCGCGTCCTCGGCGCCGGGCCGCCGCGCGAGGAGCTCGAGCGCATGGCCGGTCACGTCCACGCTCGGCGGGTCGATCACGAACCCGAAGTCGCAGAACGGGAGCCCGTAGAGCCACTCCGCCCGGTTGTCCACGTCGAACGCGCCCCAGCCGCCGCCCGAGGACTGCATCGCCTCCACCCAGCGCCCGGCGCGCTCGACGGCGGCCTCGCCCGTGCCGGTCTCGGCCAGCGCGAGGCCGACGACGGCGGCGTCGTCCACGTCCGGGTAGAGGTCGTTGTCGTGCTCGAACGACCATCCGCCGGGCGCGACGCCGGGCCTGCGGAGGGCCCAGTCCCCGCGCGCGTGGACCTCCTCCCCGGCGAGCCAGCCGGCGGCCCGCTCGAGCGCCGGATGCCCCGGCTCGACGCCGGCGGCGCACAGGGCGAGCATCGCCAGCCCCGTGTCCCAGACCGGCGACTGGCAGGCCTCGGGGCGCAGGCGGTCGCCGTCCTCGACGAGAAAGCGGCGCCACCCCTCGATTCCCCGGCGGAGGTACGGCGAGTCCGGGCCGTGCCCACGGCAGACGAGCGCGACGAGCGACCAGACCCACGGCGGCTGGATCCCGCCCCACGAGCCGTCCAGCTCCTGGCGGTCGAGAATCCACCGCTCGGCGATCGCGAGCGCTCGCTCCCGCCCGGGCCGGACGCGGGAGCGCCCGTAGCGCGCGAGCAGCCGGTCGGCGAGGTCGAGCGGGCCGTGGCCGCGCGGCGCCGGTCCGAGGTCGAGCTCCCGGCACGCGCGCCTCTCGGGGACCGGGCGCACCGGCCGGTAGTGCATGACCACCGCAAGGGGAACGAGGGTCTGGCGGGCCCAGCAGGCAAAGTCGTAGACGGAGAGAGGCCCCCACTGCGGGAGCAGCACGAGCTCGACCGGGATCTGCTCGACCTCGTCCCAGCTCCAGAGGCCCAGGAGTGCGAGCCACACGCGCGTGAAGACCCGGGCCGCCCCGATCCCACCGCGCTCCTCCACGAAGGCGCGTGCGCCCGCGAGGCGCGGGTCCTCCGGGCCGAGGCCGGCGAGGCGCAGCGCCGCGTAGGCCTCGATCGTCGCCGCGAGGTCGGGCTCGCCGCCGTGGTAGATCGCCCACGTGCCGTCGTCGCGCTGCCGGGCGAGGAGCTCGTTCGCGCAGCGGAGCAGGGTGTCCTCGTCGAGCCGGCGCAGGAAATGCGCGAGGAAGACGTGCTGCGCCGTCATCGTCACGTTCGACTCGAGCTCGCCGACCCACCAGCCGGCCGGGGCCTGGAGGTCGAGGAGCCGGGCCGTCGCCGTCCGCACGGCCCGATCCAGGGCATCGTCGGACGCGACGTTCGCCGGGCGACCGTCGGGAACCGCCGGTGCGTTCTGCGACTCGACCAGGCTCATCGCACGCCGGGGCGCTCCAGGCCCCGTTGGGCCAGCGTATCGCGCCGAGCCGTCGGCGTCACACGGCGTCGAAGAGAAGGCGGGCCGCGCGCCGGCCGCTCCTGATCGCGCCCTCCATGGTGGCCGGCCAGCCGGTCGCCGTCCACGCGCCCGCCCGCAGGACGCCCGGGAGGCCGGTCTTCGGGCCGGGGCGATGCGCCTCGGTGCCGGGCCGCCCCGCGAACGTCGCGGCCGGCTCGCGGCTGACGCGCGACCACAGGAGGCGCGCCGGCCCGAGGCGCGCGGTCACCTCCCCTGCGAGCAGCGCGACGAGCTCGCGCCCACGCGTCTCCACGAGCTCCGGGACGCCGCTCGAGACGACTGTGAGGTACTGGCCCGCGGCGGGCCGGCTCCCGGTGAGGCGGCCGCGGTCGAAGAGCCAGTGCGCCGGGCTCCCGAGCAGGGCGGCGTACGGGGAGCCGAGGAGCGGCCGGTCGAAGAGCAGGTGCGCGCTCACGATCGGGGAGTCCTCGAGCGGCGGCGGCTCCTCGCCGAGCAGGCGCGCGCTCTCCGCCGGCGGGAGCGCAACGACGACGCCGTCCGCCGCGAGCCGCTCACCGTCCGCGAGGACGACCGCGCCCGGCTCGATCGCCGCCGCGCGCGCCCGCAGCCGGATGTCGGCCCCCGCCTCGGCAAGCGCGCGGCCCGCCGCGTCCCCGTGCATCGCGCCGAGGGGCGCGAGCGGCAGGACGATGTCGCTCGCCCCGCGTGGGCCGAGCAGGCCGGTGCGGACGGTGAAGAGCGCGAGCGCGGCGCTCGCCTCCTCGCTGCGCACGTTCAGCGCCGGCCGCATGAAGACGTCCCAGAAGCGGTCGATCGCGGCGTCCGACTGGCCGAGCGAGCGCAGGAGCGAGGCGAACGTGACGCCGTCGTGCTCGGCCGCGTCGAACGAGGCGAGGCGCCGCACGACGCGCGCAACGGCGACCCGGTCGGCGAGCGAGATGTGCCGGTAGCGCAGGAGCCGCCACGCGCCCGCGCCGAGGATCGCCACCCGACCGGACTCGTCCACGACCGGCAGAGCAAGCGGCCGGCGGGCGACCGACCTGGCCTGGCCGATCCGCCCCAGGAACGCGAGGTACTCGGTGCAGGCGCCGAGCGCGATGTGTTGGCCGTTGTCCGGCGGCGGGGCGGGATCGCCGTCGCGCTCGGGAAGCGTCTGCACGGCGCCGCCGAGCGTCGGGCGCGCCTCGACGAGCGTGACGGAGTGGCCCGCGTCCGCGAGGTCGAGCGCAGCGGCGAGGCCGGCGAGGCCGCCGCCGACCACGACAGTCCTCACGCGGGCCTCCGGGCCCCGAGCGCCGCGACCGCGAGCGTCTTCTCCACGGCGGAGAGGCTCGGGCGGCGCGAGAAGACGTCGTAGCCGCGCGCCCGCATCTGGGTGAGCAGCCCGTG
>Ga0214469_1000837_pt1 | contig 11177 bp, 12 predicted proteins | sample RVTome_10_FD_187340 | JGI IMG/M metagenome (GOLD analysis project Ga0214469, IMG submission 187340) | Soil microbial communities from uranium-contaminated site in the Upper Colorado River Basin, Wyoming, United States - RVT153D57 HiSeq ... | reverse complement strand
CCCGTGGTCCGTCGGCAGGCGGCATCGGATAGGCGGGATACAGGGGAAAGGGCCCGACCATGGCGGTTGGGTGTCGCCACATGTAGTCAGAGCCCGCCGGGGCGCCGAGTCGGGTGCGGGTCTCGTCGTCGACCAATGTGTAGTCGTCCCTGAGGAAGCGCGGCAGAGCCGCTGGGTCGACGTCTTCTGCCAGGACGACCCGATCGTCTTCGACCCGCTCTATGGCCTCCAGCGGCACCACGCGGTCATCGGTGAAGAAGACTCCCTTCTCCACGAGGACGTGGGTCAATTCGGAGTTCGACGGCTGAACCACGAAGTGTCTGATGGCGCCGAGGTGGTCTCCAGTCGCCGAGTAGAGGCGGGAGCCTTCGTGAAGACCCAGTTTCATGGGTGCACCTTCCTTTGAACGATCTTCCAGGGGTTACCCAAGGGGTGCTGGTGGTAACCCTCTCGAAGGATCTCTCGGGCTATCGACCCTCGAGCGTTGATGGCACGATCAGACCGTAGTGACCGTCGTAGCGGCGATAGAGAGCGCTTGCCTGCCCCTGGGCGGAGTCCTCGAAGTATGCAAACGGCTCATCGGTGGCGTTGAGATGAGATACGGCCTCGCTCACGCTCATGCAGGGTGCCGGGACCTCGTTGATACGCAGATCGGGGCGAATGGTTGACCCGTCGGGTCTGGAGCCGTCGACCTTGCGGATGGCGACCCCTCCCTCTTCCTCATAGACGATCGACGACTTGTCGTCGGATTCGTCGGTGAACAGAAAGAACCTGTAATCGAGGACGTCGAGATCGAATAGAGCCTGGCTGACCGAGATTCGCTCCGCAGGCGGGTATGTCTTGCGACGTATGACCGATCGCTGTTCGGGGGGCCTTTCGTTGAATTCGGGTCGCCGTGAAGGCACATCACCCATCCGGGTCCCCTGCGACGTCGGCGGCCTCTCTTCGGCCCTTTGGCGACGATCCGTCAGCCGGTTGATCCTCCGCTCCATGCGCTCGCCGACGGCTCTCAACGCCTCAACCGCAGTCGAGGCGGCGGCCTGGGCGCGCAGGATGACACCGGAGACGTCCATCGCCGCCTCTGCAAGAGACCGCTGCCCGGGAAGGCGTTCCTCGTCATCGTGCACCTTGACCTTCGAGGAGATGACCGGTCTCGGCGCCAGGTCTGCCAACCCTGACACCATGGCCTCGGCCTCGGTCCGCGCCGAGGCGGGCACCGGACCGAAAGTCTGGTAGATGATCTCAGATGTGACGTCTGTGCTGATCTGCTCTCGGCTATCGCCCATCGTGGATCTCGCATACCCACGTCCCCGCGCGACGAAACCGCACTCAGTGGAGTCCTCGCAGCGTGGCACGCTGCAGACCCGCTGGATCACTCGAGAATCAGGGCCGCCCGGATCGGGGTCAGTGGTTTCTCAGGGCGTCGATCAACTGGTCCTTGGTCATGTCAGACCGACCCTCGATGCCGATGTCCGCGGCACGGTCGCGCAACTCGTCCACGGTCCACTCCTCGTAGGGAGCAGCCTCTCCGCCTCTCCGTCCCGCTTCTTCGGCGGGTGTGTTGGCGATGCGGGCTGCTTTCTCTTTGCTCATCCCCTCTTCGCGCATCGCTTCGTAGCGCTCCTCGTCCTTGACAGAAGGTCTCTCGTCTTTACCGTTGGCCATGCCAGTTTCCTTTCGCCTCGATGTGGATACCCGGAGAGCCGAGCGTCTCAAACGAGTCAGGCGACGGCCGTCATCCATTCGTCGACGGCCTCGGCGAGCATTGGCAAGGTCATGGGGCCGTTGACCAGCATGGTGTCGTGGAATCCTTTGATGTCGAACGAGTTCCCGAGTTTTTCCTCGGCTTCCTTGCGGAGTCGCATGATCTCCAACTGCCCTATCTTGTACGACAGGGCCTGACCCGCCATCCCGATGTATCTGTCGATTTCCTGCTCCACGGTCAACAGACCGATAGGTGTCCACCTCTGGAGGAATTCGATCGCCTCCTGGCGGCTCCATCCGAGAGCATGCATACCGGTGTCGGTCACGAGTCGCCCCGCCCGCCAGGCATCGGCTGAGATCATCCCCAGACGATCGACATCTGACGAGTAGAGACCCATCTCGTCCGCCAGACGCTCGCTGTAGAGACCCCAGCCTTCGGTGTGCGCATAGACCATTGCATAGCGCCGAAACGTCGGAATCCCCTCGAGCTCGGTGGCGAGAGACCTGTCGAAATGGTGCCCGGGGATGCCCTCGTGGAAGTGGATCGATTCGTATTCGAACAGGTCACGTTCTTCCGGCTTGTGAGTATTGAGGTAGTAGAGGCCGGGTCTCGAGCCGTCTACCGGCGGCTGGGAGTAGTACGCAGGTGGCATCGCCGGGGCAGTGGCAGCCGGCACGGGGACGACCTCGCACGGGGCAGCCGGCCTGTGCCCAAACCATTCGTCGACCGCTTCCCATGCTCGTTCGAGGGCTGACCTGGCGTGGTCGAGCATTTGAGCTTCGGAGCGAAACCGTAGATCAGGGTCCGAATGCAGTCTTTCGAACACTGCTTCGAGGCTGGTGGCACCGAACGCCCTGCTCCCGACCTCGACCCATTCGGCAGCATTGTTCTCGGTTGCCCACCGCTGCCCGATGTCGTGGATGTCCTGGGGCGACATTGGACGTTGGATGTACTGTTCGACCAGGTCTGCGTAGATCTCCTCTCCGCCTGTCATCCACACGAGCCCGCATTTGTCATCGGGTCGGGCAATCGGGACGATGTGCTCGGCCAGGCCGTCGCGGTAGGCCTCGATCGCAGGTCGGATCGTGCCCGTCACCAATGACCGGGCCCCGTCCAACCAAGCACCGTCGTCCCCGGGGACCTCGAGGATCAGGAATGGGTCGTCGTCGAGCGCCGAGCGCAGATATCCGTCCAGTTGGTCGATCACACGGATCGTGGGGGCCAGAGCCGGTGTCTGGCGGGCACTTGCGCTCTGACGATGGGTCTCGAGCGCGGTCTCGAGGAAGGCGGGAACTCTCGAGTAACGCTCGAGCAGGGCGTTGGCCTGTGTCAGATCGGTGACGGTGTTCTGTCTCGTGTCCGACAGCAATCGGGTGTGTGGGCCCAAGAAGGGGTCTATGGGGGAACGTCGGAACGGAGACTCGATCCGCCGGGCCAATGAAAGGCTCTGATGGACGAGCAGACTTCGGGTGATCTTCTCCTGGGTGGTCATCCCGGTGGTGTCGAGCGCCTCGGCTTCGTCCACGATGCCCCGGAAGGCCGAGGACATTTCCGCCACCCAAGGCTCGTCCAGCGCCGGAAGGAGGTGGTCGAACTCATGGAATCCACGCACCGTCGCGACGGTGGGATCGGCTTCGAGGGACTTCTTCCAGTAGCGGTCGGCCAGTGCGTCGAGGGTCATGGCCGATGACCGTACCGATTCTCAGTCACCGGCGAGGAAGTAGAGCCAGTTCCCTTCGTGGTCGATCCCGGTGCGCCATCCGGCATAGGACGTGAGCTCGGCGAGTTGATCGAGCTCCCCCTCGGTGTAGATGGCGGTGAGCTCGGCCAGCTCGTGCTCAGGGATCTCATCCCACGACTCGTATGTGGCAGCTGCGGGCCAGATGTAGATCGCACCTCCACCCTCGAGAGGCATCGTCCCGTAGGACATGTCGAGCAGACCAAGCAGTGTTCCCAACTGACCCTCACCCTGGTCCTCCCAGATCGCGAGGTTCTCAACGCCTCCTCCGCCGAAACTGGTCCGGAGACGTTCGCCCAGGCTCCCGAGTCTGGCCAGGTCACAATCGGAAGCGGCGTCGGCGATCGTCTCACGAGTTACCAACACCTCGTGGGGTAGACCGTCGACAGCGGCAGGAAGCGGGACCCCGTCTGAGGAGCAGCCGCCGGTGGGAGCGTCAACCGTCGAGTTGTCGGTGGGGGCGGTTAGCGGTGAGGTGTCGCCGATCGGTTCGTTTCCGCCAATGCCCGCCAGCCAGGGGATGAGCCCGAATGTCACGACCACGACCGCGAAGGCAGCGGCGAACGCCGGCCAGCCGCGGGGACGGATCTGTCCTCGCTCCACCACCAGCTCCCGCGGTAGACGCTTTTGGGCAAGTCTCCTCGTCTCGTCGGCGGCGGCTCGGATTCTCTGTTCCACGTCGTTCATCGGTTCTCCTCGTTCCAGTCGGCCAGGGGGCCCCTGAGGGCTTCCCGGGCACGATGAAGATGTGACTTGACGGCTCCTCTCGAGCACCCCATGGCATCCGCCATCTCGATCGTCGACAACTGGCCGACATAGTGGAGGACGATGGCCTGCTGCTGGCGCCTGGGAAGCTTGCGCACCTCCCGCCACACGTCGGCGGTCTCGGGGGAGAGATCGGGCGGGCTCGGCTCAGGCTCCCCTACCCGGCCGATGGCTCGGCCCTCGACCGACAGGCGGCGACGTAGAGACGTTGCCCGGTTGATCAAGACCCGACGCACCCAAGCCTGTGGGATGTCGTACTGGGAAACGCGGTCCCAGCGTCGGTGCGCGCTGATGAAGGCCTCTTGGACGAGGTCCTCGGCGGTGCCGGTGTCTCCCGCCAAGGCGATAGCGATGCCGAGCATCGATCGGTATTGATCACGGTAGAAGGTCTCGAACGGGGTCACCCTGGCAATGGTCCTTGCAATACGCGTATCGGTTCGGCTGGTGATGGAGCTCACATGACTAACACGCTCGAGACTCCGCATCGGTTTACAACCTCGTCGTCATCCTGAACCGAAGCGGTTTGGGGGGTGGCGGGTCGGGGTATCCGACGTTTCCCCTGACAAGGAGGTGCGCGAGTGATGCACCCGATCGATATAGCGCCCAAGCAGGATGAGGATCACCCAGCTCCTCCCGGTGGTGCCAGTTCGGGCTTCTGGGCAGTGATCGCCCTCGTGGCCATCGTCGCCCTGATCGTGGCCGCCACCATCGCCTTCTCCGATGGAGAGGGCGAGCAACAGCAGACGCCGCCGCCGGTCGACGCTCCACTGGACCCCGGCGTGGGCCAGTAAGCCTCTCCGAGTTTTCCGTACCCGGGCTCAACTCCTCCCCTTGCAGCGGCCAGTGGCCGGTCCACGGTCACGGATCGATCTTCCATCTCCTCAGTTGGTTCGTCATCGTCGTGGGTCTGGCGGCGGTCGTCATGGGGGCATGGTCGTCTTCTGGTCCTCTCGCACCAGGTACACCGCCAGACGCCACGTGCCGGTGGACAACGTTGGTTTGTTCTGGCTTGCCATGGTGATCATCTGGGTAACCGGTATGGGTGTCCTCCATCTGACTCCGAGGCTGACATGACGGAACGCCCCCACCAGCGCACCTTCGTGCCCAGATGGGCCTGGCTCTTCCTGGCCGGGCCGATCATCTGGTATCTCTACTTCTGGGTCGTCTACCTGGCCGCCGAGTCCGGATGCGCCGCCGATGCAGGTGAGGTGGTCACGTGGGTGACGATCGGGCTGACCGGGAGCACGATGGTGGCTGTCGCCTATTACGCATGGCGTGCGGCCCAGGCCGGGACGGAGGGGGACGACGACGACCGCCGGGGATCTCTGATCCGAGCCGGCTTCCTCATGGGGTTGGTCTTTGTGGTCGCCAGCCTCTTCGTTGGCGTACCGGCACTAGTGCTCCAGCCCTGCTGACGATGATCCTCGCTCACGAGGTCGTGATCGGATTCGGCGGGGCGTGGCATCGTCTACACCGCCGACTGGCCTCTGGCTGCTCACGTCATGGCTCGGTGTGGAAGCCGGCCTGCCCGGGCATCGCCGCACAGCGGAGGAGATCGAAGTCACGAGATGACAGGAGATGACCTACAGGGGCCGTGTCGTTTCGGACCAGGGGCGGAAGGGTAAGCCAGTCATCGACCAACAGGAAAGGAAGAGACGATGATCGTTCTCGGTGTGATACTGCTGATATTGGGCGCGCTCCTCGACATCGGGATCCTCTACACAATCGGAGGAATTCTCGCAGTCGTCGGAGTGATACTCTGGCTGCTCGGATCGTTCGGGCGTCAGGTAGGCCCTCGAGCCCACTACTACTGAAAAAGACCTTCACGCCCGGGGGCCAACCCGGGCGTGAACAACATGTGGGAGAGCGCTGATAGCACTCTTTGAGACATCGACGTTGACCTTGGCAGCGGCGGTAGCTCCCCTCGCTGTCTATGCGGTCGCGTTCCAGACGGTGCTCTACTTTTCCCTTCCCTCGCGTCTTCGCACCAGGGTCGCCCCCCTGGTGACCGGTTTCATCGGGGCGAGCGTCACATTGGGCGCGGCGCTGATCTTTGGCCCCGAGGACATTGGACTGGCTGGCGGGGATGCGACAACTATCTTCGCCTGGGGCGGGGTAGCCGTGGTCGTGGTTTCCTCGATCGGCCTGGTGATGCTCTCCCGGGGCCAAATTCGGGACCGGTTGGCCGACCAGCCCATTGCGCGTCTGGGGAACTTCGACGTCATCACCCAGGTCTTCGTGAGGATCCCCGTATTCACCGCTCTCATCGAGGAGGCCTTCTTTCGAGGTGTCCTCCATGCTGCGTTGGTGGCTCTCTATCCGGCAGAGGTCGCGATCTGGCTCGGGGCAGGTCTCTTCGGTCTCTGGCACATCGGCCCCGGAGTGGACCAGGCACTGACAGGTGCGGCTTCGGTCCGTGGCCGTGCACTCCACACCGGGGTCATCGTGGTCGCTACCACCGTGGCGGGCGCATTTCTCGTGTGGCTGCGGATCGAGACCGGTTCGATTTGGGCGCCCGTCGCAGTCCACGCCGTAGTCAACATGACATTGGCAGGCACGGCCTGGCTGGCGGGAAAACGCTCGCCCGTAGCCGTGTGATGACCACCGGCACGATGGTGAGTTCCTACGGCCGTCTGAACTCGATCTATTTGAGCCCAGACCTCATCTGAGACGACCGCGGACTCGAGGAAAGCGACGTGGCTTGTGGCGATAGCAGTGGTCGCTGTTGTTGTAGCGGGTGAGTTTGGTGTCGCATTCGGGATCGGAGCAAACACGCCCTTGTGCCGACGTCTTCGGGGTCTTGCCTGACGTCTCAGGAATCCGACCGACGATGGTTGGTGTGTCTTGGGTCAAGAGTCAACTCCTTTCGTGGCGGCGTGTATACCCGCGGCCGCTGCGAACAAAACCAGCCTGGCTCGATCGTTTACTGCGGTCGAGCCACGGGTAGGAAGGCGGATATGACACAGAAACCGAGAAACGTGACGAATCGCGCCCGCGAGTCGGCCGAGAAGGCCGCCTATGTGGCGGTGGGGGCCCCGGTTGCCGCCATGAAGGCGTTGAGTGTTCGAGTGAGCGACCTGAGAGCCACCGTCAGGGCTTCACGTCAGGAACTCAGTTCCGAGATTGCGCGTGGGGTCGACGGGTGGATCGCCGAGGGGGAGCGGGTCATCGACCGGGCTATGACGCGAGTCAGGGGCTCAGATGCTACCGATGACCTGAGGGCCGGCCTGCGCTCGACGCGCAGAAAGGCGCGTGCCGGGATCGACAGGACAGCCGATGCCATCGGCAGGGGCATTGGCCTCATCGACCCCGACGAGAGCCTGACAACCATCAACGGAATAGGCCCGAGCTTCCGAGACCAACTCGGAAAGGCTGGGATCACCGGCATCTCCAGCTTCCTGGCTGCCACGGCGACCGAATCGGACAGGAGCAATCTCGCGGCGACGGGTGGTGTCTCGGTGGACATGATCGAGACCTGGCGGGCACAGGTCGACCTGACTCGGGTCGAGGGTGTGGGTGAGGCGAACCAGCTTCTCCTACATCGTGCCGGTGTCTGGACTCTCGACCAGTTGGCCATGGCGGAGCCTTCCGAACTGACCCGAGAGATGAGGTCGGTCACCACGCCCGATGCGCCGGAGCAGCTGCCCGGCGAGCCACTCATCCGGCGCTGGCAGCAGGCGGCTCGTGGACTAACGGGGTCGAAGGCGACCTCGAGCCGCTGACCCGGCGTCAAGCCGCTCTGATCCGTTCCATCAGGTATCGGGCGTCCTCAGTTGCATGACCCTCGGCTGTGTTGTCGAAGTACACATAGACATCGCGCTCCTTGCGGGCCGGCGGATCGAGGCTCGAGATCCGAGACGCGTCCTCCGGGTTGGCGCCCGACTGCCATGTGCGAACTCGCTGCGCCCATCGGTCGAGGGCATCCCGCCCGTAGCTGCTCGCGTACAACTCACCCGGCCCGTGCAGCCGCACGTAGACGAATCCTGTGCTGATCTCCTCGACATAGGGCCAATCTCGGGCATGCGAGAAGCAGAGGGCGACACCGTGCCGCCGGGCGATTCGAGCGGTCTGCCCGGTCATGAAGGTTTCGTGGCGGAACTCCAGCACGTGTCTGATTCGGTGGTTCTCGCCATTCCCGTAAGACACGTCCGGCACCCGCTCGTCATGGCCCTTGGCCACTTCGACCGCAGCGGAGGTGTCGGACGGTAAGGCCTCCAAGAAGCGATCGATGGTCCCGGCATCGAAGAGGAGGTTGCCGGGTAGTTGCCAGAGGACCGGGCCCATCAGGCTCCCCAGCTCGAGGATGCCGGAGGCGAAGAAGTTGGCCAGAGACTGGTTTGGTTCCTGGAGACGCCTCATGTGGGTGATGTATCGACTGCCCTTGATCGCGTAGCGGAAGCTCTCCGGAGCAACCTCGCGCCACCTTCTGCACGTAGCGGGGTCGGTCAATGAGTAGAAGGTCCCGTTCACCTCGATCGAGTCGAACACTTCTGTGACGAATCCGAGCTGCTCGTCGTCGGCGAGGTCTTCGGGATAGAAGGTCCCTTTCCACTCGTCGTAGCTCCATCCCGAGACACCTATGCGGATCTTTCCCATTCGAGATCGACTTACCCTCGTCTCTTGCGCGGCGAAACCACCGAGCAACGGCTCGAGACTCAGCCGTCCACAGCGCTTGCGACCCAGACAGCCCAACGGCTATGGAGATCCGCGACCGAGTGGCGGTCCAACCCATCTCCCCGGAGCGGCGGGCCGACAGTCACCCGGACTCTTCCCGCATGCAGCCTGTTGTCGACTCCAAGGACCCTCTCGGTGCCCACCAAAGCCACCGGCACCAGTGGGACGGCGGCCCGGGTCGCCAGCCATGCCGCACCGGGCCGAGTCCTTGCCGGGTCGAACGCCCAATGTCTCGTGCCTTCGGGGAACAGACCCACTACGCCGTCGGAGCTCAGATGGGCGAGGGCAGCGCGCACCGGCCCCAGCGGAACCACACCCCGCCGTAGCGGGATCACGCCGTAAGCTCTCAGCGCGGAGTCGACCCAGCGGTAGTTGCCGAAGAGGTCTTCCAGAGCGAGGAATCGGACCTCGTCGCGCACGATCGCCCCGATGATGAAAGGGTCGAGGAACGAATGGTGGTTGGCGGCGAGAACGAATGGTGGATCGGGGAAGCCCTCTCCCAGATCGACCCTCATCTGCCATGCGACCTTCCCAACGGCCCTGACCAACGGAGGAGTCATCGCCCAAGCAAGCTTCTCCTGCCATCGTCTCGGTCGAGCTGCACCTGACACTCTGCTCAGCACCTGTCTAGCGGAAGCCGGACGGGAGCCAGACCATATCCGATGGGAAGAAGCCGGCGCCGGTCGTCGTTGACCCATGTGGAGATCGACTTCCGACACGAAGGTGCTCCCCGTTATCGTGGGTCATTCCCCGTGCGCTCGTAGCTCAATTGGATAGAGCGTCTGACTACGGATCAGGAGGTTGAGGGTTCAAGTCCTTCCGAGCGCGCTGACGACATCTGGTGCTTCAGGAGCGGTTTCGCGTCCTCGTACTCGCTGAAATGCGTTCCTCGCCGGCAGGACGGCCCACTGGAGCCAGGTGCTGCATCGCCAGCACCATGGCCTAGCTGCGGGACAGACCGATTGGAGCGGCGATTGGGAGGCGCTGGTACCTTTTTCCTCCGTGGCGGGATCACCCTCGGCGAGTCAGTTTCTTCCCGGGCTCGCCCGGGCCCTGTGGGGGGTCACGATGACACTCTGTATCGCCGCGTTGCTGCTCCTATTGCTCACCCTGGACGTCCGGGTCGGCGAGGTCTACGGAGTACGGGGTGCAGCCCTGTTGGTCGCGATCCCGTTCGTCAGCGCGGGCGCACTACTCGGAGCGCGTCGTCCCCACAACCCCATTGGGTGGCTTTTCACCGCCGCAGGGATGTGCACCGCGTTGATGGTGTTCGGGGAGGGATACGCCACCTATTCCTTCGCTCGCCATGGCTCCTCGTTGCCGCTGACTGATCCCATCGCCTGGCTCCAGAACTGGATGTGGGTCCCGCTCGTCGCCTTCGGCCTCGTGTATCCATTCATGCTCTTCCCCCATGGGAAGCTTCCCTCCCGGCAGTGGAGGTGGGTGGCATGGGGTGCTGCTCCATTGATGCTCGCGTTCGGTCTCGCCCTCGCACTCGAGCCGGGACAGCTCCAGTCGGTGGCCGATGGATACGCCAACCCCTACTCGATCGATGCCGCTACTGCGGAGGCGGCGTTGTCCATCCTCGGCCTCCCGTTCATCGCCGCAGCCGTGTTGCCGGTAGGTGCGATGGCCAGGCGGTTCCGTCGTTCCACCGGTGACGAGCACGAACAGATCAAGTGGCTTCTCTTCGCCGGGATGGTTGCGTCCATCGCCCTCGTCCTCAACATCATCTTGGGTCTCGCCGGCGTCGAGGGAATCGTCTGGCAGGTCGTCGCCATCGTCACTCAGCTGAGCATCGGAGCCATCGCCGTCGCGGCCGGGATCGCGGTTCTCAGATACCGCCTCTACGAGATCGAAGTCGTCATCAATCGGACCGTCGTGTTTGCCATCGTGGCAGGGTTCATCACACTCACATATCTGGCGATCGTGGTCGGTGTCGGAACTCTGGTGGGCAGCTGGTCCGGCTCAGGGGTCGTGCTGCCAATCGTGGCGACCGCCTCCGTGGCGCTCGCGTTCCAACCGGTGAGGCAGCAGGCCAACAAGCTCGCCAACCGGTTTGTGTACGGGAAACGAAGGACTCCGTACGAGGCACTGACCCAGATCAGGGCAGAGAGTTCACTCGAAGAGCTGTTGTCACAGATCGCCCGGGTGGCCACGGAGTCGACTGTCGCTCGTCGGTCGATCGTTTGGCTGTCAGCCGGGCTGGAGCTGCGACCGGCCGCGACCTGGCCGGAAGATGACTCCAACCCGAGACCGGTGCGTGTCGAGAATGGCCATTTCACCGAGCTTCCG
>Ga0214469_1000836_pt1 | contig 11179 bp, 10 predicted proteins | sample RVTome_10_FD_187340 | JGI IMG/M metagenome (GOLD analysis project Ga0214469, IMG submission 187340) | Soil microbial communities from uranium-contaminated site in the Upper Colorado River Basin, Wyoming, United States - RVT153D57 HiSeq ... | reverse complement strand
ACAGTCAATATAACTAGTAACGATTCGATTTTTACGTAAGGACCATTTTCTGCAACAAAGTTATAACACTAATCAGATCTTAGCCTAAGATAGATAGTAAGTGAGAGGCTTACAATCGTTGTAAATTACCAGCTTTACAAATCAATGCTTATAGTTATATGTTAAAAAGATATAAATAGTAAAATAGGAGAGGAATATGGAGCACTTTATTTATTTTCCACAATCCTGAAGCAAATATTGATGCTTTAGACAGAATAAGATCTCAACAGGAGGGCCTCAGAGCCCACATCTTACCTACTTTCAAACCATTTCTTCAAAATTGCAATAAATATGAATATTGCTGCTAATTCAATGGTTTGCTAAAAGTTAAAATCACCGCCGAAATCCGTTCCAGAACCTCCGGAGCTGTCAAACCCTCCTCCTTCGAAGTCTCCGCCTCCGCTGCTACTTGAGTCAGCGGCGCCAGAATCTTCTTGGCCTGCTGTATCTGAATCAGATGCAGAATCAGTTGCCTCTCCAGTATCGCCAGCAATTGAGCTTTCCTGAGGACTCATTGCCATCCCCAAAAATGACATCGCTGAGGCGAAGAACAAGACGTCTAGTAAACCCGAAAACAACAGAAAAGGTATCCAGGACCTATCTGTCCCCATAAATGACTGGAATTGAGCAGTGTTGCCGCTACCGTAGGCTTGCTTAATATCTTTGGTCTTTTGCTCCAGCTCATGCTTCTTAGAATTCAACAAGTCATTACCAGTTTCATTAATTGTGAATTCAATCTTGCTCCTTAAGAGGCCTTTCTTTTCTATTCGGTGCACCAAGCGCTGGACAGCAAGATCGTTAAGTATCAGTTCAACCTCTGTTTTATCAAGTTTAGTCACTGTGCTTATCTTGTCTGCTGTTTTCATACCTCGACCAATTGCATCCAGGACCATGAAATGATTAGGGCTGTCATTAACTTTCATCCCCCTAGACATATCTAATATAGCCTACACCGTGTACTATAATAGATTATTGATACTATCTATGCGGTGCAACAGATTGATTCAGACGTACAATATTAGAGATTTGTTGTGGTAGTTAGCTTTTATCTAATTACCGTTACCATCCATCATGAACCATTATCTTTAATAATGTATGAATAAATTAATCGCTATGGATATTAGTCCGTTTCATGTGAATGTTCAGGAAGCAGAACTTACCGAATTACGCAGGCGGATAAACGCGACAAGGTGGCCTGAACGGGAAACGGTCACCGATGCATCGCAAGGTGTGCAGCTCGCGACGATGCAGGCACTCGCGCGTTATTGGACGACAGATTATGATTGGCGCAAGTGCGAGGCGAAACTGAACGCCCTGCCGCAGTTCATAACCGAGATCGATGGGCTCGACATTCATTTCGTTCACGTTCGTTCGAAACATGAGAATGCATTGCCTCTGATCGTTACGCACGGATGGCCCGGCTCGATCATCGAACAGATGAAGATCATCGATCCGCTGACCAATCCCACCGCACACGGCGGAAATGCATCCGATGCGTTCCACCTGGTTATTCCCCATATGCCAGGATACGGGTTTTCAGGCAAGCCGACCACGACCGGCTGGGACCCTGTCCATATTGCACGTGCGTGGGTCGAGCTAATGAAGCGCCTTGGATACACGAAGTATGTGGCGCAAGGCGGTGATTGGGGTGCGGTCATCACGGAACAAATGGGCCTGCAGGCGCCTCCGGAGTTGCTCGGCATTCACACCAACATGCCCGGCATCTTTCCAGCCGACATTGACGGGGCGGCCTTATCCGGCGCGCCGGCGCCATCGGGTCTCTCAGCCGATGAGAAACTCGCTTATGACCGTCTGCAGTTCGTTTATCAAAAGGGAATCGCCTACGGGTTCCAGATGGGTCTGCGACCGCAGACATTATACGGAATCGCGGACTCACCCGTGGGCTTGGCCGCTTATTTCCTTGATCACGACGCACGCAGCTACGAGCTGATTTCACGCGTCTTTCAAGGACAGGCCGAGGGCCTCACGCGCAACGACATCCTTGACAATATCACGATGACCTGGTTGACGAACACGGCGCTTTCTGGCGCCCGTCTCTATTGGGAGTATTGGGGCAAGGGGTATTTCAATGCCAAAGGCGTCTCCATCCCGGTTGCTGTGAGCGTCTTCCCTGACGAACTCTATCCGGCCCCGCGGAGCTGGGCAGAGCGGGCATTTCCCAAACTCATCCATTACAACAAGGTGGAGAAAGGCGGCCACTTCGCAGCCTGGGAACAGCCGCAAATCTTTTCAGAAGAGGTTCGTGCGGGCTTCAGATCACTGCGCAACTGATCATCTCTCCCGATTCGGACCACTGTTCACATTTTCAGTTCCCGACCTCTTTTTGTCGCATGCACGGTGTACGCATGTTTCTGAACAGGTGATCGAAATCAGTAGAGGAGGGCCTGCTGTGTATACATCGATATGAGAAAGTAGTTTTTCTGTGAAATAGTGGGTGTGACTCCATACAAAAAATCATTTCAAGACTTGACGTCGACGATGATGGGGATGTTGTTTTAAATCTATAACTATTTGTACAATACAAATAGCGGCCAAAATACTGACAAGCAAAAATGGTGACAATGGGATACGCAAAATGGGAATTAGAAGAATCATAACCGCCGGAATTATTCTATATATTGCCCATCTTATACTGGAGCGATAATCCTGAGTAGAGCCAAAATATAAGTAAGAATAAGCAGATGAGAGGTGTAATACCCCTTGAGCGCCCAAAGACAATGCAACGCTGCCACAGACAAGCCACTGTTCAGGGTATGATAAAGCTAACCCCTGTGCTTTTGATATAATATATCCTAATCCAACCCCAACCGATGTGATTGCAACAACAAGGGGAAAATGTCCGAATAACCAAAGTGAGTACACGCCAATTTTGCCTTTTTCCCGTAGAGCACGAATAGGTGCACCATCTACACTATCAAAGTACAGCCACCACAAACTAAAAGGTATGCTAAGACTTAAGCCTAATATCAACATAGAATAAAGATCGAATTCCATGTTTGAGATTTCTGGTACAACTCCTAGGACTGACTCTCCTAGTACTAATATTGTGAAAAGACCCATACGTTCAGGTAGATGCGATATGTGTGGTGCTAATTGTGAATGCAGTCTTCCTACTGTTATGGGTGTTGCAAAATCTATTGCTAACCCGATCCCCCATAAAACGAACCGAAATGGTGGAGGAATAAACGCTGAGATAATCCATACAATTGCAGCACATAGATAACCTATGCTGTATCGTCGTATAAGAGAGGTAGCAGAGGAAAAAGATTTGCTAGCACCTGTTCGCACATATTCTAAAACAAGAATTATACGAATGGCGGCATAAGATAGGGCAAAACCAACAGAACCATCTCCGAAGGCGTCAGACACATATACTGCCAAGAAAGCAGCACCTACCATTTGCAAAAGTACTAAAATTCTGTGCCCCAAATCGTCTGTGGCAAATCTGGTAGCATAAAAGACAGCACCAGTCCATGACCACCACACAGGAACAAAGAGTGCCAGAAAACTAAGAAAACCGTTTAATGTGTAATTGTCCTCTAAATAATGAGCAAGTTGAAAGATAACGACTACAAAAACAAGGTCATAGAAGAGTTCCAACCATGTTGCGTGACGGTTTGCATTGTTGCTAGTGTTTTCTTTTTCACTCAATACCTTTGTACCACGATTTTGACAAGAAATAGATAATCTACCACTGAATATCAAAGTTTCATTTATCTTCTTTTATAACATAAAATCTCTATAGCCTTCATAGACGTCAATTGTTTAATGATTAGACCGGGTTCGGTGGGATGAAAGACGATTCTGCACATGATCGAAGGATAAATTATTTCAAGTTATTTTACAATTGTAAAAACACGAAGAGGCTCCTTGACAATAATGACCTGCATTATTGGTCTACTGTGATTCTAACGAAATGCATGAAAATATATCTTCTTTAATACTATCACACCAGTAGTCTAAACTAACGCTGGAAAAAGCTAATAAATGGAGATGTGCTTATATAGTGGCAAGATAGGACACATTCTCAATTCTTCTGTCCGAATTATTCAATGTAAATGCAAATTAAGTCAATAATTAGAGGTTTATACTTTCGCAACGCATCTAATTTCAATCATAAGGTCAGGAAAAGCAAGACGCTGAATTTGCACTATAGTGCTTGCAACGATCGGAGTACCAGAAAAGATTTCTTGTCTGCATTTAACTGCCGCAGCAAAAGCTGCATCCATATCGATAACAAAGAGTATCTCATCAACGATATTTTCCATGGTTGCCCCATAATGTGCCAACAGTTTTTTTATGTTGGAGTAAGCCTGGCGCATTTGAGCTTCCATTTCTTCCCGACCTACAATATTTCCATCATCGTCGTGACTCATCTGCCCTGATACATAAATGGTGTCTCCAATTTTTACTGTATGGGCATAACCATATTCTTTTTCCCAAGGCATACCAAGACTCTTTGTTTCTTTGTTGATCTATCCTAGAGTAGAGCAGGGACTTACTAAAAAATATGTTTAGAAATGACAAGTACTAAGAATGTAAAAAGAGAAATACTTAAGAAAAACCTATAGACTATGCTCAAATGCCGTTCTGCTTTACACTGCCGAGTACGAAATAGCTGTTGTAAATATAGATCAGGCGTGAGAAATGGCAATCGGGTTGTCTTATCTCCGCAATTCTGATATTAGTCTACTCTATGCTAGGCACCAAGTGTGATGCAAAATAACTTACAAAATTCCCTTCAGCAGTTGTTTAACGTGTGACTGTGGCAGCGGAAAATACCTCCGGATGCGCACTTACATACTCTCGAATGCTCATGCCTGGTTTTCCGGTTAACTTCTGTACGTCCCACGTCAACCGATCGTAGCGATTTTCCGCGATGAGCTTAGCCATAGTGGAAACATGGTGAAAAACGTATTGAGGTAAACGGAGTGGCAATAATTCTTCTTCCAGCCACTTATCATATGGCGTGTCCACATATTTCACTGGGCGATCTAATGCCATAGCATATTCTTTTGCGATCTCATTCATGTTTTCTGATCGAGGACCAGTCAATTCATATACTTTTCCTCGATGATCTGTGGGATCTTCCAAAATTGTGGAATTGATTATTGCCACATCACTAGCGGAAATTGGTGAAATTTTTGCCGAACCAAATGGCATTCTAATTGTTCCATCTTTGGCGATTGATGAGGCCGCCAAGCTAGAGAAGAAAGGTTCCAGGAAAATCGTCGACCTAACGTGCGATACAGGTACTCCAGACCAGTTAAGGACTTGCTCGGCGAGCCAATGTTGTTGCTGCTGAGGCGATTCGGTCATTTCAGTTAGACTCATCTGCGAAACTGTCATTTGCGAGATGTTCACGAGAATCTCGAAATCAGGGATTTCTTTTGCTGCTGCTGTAATAGCGGTAGCTTGAAGATATGATGATGAGATACTCATGCCAAAATACATCCGCTTGCAACCGCGTAATGCTCTTACTACCTCCTCACCATTTGTGAGGTCGGCAGCGACGATTTCGGCTCCCATTTCGCTCAACACTTGAGATCGTTCGCTTGTGTACAAGTATGGGTGTGTTGTTTGACATGGTTGTTCTTGTAATGTAATTAGATATAAGTATGAAATCATCTATAGAGACGTTCCTTCTCACTAGACTTGTCACGCAGAGGCAATGCACAGAAATAGATAGCAGATTATAAAAATAGTCACGGCCGAATCCTTTCAAATCTTTTGCTGTAATTGAATTATAAGGTAATAACTTCAAAGCAATAGAAGGATAAGAAAATAGCCTGGTCTAGATCATTCATGCCTCTTATGGCTCGTTGGCCTGGCTAACAATCCATCTACGAAGACATAAGATTACCAAGCTTCAGAATGACTTCTAATCTTGTACTTCAATCTGATAACACATTCTCAAAAGGATAGGACAAATTGCGAGGCTCTCCATATTGTAGGATTGGTTTGGTCTTTGTGTATACACCATTCTTTGGGCTCAAGTATAGTATGAGTAGGGTCATTAAGTACGTTTCCTGAAGGAGAAAAGCTTGAGCCGTGACATGGACAGTCGAATGACTTTTCTGAATCATTCCATATTACAGTGTAGCCCAAGGGAGTAATTTAGCAGAATAGGCATGAAGTTGCCCCGGTTGGAGAGCAACAAACTCTTACTTGTGAATCGCCAGAGACATTTGAGCCGTTAGCAATCGTAGGTGGTCAGGATTGTTTGTGTGCAAGATAGCCTACAAACAGTGCTCCCTAGGCAAAATCCAGAAGGAACTAGAGTCGATGGAAGAGAAAGACATACGCGTGATAGTAGATGATGAGTTATAATAATGCGACCATGACAACTATCGAAGCTACAAAATACATCTTGGTCGGAAGCCAAGGATCATTTTGAATGCACGAATTGAAAAAAAGTCGCCAAGACTATTATCAAGACAGTCACGTATATGTCAAGTAACAAGTCAAATTGGTTGTCCCACTCAATGCAGCAGACTATAAATACTTTAAATTGATCTTTTGAAGGTAAATGGATGCACGTCCTTCAAGTGATCTCCCTTTTCGGCAGCTTCTTGATAATGTGCAGGGGATCTCCGAATTCGTCATAGCAGTCATTATTGATGTAAGGGGTTTTTCGTCCTTTGCCATGAAGGTTGAATCCGTTCAGACTACTGCTTTCTTGAAAAGGATATACATTGAGATGATAGACAGGTACTTTGGGAACGCTTCGTTCGCCAAACCTACTGGCGATGGGCTGCTTTTGGCATTTCCACATGATGAGACTAACCTTAAAGAAGTCGCGCCTTATGTAGTGAGGTCTTCTCTGGCTTGCCTTACCGATTTTGCCAAACTCTGTGACGGAGATGATATGATTAATTTCAATATCCCCGACAAGATAGGGATTGGAATATCTAGAGGGGCTGCGACCAATGTTGTCTCAAATGGATCAACAATCGACTATTCAGGGAGGCCATTTAATATAGCATCGAGGCTCATGGACCTCGCCAGACCCAGTGGAATCATACTGGATTCAAAGTTTGGAGAAAATCTCATACCTTCTGACGTCAAAGGCAAGTTCTCGACTGCTGATGTGTACTTGCGTGGAATCGCAGATAATTCATTGACGAAAATCTATTATTCGAAAGATACTACTATAATTCCGTCAGAGAAAACAGAGTTGTACAAGCCTATTACATGATGTCTGCCTCCGAGAATGAATCGTCTTTTCGCATCGCATGTAATATTACGCCCACATACTGTAAGCAAAGTAATTAGAGCTACTTGAATTATAGCTGATTGCAAGAATCTGTTAGCCATAATGCATTTGGGAAAGTGTTAGTTAGGTCCGCCAAACTCTGGTTCACTTATATCAAGGATCTTCAAAACCTGCCCACAATTTCCCCTATATTAATTGGCAAGTATTGGATATAATGAAACTAAACTGATATTATCAATTCTCTCCAAGAGCGTACCATGGAAAATCAAAGGTCAGGTTAAGGGTTTTTTAGTTAGACATGTGATCGTGTTGTTTTATTCTAACTCGGTTCTTACACGGAGAACTATTTTGCCATGTTTATGAATATCTTTTGCACCTTCATAGGCTTTACTTGCTTGAGAAAGTGGAAGTATTGTATCAACAACAGGTCTTAATTGGCCAGAATCAATCAGATCACCGATCCGGATAAGTTGTTCTCTGCTGGAATGCACTATAAACCACGTAGCATTAACTCCAAATGAATCTCCTTTTTCTTTAAGGTATTCCTGTCGTTTATCATAACTTGTGGGAATTCCTTGACTTGTCACAGATACGAGCCTGCCTCCTCTTCTAAGAATCTTCCAAGATCTTTCAAGAGTCTTTCCACCCACTGTATCAAATATGACATCTACGTCATGTACCTTATCTTCAAATCTTGTTTTCTTGTAGTCAATTACGTCGTGGACTCCTAAATCCTCTAAAAAACTGGAATCGTATGCAGAAGCCGTTCCAATGACATGTGCACCACTCCATCGAGCAAGTTGTACTGCAAAGCTACCCACACCGCCAGCTGCTCCGTGAATGAGTATTGTATCCTTTGATGATAAATGTGCATGATCAAATAGTGCTTGCCATGCTGTAAGACCAGCCATTGGAACACCTGCGGCGTATTCATGGTCAATAGTTTGTGGCTTGGATGCGATCTCTGATTCCATTGCAATAACATATTCTGCTTCGGCACCATTACGTGTGACTGACAAAGGATCGGTTAGTCCATATACAGCATCACCTTTCCTTTGATTGGATACTTTGGGACCAACCTCCTCAACAAGACCTGAGAATTCATGACCTAGAATCAGAGGAAGAGAAATACCTGGATGTTCCCAGATCCAAACGATCTCATTTGGTGTAACTCCTGTAGCATAGACTCTAACTAAAACTTCTCCTTCTTTGGGATGTGGTGGTTGCATTATGTCTTCTTCATATACTAGATCCTTAGGTCCACCGCCGTATTTGTGAACACGAACTGCCTTCATATTTCTAACCTTAATACATTTCTTCCTATAAAATGGTTGATCTTGTTCTTGTTTATGAAGTTGTTGTATTGTTCTTGTATTTGTTGCTTGTCATTACAAATAATCCTCAAAGGAAAATGTTTTTCCTTGTATGAATAAATATAATTTGTAAACATACTGGTTTATTATCTAGATTAATGATATGAAACATATAGGCAACATACTCGAGAGCGTAAAAAAGGAAATACTAAGTTGGCCGCGTGTTACCGCTGAACCACATAGATTTGGTGGCCTAGAATTTAAGTACGATAAAAGAGAAATGGAATATATACATGGAAATACCGTTGTCGATTTCCCCTTTCCACTTCATCTAAGAAAGGAACTTGTTTCTTCAGGTAAAGTACTTGTTTAGGATTTTTCCCTTGCCTCAAAATTGGCCTATCTATTGCATTCACAACTGAGATAGAAGAAGGTAATGGAATTACAATGAGGCAGCAATAATAATCATTGTCATACCTATTGTTAACTTGTTCACAAAATATTAGTATTATGCTTGTATTACTGGGTTTAGGAATCATATTGCTATCAATTAAACCTTAGTTATCTCCCAGAATTTATTAATACAACCCACATTGTTCAAGGGCAATACCACCCAGCAAAATTAGTCAGTGGATTCATCAGGAAACCGAGGAAAGCATGTGCTCAGCCTAGATGCATAACTATTCTTTTGATAATAGGTCCAAATAATTATCTATTGTTCTTAAATGTCCATGCAAAACACCTTCAATCACATTAATATGTGACTCTCTATCCCAAAATCCAGGGATCATCATATGCTCAAATGGTATATATAAAGGAGAAAGGTGGGACATCTCTTCATTTATTTGGGGATTCTTGAAGTTGCCTTCCAACTGACGAACATATTGTTCAGTTTTATCACACATGTGTTTGATTTCAGAATCTTGTAAAACTATCCATCCCCAGGCAGCATCATCTGGTTGTTGGCCGGTATTTTTCAACTTCGTTATCATACTTAATGCCTCTTCATCCCTTTTCTTAATATCCTCTAGATTTTTTCGTATTTTATCGAGGTAGTATTTCTTTGTGTCTTCCTCAAGTCTCTTCCTTCCTTCAATGTATGAATCAATTTTTGCGGTTACTTCTTCGATCATATCTATAACCTCATCCCTTATTTTTTCAGTCCTTGTCTGTAATCTATAGACAATCACAGTGATTAGGACACCAAAACCCACCCCAATAGGTAAAGATAACCATTCAGGAATATCATGTACCGACAATCTCCTACAACTAAGATCCTTCCGACTAATAATATTCTTTCTTGGGCTTCAAACAGCATAGAGTTAGCCTTAGTGCAAGTGGTCGTCTAGCTTTCCATTTTCACTTCTGGAATTGATTTATCGTTATCAAGCATACACAATAGAGTAGTTGGAGTGGTACTGAAAATGTGAACAGTGGTCCGAATCGGGAGAGATGATCAGTTGCGCAGTGGACTCTTGTTTGTAATTCTTTCGTCTTGAGCTTCAGCTCTTTTAGCTAAAACTATCAATAACGCTAAAATCACTGTTGTTTGAGAAGATTGAGAATACAAATAAAGATCATTCGCTATTGTTAGTCTTTGAGTACAATGGTTCAACCAATCTTAGATTACGCCCCTCTACTTTCCATCGCAGTAGCCTCCGCAATATTGATCATGGCATTTGTAAGTTTTTCAAATGCAAGAAAGAACTCAGAAAAACAGAGTAAATATCAGATGGATAATTTAGGAATACAAAATGAACAGCAGATATATGCTAGGATAATGGATATTCGACTGAAACTTGAAAGTACACCTGAATTTACAGAAATGGCAAGAGAAAGCCCGATCTTTGTTGAACGATTCGCATTGGTAGATAACAATCCCAATGAATATTATACAATTTCGGCTTTTCTGGACTTGTTCGAATATGTATTTTATCTGAAGAATATGTATATGATAGAAGATGTGATTTGGAACCGCTGGAAAACTCTTACTGAAACAATTATGAACATACCAAAATTTAAGACCGTTTGGAATAATACTAAGCATTCACATCCGGATGAAGAATTTAGGAGATTCATTGATTCCATCATAAAGTAAGAACTTTTCCAAATATTACGGGAAGGAGAGATCTGGTGGAACTCACGGCTTATTGGATCCGCTGGACAAATCATCGCTCAAAGATGTGAAGGAAGACGTTTTGCATGTAAAGGAGTGGGCAAAAGGATTGATTCTTGACTATATATACATAATTGCTTCAGTCTTTATTTCCTGTATTATGTATCCAGTGCAAACGGATTAATGAATGAGATAGCACACTATAACACGGAACAGGGATTGGTTGGCGTTATATCAATTCATTTCTATTAAGCTCTTTAGCTAGCCTCCCAGCTCTTTAAGGACAACGCAAAAGACTAACTGTCAGGATCTTTACGTCTAGATATCTCTTTCTTCACGCGTATTTAGATCTCTTCTAGATGGAACATGGTTAATGCTGAAGCCTCTACCCGTCGGCGACCACAAGATAGAAGTCCATATCGTTCAAATTATTCCTGGACGAGAAGCCGATAACTCGTTCTTGAACTTGATTTA
>Ga0214469_1000835_pt1 | contig 11182 bp, 11 predicted proteins | sample RVTome_10_FD_187340 | JGI IMG/M metagenome (GOLD analysis project Ga0214469, IMG submission 187340) | Soil microbial communities from uranium-contaminated site in the Upper Colorado River Basin, Wyoming, United States - RVT153D57 HiSeq ... | reverse complement strand
CCGTCGTACGGCGAGACGTCGTGCCACGTCGGCCAGCTCGCGAGGCGCCCGGCAAGGCGGACGGCCGAGCCGGCGCCGCAGCGGGCGAGTGCGAGGAACGAGCCGCCGTGCTCGTCGCGTACCCGCTGCCCGAGCTCGCGCAGGTGCGTGGCGAAGTGGCCGATCAGGTCGTGGTCGGGATCCTGCCCGACGGCGGCGGCGATCTGCGCCCGCGTCATCTCGGCGAGCTCGCCCGCGCTCCACGGGCCGTGCGCGCGCAGGCCGGCCTCGACGGTGCGGAAGCCGGACATGCCGGTGGCCTTGCGCAGCGTCGGGAACCAGCCCGAGCCGAAGTTGACGGCGTTGAGGGTCAGGCTGAACGCCGCGCGCTCCTCGAGAGTGGCGCCCTCGAGGTCGGGCGCGGGCGGCGACTCGGCGGCGAGCGTCGCCGCGTACGGCTCGATCGCCTCCTCGACGACGTGCACCTGCCGTGCCCGTCCGGCGACCCGCGCCGCAGCGGGGCGGATCGCGTCGGGCAGGTTCATCCGTCGCCGCGGACGACCAGGACGGGCCGCGTCGTGTGGTGCAGCAGCCCGGTCGAGACGCTGCCGAGCACGGCGGCGGCGAGCGAGGAGCGGCCGCGGCTGCCCGCCACGATCGCGCGCGCGTCGATCTCCTCGGCGACGTCCAGAAGGGCGGCGAAGAACGGCCCGGCGGAACGAACCGCGCGCGGCTCGGCGTCGAATCCGGCGGCGCTCGCGAGCTCCGCGCCCTCGGCGGCGCACTCCTCGGCGGTCTCGCGGCTGGCGTCGTCGAGCGCGGAGACCGTTCCGCGCACCATGTCGCCCGGGAGCGCGAGCAGCGCGGCGGGCGCCTGGCCCTCGAACGTGGTCCAGGCGCTGGCGACGACCGCGGGGCCGTGCTGGAGCACGCCGCCGGCGCGCTCGATCGCGGCGCGGGCATGGTCGGATCCGTCGTAGGCGAACAGCACGGGGCCTTGGCTCATGGCGCCGCAGAGTACTTCCGGACGGCCCGCTACCGTCAGGACGGGATGCCGGAGTCGACCGCGATCGACGCCCTACTGGAGGGCCTGAACCCGCCGCAGCGGGACGCGGTGACGCACGGCGAGGGGCCGCTGCTGATCCTGGCCGGCGCCGGCTCGGGCAAGACCCGCGTGCTCACCCACCGGATCGCCTATCTGCTGCGCACTGGGCAGGCGCGCGCGAGCGAGATCCTCGCCATCACGTTCACGAACAAGGCCGCCCAGGAGATGCGCGAGCGGGTCGAGCTGCTGGTCGGCCGCGCGACGCGCGCGATGTGGGTGATGACCTTCCACTCCGCCTGCGCCCGCATGCTGCGGTCCGACGCGCACCGGCTCGGCTACACGCGGCAGTTCACGATCTACGACGGGGCCGACTCGCGGCGGCTGATCAAGAAGTGCCTCGACGACCTCGACGTCGACCCCAAGCGCTTCACCCCGCGCGCGATCCAGTCGCAGATCTCCGACGCCAAGAACCGCCTGCGCTCGGCCGAGGACTACCGCGGGCTCGTCGGGTCGTTCTTCGAGCAGACGGTCGCCGACGTCTACGAGCACTACGAGGCCGAGTTGCACCGCATGAACGCGATGGACTTCGACGACCTGCTGTTCCGCGCGGTCAACCTGCTCGAGCTCTTCCAGGAGGTGCGCGACCGCTACGCGACCGCGTTCCGCTGGATCCTCGTCGACGAGTACCAGGACACCAACCACGCCCAGTACCGCTGGCTCCAGCTGCTCGCCTCCGAGCACCGCAACCTCGCGGTCGTCGGCGACGACGATCAGAGCGTGTACGGCTTCCGGGGCGCCGACATCCAGAACATCCTGGGGTTCGAGGAGGACTTCCCGGACTCCCACGTCGTCAAGCTCGAGCAGAACTACCGCTCGACGCAGACGATCCTGTCGGCGGCGAACGCCGTCGTGGCGCACAACCGCGGGCGCAAGAGCAAGGCGCTCTGGACCGACGTCGGCGAGGGCGATCCGGTGCGGGTGCGCGAGCTCAGCGACGAGCACGCGGAGGCCCGGTTCGTGGCCGCCGAGGTGCAGCGGATGGTCGACGAGGGGGTCTCGCGCAACGAGATCGCGGTCTTCTACCGGACGAACGCGCAGTCGCGGGTGCTCGAGGACATGCTCGTGCGGGCCCAGATCGGCTACCAGGTCATCGGCGGCACGAAGTTCTACGACCGGGCGGAGATCAAGGACGCGATCGCCTACCTGATCTTCATCGTCAACCCGCAGGACGCCGGCGCCTTCACACGGATCGCCAACTCGCCCAAGCGCGGCCTCGGGCAGACGTCGCTGTCGCGCGTGCTCTCGCACGCCGACACGATGGGCATCCCGGTCTGGGAGGCGGCCGAGGAGCCGGGCAGCGTGCCGGGGCTGGGCACGGCCGCGCAGAAGGCGCTCGGCCGCTTCATGTCGACGATGGAGCGGCTGCGCGAGCGGGCCGGGTCCGGCGCGAGCGTCGGCGAGGTGCTCCAGGAGACCCTGAGCGAGAGCGGCTACCTCGAGGCGCTCGAGGCCGAGCGGACGATCGAGGCACAGGGCCGGATCGAGAACCTCGAGGAGCTCGTGCAGGTGGCGCGCGAGTACGACGCCACCGCCGAGGAGGGGTCGGTCGAGGAGTTCCTGCAGCAGATCTCGCTGCTGGCCGACACCGACAACATGCGCGACGACGAAGGCCTCGTGACGCTGATGACGCTCCACAACGCCAAGGGCCTCGAGTTCCCGATCGTGTTCATCATCGGCATGGAGGACGGCGTGTTCCCGCACTCGCGCGCGATCGACGAGGGCGGGGTGGAGGAGGAGCGCCGGCTCGCCTACGTCGGCGTCACCCGCGCGATGCGCGACCTCACGCTCACCTCCGCCCGCCGCCGCAACGCGTTCGGCGCCAACTCGTTCGGCGTCCGGTCGCGCTTCATCGACGAGATACCGAAGGAGCTGACCGACCAGGCCGAGCGCGAGCGGGCCGGCTTCCCGACCGGCCGCGTCGCCTCCTGGGCGGGCGCGGCCGCCGCCTCCGCCGAGGCGACGGGCGGCGGCGACTCGGCCGGCCAGGTCTTCCGCATGGGCGACGACGTCGTCCACGCCGCGTTCGGCGACGGCGTCGTCATCGGCAGCGAGCCCGGCGGAGTGGTGGTCGTGCGGTTCGCCGGCGACGGCAGCGAGCGCAAGCTGATGGCCGACTACGCGCCGATCCGGCGCCGCTGAGCGGCGCCGGACCGGCAGCGCGTCAGATCAGAACGTCTCGAGCGCCTGCTGCATCTGGCTCTGGGCGTTCTGCAGGGCCTCCTCGGGGGAGACCCGCCCGGCCAGCGCCTCGTTGACGTTCTCGTAGATCGCCTGCGAGATCTGCGGGTAGACCGGCGAGACCGGGCGCGAGCGCGCCTGGGCGACGGAGTCGCGCAGCTCGGTGGCGAAGTCGTACTTCTCCTGGACGTCCGGGTCGTCGTAGGCCGCGGCGATCGTCGGGGCCAGCGAGTAGTCGCGGAACATCGTGACCTGCTCCTCCTCGGTGGTGAGGAAGTCGACCAGCGCCAGCGCCGCGCCCGGGTTCTCCGAGTGGACCGAGACGACGAGGTTGTGGCCGCCGAGGATGGCTGCGGTGCCGGCGCCCTCGAACTCGGGGAACGGCATCACGGTGAACTTGCCCGAGACCTCGGTGCCCTTCTTCTGGCCGAGCGAGTACGCGTACGGCCAGTTGCGCATGAAGGTGGCGCGGCCCGACTCGAAGTAGCGCCGCGACTCCTCCTCCATGTACGTGGTGACGCCGTTGGCGGCGATGCCCTGCTCGACGCCGTCGACCATGAACTGCAGGGCGGCGACGTTCTCGGGCGAGTCGATGAGGGCCTCGCTGCCGTCCTCGGACAGCACCTCGCCGCCGGCGGCGAACGCGAGCTCCAGGTAGTCGCAGGTCAGGCCCTCGTAGGGGGCGCCCTGGTAGACGATGCCGTCGTTCTGGTCGGCGACCTCGTAGACCTCCTGCCAGGTCGCGGGCGGGTCCTGCACCTGGTCGGTGCGGTAGTACAGGAACGCCGAGTCGGTCTGCTGCGGCATCCCCCACATCTTCCCGTCGTAGGTGACGGTCTCAAGCGTCGCCTCGATCAGCTCCTCCTGGCGGGTCTCGACGTAGGGCGTCATGTCGTAGATCCACTCCTGTGAGGCGAACTCGGCCGTCCAGATCACGTCCGAGTAGAACACGTCGCACTCGCCCGATCCGGCCTCCTGGCGCTGGACGAACTGCGTGCGCTGCTCGTCGGCCGAGGTCGAGAACTCGAGCATGTTCGCGTTGATGTCCGGGTTCTCCTCGTTGAACCGCTCGATCGCCGCCGTCTTGTCGCCCGACGTGTCCTTGCCGAGGCAGAACGTCACGTCGCCGGTCGCGCCCTCCATCGCGTTGACGTCGATCGTCTCCGCGCCCTCGGTCGCGCCGGTCTCCTCAGACCCGCCTTCGCCGCCGCCTTCGTCCTCGCCGCAGGCAGCGAGAGCCCCGCACGCCAGCGCCGTGCAGAGCAGGTACACAAGTCTCCTGGACACGAGCTCTCCTCCATCCGAGTGTGCTTTCCAGAAGCGTACGTACCCACGCCGCCGGGACCGCGCCGACGACGGGTGCCGCAGGGGCGTCACGCACCCGGGCGTCCGTATCCGCCCACTAGCATCGCGCCGTGCGCCGCCTGCTCGCCTTCGTCTGCGTCGTGGTGTTCGTCGACACCCTCTTTTACGCAGCGATCACGCCGATCCTTCCCGACCTGACCGAGCGGTTCGGGCTGACCAAGACGGCGGCGGGCGTCCTGGCGGCCGCCTACCCGGCGGGGACCTTCCTGGGCGCGCTGCCCGGCGGGTGGATGGCTGCGCGGGTCGGCGTGCGGCCGACGGTGCTGCTCGGGCTCGGGCTGCTCGTGGCCGCAAGCGTCGCCTTCGCGTTCGCCGACGACATCGTGGTGCTCGACGTCGCGCGCTTCGTCCAGGGCATCGGCGGGGCAGCGTCGTGGGCCGGGGCGCTCGGCTGGATGATCGGCGCGGCGCCGCGCGACCGTCGCGGCCAGTACATCGGCACGGCGCTGGCGGCCGCGGTCGCGGGCGCGCTGTTCGGTCCCGTGCTGGGCGCCGCGGCCGGCGCGCTCGGGCAGGAGCCGGTGTTCGGGGGCGTCGCCGTCGTCGGCCTGGCGATGATGGCCTGGTCGGCGCGGATGCGGGCGGAGCAGCCCGAGGGCGACGCGCGGCTGCGGACGCTGATCGGCTCGCTCGGCGACCGCCGCGTCGCCGCCGGCATGTGGCTCACGACGCTGCCGGGCGTCCTGTTCGGGACCGTCGCCGTGCTCGGGCCGCTGCGGCTCGACGAGCTCGGCGCCGGGACCGCGGCGATCGCCGCCGCGTTCCTGGTCGCCGCCGCGTTCGAGGCCGTCATCGCCCCGCTGATCGGGCGGCTGTCCGACCGGCGGGGCCGGCTCGTGCCGAGCGTGATCGGCGTCGCCGGCGGCGGGCTGATCATGGCCGCGCTGCCGTGGCCGACGTCGGCGTGGGCGCTCGGCGTCCTGATCGTGCTCGCCGGGCCGCTGATCGGCATGCTCTACACGCCCGCGATGGCGATGCTGAGCGACGGCGCCGAGGCCGCCGGCGTGGCCCAGGGCTTCGCCTTCGCGCTCGTCAACCTCGCGTGGGCGACCGGCCAGACCGCCGGCGCCGCCGGCAGCGCGCGGCTCGCCGACGCCGCGGGCGATCGCGCGCCCTACCTCCTGCTCGCCGGGCTCTGCGCGCTGACGCTGGGCGGGCTCGCCCGGCAGTCCCTACGCCTGAGCGGGCGCTAGCCTGCCGCCCTGATGGCGGCAGAGCTCATCGACGGCAAGGCGATCGCCCAGCAGGTGCGGGCCGAGGTGGCACGCGACGTCGCGGCGTGGGTCGAGGCCGGCCACCCGGCGCCCGGCCTCGCCACCGTGCTGGTCGGCGACGACCCGGCGTCGGCGGTCTACGTCGGCGGCAAGCAGAAGGCGTCGGCCGAGGTCGGCATCGAGGGGTTCGACCACCGGCTCGACGCCGACGCGCCGCAGGCCCAGGTCGAGGCCCTGCTGCGCGAGCTGGGGGACGACCCGCGCGTGTCGGGGATCCTGCTCCAGCTCCCCACGCCGCCACAGGTCGACGGCGGCGCGATGACCGAGATCATCGACCCCCGCAAGGACGTCGATGGGCTGACGCCGATCTCGGCCGGCCTTCTGGCCAAGGGCCGCCCTGGGCTGCGTCCCTGCACCCCGGCGGGCGTGATGGAGCTGCTGCGCCGGCACGACGTGCCGCTGGAGGGCGCGGAGGCGGTCGTGGTCGGCCGCTCGGACCTCGTCGGCAAGCCGGTCGCCGCCCTCCTGCTCGCCGAGAACGCCACCGTGACCATGTGCCACTCGCGCACGCGCGACCTGGCGTCCGTCTGCCGCCGCGCCGACGTCCTGATCGCCGCCGTCGGCCGCCCCGGGCTCGTGCGCGGCGACTGGGTCAAGGCGGGCGCCGTGGTCATCGACGTCGGCATCAACCGCACCGACGGCGGCCTGACCGGCGACGTCGAGTTCGAGGGCGCGGCCGAGCGCGCGCGGCTGATCACGCCGGTGCCCGGCGGCGTCGGCCCGATGACGATCGCCATGCTGCTGCGGAACACGTTGATCGCGGCGCGCGCGCACGCCGGGGAGCCGGCGTGGACGTGAGGCGCCTGCGCGCCGGCGAGTGGCTGGCGACGGCGGGCGGGGTCGCACTGATCGTGTCGCTGCTCGCGCTCCCGTGGCACGGGGACGCCTCGGGCTTCGAGGCGTTCGCGGTGATCGACGTCCTGCTCGCGCTGATCGCCGGCCTGGCGATTGCCCTCGGGGTCCTGCAGGCCACGCAGGACGGCCCGGCGAAGCCGGTCGCCGCCGGCGTGCTGAGCGTGCCGGTCGGGTTCCTCGGCGTCGTGCTCGTCCTCTATCGCCTGGTCGACCAGCCCGACGCCGGCGGCGCGCAGGCGGGAGCGTTCGTCGGCCTCGCCGCCGCCGTGGCGATCACGGCCGGCGGCTGGCTCTCGATCGCCACCGAGCGCGTCCGCGGCCTGCCGCCCGACGTCGAGCCCGAGCTGCGGCCGAGTCCGGGACTCGGTGTGACGCCACGGCCTGAGCCCGAGCTGCCTGCCGAGTCCTAGAATCGCTGACCGTGCTCAGCCGTGACCAGGTCCTGCACGTCGCCCGGCTCGCCCGTCTCGAGCTGACCGACGAGGAGATCGAGCGCTTCGGGTCCGAGCTCTCGAACGTGCTCGACTACATCGAGACGATCGAGCAGCTCGGCGACCTCGGAGACATCCCGCCCACGAGCCACGTCGTCGAGGTGGAGAACGTCCTGCGCGCCGACGAGCCGCGCCCGTCGCTACCGGTCGAGCAGGCGCTCGCGAGCGCGCCTGAAGCGGCGCTGGGCGGCTTCCGCGTGCCGAGCCCCGGGGCCGGATGAGCGATCTGCTCGAGCTGACGGCGGCCCAGGCGGCCGCGCGAGTCCGCGCGGGCGAGCTCGACCCCGCCGACCTGTGGCACGGGTACCGCGAGCGCGCCGCCGCCGACGACCTCAACGCCTTCACGTGGGTCTCCGACCGCGACGAGCCGGAGGCGATCGACGGCGACGCCCCGCTCGGCGGCGTCCCGATCGGCGTCAAGGACCTCTTCTGCACGGCCGGCATCCCCAGCCAGGCCGGCTCGCGGATCCTCGAGGGCTTCCGCCCGCCGTACACGGCGACCGCCGTCGAGCGGCTGACGGCGGCGGGCGCGCCCGTCCTGGGCAAGACGAACCAGGACGAGTTCGCGATGGGCTCCTCGACGGAGAACTCCGCCTACGGGCCGACGCTCAACCCCTGGGACCGCACGCGCGTGCCGGGCGGCTCGTCGGGCGGCTCGGCGGCCGCCGTCGCCGCCGGCAGCGTCCCGTGGTCGATCGGCACCGACACCGGCGGCTCGATCCGCCAGCCGGCGGCGCTGTGCGGCATCGTCGGCCTCAAGCCGACGTACGGGGCGATCTCGCGCTACGGGATGATCGCCTTCGCGTCCTCGCTCGACCAGGCCGGCCCGTTCACGCGCGACACCACCGACGCCGCGCTGCTGCTCGCCGCGATGGCCGGCAAGGACCCGTGCGACAGCACGTCGCTCGGCCTGCCCGAGCCGGTGAGGCTGCCCGAGGCGACCGACCTGAAGGGCGTCCGGCTCGGCGTCCCCGAGGAGTTGACCGGCGAGGGGATCGAGCCCGGCGTGCTCGAGGCGTTCCGGGCGACGCTCGACCTCGCCCGCGAGCTGGGCGCGACGGTCGAGACGACGCACCTGCCGCACGCCCCGCAGGGCCTCGCCGCGTACTACCTGATCGCGCCCGCCGAGTGCTCGAGCAACCTCGCCCGCTATGACGGGGTCCGCTACGGGCACCGCGCCGACGCGCCCGACCTGCTCACGATGTACACCCGGACGCGCGAGGAGGGCTTCGGCGCCGAGGTCAAGCGGCGTGTGATGCTCGGGACCTACGCGCTGTCGAGCGGCTACTACGACGCCTATTACGGTCGTGCGCAGAAAGTGCGGACATTGATCGCGCGCGATTTCGATTACTCGTGGGAGCGGTTCGACTTCATCGTCTCGCCGACCGCGCCGGGCGTGGCATTCGAGCTCGGCGCCAAGACCGCCGACCCGCTGGCCATGTACCTCAACGACTTCTGCACGGTGCCGATGTCGCTGGCCGGGATCCCCGCGATCTCGATCCCCAACGGCCTGGCCGACGGGCTGCCGGTCGGCTTCCAGATCGCCGGCCCCGCGTTCAGCGAGAACCGCATCCTCGACGCGGCGCACGCGCTCGAACAGGCGATCGGCTTCGACGGATCGGCGGGGCGGGCATGACCCTCGAGCCGGTCATCGGCCTGGAGATCCACGTCCAGCTCTCCACGCGCACGAAGATGTTCTGCGGCTGCGAGCTGAGCTTCGGCGAGGAGCCCAACACGCGCACCTGCCCGGTCTGCCTCGGCATGCCGGGCACGCTGCCCACCGCCAACGCCCAGGCGATCCACTACGGGCTGATGATGGGCATGGCGCTCGGGTCGGAGATCGCCCCGCGCTCGATCTTCCACCGCAAGAACTACTTCTATCCCGACCTCGCCAAGGGCTACCAGATCTCCCAGTACGACATCCCGCTCTGCAGCGGCGGCCGGCTGGGCGACGTGCGCCTGCACCGGATCCACCTCGAGGAGGACGCGGCGAAGCTCGTCCACGTCGGGCAGTCGGGCCGCATCCACGGGTCCGACGCCTCGATCGTCGACTACAACCGCGGCGGCACGCCGCTGGCCGAGATCGTCACGGAGCCCGACCTGCACTCGGCCGAGCAGGCGCGCGAGTGGCTCACGCTCCTGCGCGAGACGCTCCGCCAGCTCGGAGTGAGCGACGTCAACATGGAGGAGGGCTCGCTGCGCTGCGACGCCAACATCTCCGTGCGCCCGGCCGGCACCAGCGAGCTCGGGACCAAGACCGAGCTCAAGAACATGAACTCGTTCCGCTTCCTGGAGAAGGGGATCAACGCCGAGATCGAGCGCCAGACGGCGCTGATCGAGGCCGGCGAGACGGTCGTCCAGGAGACGCTGCACTTCGACCCGGTGTCCGGCGGCCTGAGCCCGCTGCGCTCCAAGGAGGAGGCGCACGACTACCGCTACTTCCCGGAGCCCGACCTCGTGCCGGTGGCGCCCACCGAGGAGATGCTGGCGGCCGCCCGCGCCGCCCTGCCCGAGCTGCCCGCCGCCCGCGCCGAGCGCTACGAGCGCGAGTGGAGCCTGCCCGCGGACACCGCGCGCCTGTTCGCATACGAGCCGGCATGGGGCGACTACTTCGAGCGCGTCGAAGGCGAGCCCCGCACGGTGGCCAACTGGGTGACGGAGCTGCGCGCCCGGGCCGACTCGCCGGCGGCGGTCGAGTCGGCCGCGCTGACCAAGCTCGTCGCGCTCGTCGAGGCGCGCACGGTCACCGCCGGCAACGCCCGCGTCGTGCTCGACCGGCTGGTGGCCGACGGCGGCGACCCGGCCGAGATCGTCGAACGCGAGGACCTCGGCGCGATGGGCGACTCCGGCGAGCTCGCCGGCATCATCGCGAGGGTGATCGAGGACAACGCCGACGTCGTCGAGCGCATCCGAGGCGGCAACACGAAGGCGATGGGCGCGCTCGTCGGCCCGATCATGCGGGAGACCAAGGGCAAGGCCGACGGCGGCGAGGTCAACCGCCTGATTCGAGAGCAGCTCGGCCTCTGACCCGCACGTCGAGGACGTCGACGAGGCCTGCAATGCGGTCGATCAGGCCGCGCCGCAGCCGCGGCTCGACCTCGACGGCCAGCTCGAGCTGGGCGGTCCCGCCGCCGACGCGCGTCAGGGCGAGGGCGACGACGGTGCCCTGACGGCGGCAGCAGGTCGCCATCACGCGCTGCGTGACGTCGGGGCGGTCGGAGACGACCAGGTCGAGCCGGACGAGTGCCTGGAGGCGGGCGGTGGCGGGGACGACGAGCATGGCGGGGCTCCCTTCTCCGTCCTCGGAGCCCACGCTGCCGTCCTGCCGCCGCAGGCCCGAAGACGAATCGAGCCTGCGACCGGCGGCTGCCGGTTGAGCAGGTGTCAGGCGGTAATGACGATGCGGACGGACGGCATCCGGGCGGAGCGTACCATTGCGCACATGGCCAGATTGATCCGCATGGACGGCAGCGGGCACACGACGCTCGCGGAGTGGAGCGCGGCCGACGAGCGAGCCGTGGAGGCGGCGGTGTCCGCGTTCCGGGACCAGCTCGACGCGGGCTACTACGCCGTGGTGAACGAGGGCGAGGGCCGGGCTCGGCAGGTCGACGAGCTGCCGCTCGACGCGGAGCTCGTGATCCTGCGGCGCCCGATCGCGGGCGGGTGATGAGCCTGGGGGCCCCGCCCGACGGACCATTCCGTGTCGAGCGATGGCCCGTTGGGCACCCCCCGGCACCGCTCCCCGAGACCGCGGCCGTCTACTGGCGGCCGCGCGTCGACGAGCGCGGCCTGCGCCGGCGCGGCCGGGGCTGGACGCTGACCACCGTGGCGCACACCGTGCCGTACGGCATCGCGTCCGGCGTGCTGCTGTGGCTCGAGCCGCTGACCGCGCCCGTCGTCTTCGCCCTCCTCGCCCACGCGTGGGTGATCCCCGA
>Ga0214469_1000834_pt1 | contig 11188 bp, 8 predicted proteins | sample RVTome_10_FD_187340 | JGI IMG/M metagenome (GOLD analysis project Ga0214469, IMG submission 187340) | Soil microbial communities from uranium-contaminated site in the Upper Colorado River Basin, Wyoming, United States - RVT153D57 HiSeq ... | reverse complement strand
GACTTCGTCTTCACCTACGAGACCAGCATCAACCCGGTGTTGGACATCACCGAGCGTGAGGGATATAACCAGATCAGTGGATACGAGATCATCGACGACAAGACGGTGGTCTTCGCCTTCGAGGCGGTCTACGCGCCATGGCAGTCCCTGTTCGACGCGGTGTTGCCCAACCATGTGTTGAGGGACCAGCCCTTCAACGCCATCTGGGATGATGCGATCACCCTGGGCTCGGGACCATTCACTTTCGTGGAGTGGGTCCCCGACGAGCACATCCTGCTCCAGAGAAACCCGAATTACTGGGCTTCCGAGGATCGGGGCTCCGGGATGCCGCTTGGCGACGTCCAGGAGATCCAGGTCGTGTTCATCGAGGACAGCCAGACCATGGTCCAGGCCCTGCGTGGCCAGGAGGTCGACTTCATCAACCCACAGCCTCAGGTGACCCTGGTCGAAGACGTCAGCGGCATCGACGGTGTGGAGTACGAAGCGACCCTCGGCCCGGTATGGGAGCACTTCGACTTCAACCAGGATGACGCCCGTCTCCAGAACGCTTACGTTCGTCAGGCGATCGCACAGGGCATCAACCGTGATGCCATCGTCGAGACGGTGGTGCGACCGCTCAACCCTGACGCGGTGCCCCTGGGCAACTCGATCTGGATGACCACGCACGCCTACTACGAGGACCACTACAACGAGCAGTTCCCGTATGACCCGGCGGCCGCCGAGGCCCTCCTCACGGAGAACGGCTGTACCCGGGGTGGCGACGGCATCTACGAGTGCGACGGTGAGCGGTTGTCGTTCACATGGTCGACAACGGCCGGCAACGAAGGGCGCGAGCTCCAGTTCGAGCTGGCCCAGGCCGACCTGGCTCAGATCGGCATCGAAGTGACCGCCAAGTTCGGGCCTGCCTCCGAGGTGTTCGCTGACGCGTTCATCAACGGTGGCGCCGACCAGTGGCAGATCTTCAACTTCGCTTGGGTCGGTAGCCCCGAGCCTGCAGGTGGTAACACGCTGTATTACTGCGAAGGTGACAACACCAACGGATTCGGTGCCCTGAACAACCTGCGGTACTGCAATGAGGAAGTCGACAGCCTGGTCAAGTCGACCGACAGCATTGCCGACCCAGACGAGAGGGCCGCGGTCTACAACGAGGCCGATGCTCTCTTCCTGGCGGATGTCCCGATGATCCCCATGTATCAGAAGCCGTCGTTCCTGGCCTGGGATGCGGCGATTCAGAACGTGGTGCCCAACGCCAACAACATCACAGACACGTGGAATGTTGGTGCCTGGGCCGGTCAGGAGACGGTGGTCTTCGGCGCCGAGCAGCAGCCGGAGTCGATGAACGCCCTCGAGCCCGATGGCAACTTGCTCGCCACCTCGTTCTGGTTCACCCCAGTGGTCGAGGGTGCGTACAAGGTGACGCCGGACGGGCGTTACGAGCCCTGGCTCATCGAGAGCGCAGAGGCGATCGTCCCCGGAGAGTGATCGTCTGCGTAGGTTGACACGAGGAGGGGGCCGCCTTCGGGCGAGCCCCCTCCTCTGTCACCGAAGCTCACGCGAAAGCGCCCCGAGCACCCGGGACGCCGACATGTTCCCGGTGTAGACTCGATAGAGCTTCTTGTCTGGACGGAGGCAAGGCATGGGAACATTCATCGCGCGGAGGATGCTTTACAGCATCCCTGTCCTGGTCGCAGCATCGATGCTGGTTTTCTTCGGCATGTCGCTGGTCACCGACCCCTTATCCCAGCTCAGGCTGATCCCGAACCTGAGCCAGGAGACCCTGCAGAACATCATCGATCGCAAGCACCTCGACGAACCGATCATCATCCAGTACGGGTTCTGGGTGAGGGACATGGTGTTCGACGGGTTCGGGACCTCCGCCATCGGCGACAACCCGATCTGGCCCGATCTCAAGCGTGCCATCGGCAACACGCTCCAGCTGGTCCTGATCTCGGAGGCCATCGCCGTGGTGCTGGCTGTCATCCTCGGGGTGATGTCTGCCAAGAAGCAGTACAGCTTCTTCGACTACACCACGACCACGATCAGCTTCTTCGGCTTCTCCGTCCCCATCTTCTGGTTCGCCCTGATCCTGCAGGCGCTGGTGACGACCTTCTTCCTGAAGACGGGGATCAGGCTCTTCTACACGTTCGGGCAATCCAACCTGGGCGCGGCCAACCCGTTTCTCGACCGGATCCAGCACATGGCCCTTCCCATCATCACCCTGGCCTATGTGAACGTGGCCACCTACAGCAGGTACCAGCGCGCCGCCATGCTCGAGGTGCTCCACTCCGACTACATCAGGACGGCCCGGGCCAAGGGGCTGAGTGAGCGGGCGGTCACCATGAAACATGGTTTGCGCAATGCCTTGATCCCGATTGTCACGGTGGCCGCACTCAACTTCGGCGGCGTGCTGGGCGGGGCGGTGATCACCGAGACCATCTTCGCCTGGCCTGGCATGGGCAAGTTCTTCATCGACTCGCTGATCAGGGGTGAGATCTACACCCTCATGGCCTGGCTGATGGTGACGGCCATTGCGGTGATCGTGATGAACCTGATCGCCGACATCATCTACGGGTGGCTCGACCCGAGGATCAGATATGACTGATCAGCAGGTCCGAATCGACGAGGCCCTCGAGACCGAGGCTACCCGAGCCTCCCTGGATTCGGTGCATCTCGAGGGGCTGGAGATCCAGTCTCTCACCCAATGGCAGCTGGCGAGACGCAAGTTCCTCCAGCACCGCCTGGCGATGACGGCTCTGATCGTCCTCACCATCATCTTCCTGGCCGCCCTGTTCGCCGATTGGGTGGCGCCGTACCCCTTCGACGTTCCCAATGTCCCCGACCGGTCCCTGGCCCCGACCCTGGAGGGGTTCCACATCTTCGGGACCGACAAGATCGGCCGCGACTACTTCTCCCGAACCCTCTATGGGACCCGGACCTCGATGTATGTGGCCTTCATCGTCGCCAGCTTGTCGACCCTGCTCGGGGTGGCCGTGGGCGGGATCGCCGGCTACTACGGAGGCAAGCTGGACAACCTCCTGATGCGGCTGACCGACCTGTTCCTGACCCTCCCCTTCCTCGCCATCCTCCTGGTCCTGTCCTCGTTCCTCGGGGCCGGGAACCCGATTCGGGTCGCCTTCATCCTCGCCTTCCTCTTCTGGACCACGACGGCCCGAATCGTGCGTGGCGAGTTCCTGGGTCTGAGGGAGAAGGAGTTCGTCGAGGCGGCCAAGGTGCTGGGCGCATCGGACAACCGGATCATCTTCCGGCACATCCTCCCCAACACGGTGGGGCCGATCATCGTCAACGCCACCCTGACGGTGGCGGCCGCCATCCTGGTCGAGGCCGCCCTCAGCTTCCTCGGCTTCGGTATTCAGCCTCCGTTCCCCGCCCTCGGGAAGCTGATCTCGGACGGGCAGGACTCGCTGACCACGCAATGGTGGCTGGCCACCTTCCCCGGTCTCACCATCATCCTCATCGCCCTCTGCATCAACTTCATCGGCGACGGGTTGCGCGACGCCCTCGACCCCAAGCAGCGGGTCAAGTGACAGAACCAGTTCTCGCGATCCGCGACCTGGTCGTCGAATTCGACACGCCCGACGGGGTGGTGCACGCCGTCGACGGTGTCAGCTACGAGATCTATCCCGGCGAGACCCTGGGCGTGGTCGGTGAGTCCGGATCGGGCAAGAGCGTGACCGTGCTGTCCGCGCTCGGGCTGATCCAGATGCCCCCGGGCCGGATCGTCCGTGGCGAGGTCATCTACAAGGGGCGGGATATCGTCGGGCTCCCCATCGACCAGTTGCGCAAGATACGGAACAAAGAGATCGCCATGGTCTTCCAGGATCCGATGACCTCGCTCAACCCGGTGTTCACCGTGGGGGACCAGATCGCAGAGGCACTGACCGCGCACAACGAGAAGATGTCGAAGGATGCGGCCCGGGCCGAGACCGTCGGGCTCCTCGAGATGGTCGGAGTGCCCAACCCCGACCGTCGTTACGACCAGTACCCACACGAGTACTCGGGCGGTATGCGGCAACGGGCCATGATCGCCATGGCCATGGCCAACAAGCCTTCGGTGCTCATCGCCGACGAGCCGACCACGGCCCTCGACGTCACCATCCAGGCACAGGTGCTCGAGGTGATGAAGGTGGCCCAGGAGGAGACCGGCGCGGCCACCATCATCATCACACATGACCTGGGGGTGGTTGCGGAGATGGCCGACCGGATCGCGGTCATGTACGGAGGCAAGGTGGTCGAGACCGGGACCGTCGACCAGATCTATCACACGCCTCGCCACCCATACACACTCGGGCTGATGATGAGTCTGCCCCGTATCACCGGGGAGATGAAGCGTCTCCTCCCCATCCCGGGCAATCCCCCGTCGCTGATCAACCGGCCTCCCGGCTGCTCCTTCCACCCTCGCTGTCGTATGTCGGAGGGGCGGGAGTTGTGCCGGACCGTCGTGCCCGACCTGATCAGCGGGGCCGAGGACCATCCCAGCGCCTGTCATTTCCGGGACGAGGTGGCCGATGAGTTGCTGCGCGAAGCCGCGGCGACCGGGATCGCCGCTCAAGGGGGGAGTCTTGGCTGACCCGGCGATCGGCTACAACCTCCAGGACGGGCAATCGCCCAACGGTGTGCTCGACGTTCAGGATCTCAAGGTCCACTTCCCCATCAAGGAGGGTCTGCGGCGCCGGGTCGTGGGTCAGGTCTACGCCGTCGACGGGATCTCCTTCCGGGTGGGGCACTCCGAGACGCTGGGTCTGGTAGGCGAGTCCGGGTGCGGGAAATCGACCACGGCTCGTGCCATCATCCGTCTGCTCAACCCGACCGACGGCCGGGTCATGTTCCTGGGCCAGGACATAACCACACTGCAGCGGAAAGAGCTGCGTCCGGTCCGCAAGAGCCTCCAGATCGTGTTCCAGGACCCCTACGCCTCGCTCAACCCCAGGATGACCGTGCGCGAGATCGTGGCCGAGCCGTTGAAGATCCACGGTCTGTGGGACGACGGGGGAGTGGATCGGGTCGCCGAGCTGCTTCGTCTCGTCCAACTCTCCCCTGAGCACGGCAACCGCTTCCCCCACGAGTTCTCCGGTGGCCAGCGGCAGCGCATCGGGGTGGCCAGGGCGCTCGCCCTCAACCCTCGCATGCTCCTCCTCGACGAACCGGTGTCCGCCCTCGACGTCTCCATCCAGGCCCAAGTGATCAACCTGCTGATGGAGATTCAGGAGGAGCTCGAGCTCTCCTATCTGTTCATCGCCCACGATCTGTCCGTGGTGCGGCACATCTCACATCGGCTCGGTGTGATGTACCTCGGTCACATCGTCGAGATGGGGACCAGGGACGAGATCTTCGAGAATCCGGCCCATCCCTACACCCAGGCCTTGCTCTCGGCGGTGCCCGTGCCCGAGCCCAGAGGTCGTGACACCCGGGAGCGGATCGTGCTGAGCGGTGACGTGCCCAACCCGGCCGACCCGCCGTCAGGATGTGTCTTCCGCACCAGGTGCTGGAAGGCCCAGGACATATGCGCCGTCGAGACTCCGCCCCTGGTCGAGCAATTCGGGCACCTCGTCGCCTGTCATTTCGCCGCACCCCTCGAGGTGCTGCCCACAACCGGGCTCAAGGTCTAGACCGGGCAACCGCCCCACCCCTCGCCACTAGGTTGGCGGGTCATGGCCGGTCCGCTGCAAGGAATCGAGGTGGTGGAACTTGCCGGGTTGGGCGCCGCTCCCTTCTGTGCGATGGTGCTGGCCGATCTCGGGGCGGAGGTGGTCAGGGTCGACCGGGCCGATCAGGTGGTGGGCGTTCACACGCCATCGACGAGGCACGATCTCCACAACAGGGGCAAGCGGTCCATCGGCGTCGACCTGAAGCACGAGGATGGTGTCGAGGTGGTCCTGCGGCTGGTGGATCGGTCGGACGTGCTCATCGAGGGATTCAGGCCGGGTGTGGCCGAACGACTGGGGATCGGCCCCGACATCTGCCTCGAACGCAACCCGCGTCTCGTCTACGGGCGGATGACAGGGTGGGGCCAGCACGGCCCGCTGGCCGGGCGGGCCGGCCACGATATCGACTACATCGCACTCTCCGGCGCCCTTCATGGCATCGGCCCGGGCCGCGCCCCGGTTCCACCATTGAACCTGGTGGGTGACTTCGGCGGCGGCGGGATGCTGCTCGCCGTCGGCATCCTCGCCGCCCTTCTCGACGCCCGCGCCGGCGGTGTCGGCCAGGTGGTGGATGCGGCCATGGTGGACGGGTCGGCGCTCCTGACCACCTCGATGCACGGCTTCATGGCCGAAGGGATGTGGACGACGGAGCGCGAGAGGAACCTGCTCGATGGTGGGGCTCCCTTCTACTCGGTCTACGAGACGGCCGACGGGGGCCACGTCGCGGTCGGTGCGCTCGAGCCGCAGTTCTACTCGGCCCTGCTCGCCGCGCTGGCCATACCCGAGGAGACCCTCCCCGATCGGGCCGATCGGACCGCCTGGCCCCGGATCAAGGCGGTCCTGGCCGCCCGCTTCCTCGAGGAGACACGGGAGGAATGGGCGGCGCGGCTCTCCGACCTGGACGTCTGCGTCGCACCGGTCCTCTCCGCTCTCGAAGCTCCCGGCCACGCCCACAACCGGCGCCGCGGGGTGTTCATGGAGGTCGACGGGGTCACCCAGCCCGCTCCGGCCCCCCGGTTCTCGGCGACTCCGGTGGACGAGCCACCCGGCCCCCCCTTTCCGGGTCGGGACACCGATGATGTGCTGGGGTCGCTGGGCCTTACCCTGGCGGAGGTAAGTAAGCTCCGCCAGGTCGGAGCAGTGGCCTGAGCGCGGAGGAATGATGACCCGAGAAGCCGTCTTGGCGGAGCGAGCCGCTATCGACGCCGAGGTCGAGGGCAAGACGATCGTCGACTATCTCGACAGGAACGCGCAGCGGTACGGGGATCAGCCCGCCATCCACTTCAAGGATGGGGATTGGGAGAGTCTGACCTGGAAGCAGTACCGCCAGGCAGTCCACGAGGCTGCGGCGGGTCTGCAGGACTTGGGGGTCGGCGAAGACGATTTCGTCGCCATCATGGCCGGGAATCGACCCGAGCACGTCATCGCCGACTATGCCGCCATCCACGCCGGCGCCACCGCAGTGACCATCTACTCGACCCTCGCCGCCGGCCAGATTCAGTACATCGCCGACAACTGCAAGGCGACCGTGGCCATCCTGGAGAATCTGGAGTTCATGAAGCGGTGGGAGGAGATCCGCACCGAGCTGCCCAACCTGCGATACGTGGTGTTGATGTCCGGCGCCGAGAACTACGACACCGCCGAATGGGTGTTGAGCTGGGAGGATCTCTTGACCCGGGGCAGGAGTCGCCTGTCGGCGGACCCTGAAGCGGTGAAGAGGGCGGCCGAGGCGATCACCCCCAGCACCCTGGCGACTCTGATCTACACCTCGGGCACAACCGGCACTCCGAAGGGGGTCATGATCAGCCACCGCAACGTGGTGTGGACCGCGGAGTGCCTGCGACGGGCGGCCGACCTAGACCTGGGCCCGCGTATGGTGTCGTACCTGCCATTGGCCCACATCGCCGAGCGGCTAGCCACCCATTACCTGGCCACGTATCTGGCCGGCCAGGTGTGGTACTGCCCCAACCTCGCCGGTGTCCTCGAGTACATCCAGGAGGCGAGACCGACGGTGTTCGTCGGCGTTCCCCGCGTGTACGAGAAGTTCCACTCCCGGCTGGTCGCCCGTTTCGAGGAGACCCACGGTGTGAAGAAGGCTCTTCTCGACCGCGCCCTGGCCGCCAATCGGAAGCGGGTGCTCGCCGAACAGGAAGGGAAGTCGGGCCCGATGCTGGCCGGGGTGCTCGACTCCATCGTCCTCTCCAAGGTGCGTGAGCAGCTGGGCATGGACCAGGTGGAGATCGCAATCACCGCGGCCGCCCCGATAAACCCGGATCTCATCCTCTTCTTCCAGACCCTGGGGATCCCACTCCACGAGCTCTACGGGATGTCGGAGACCACCGGCCCGGCTACGACCAACCTGTCCGGCGCGTTCCGGATCGGATCCGTGGGCAAAGCCCTGCCCGGGGTCGAGGTCGAGCTTGGTGAGGACGACGAGCTCCTGATGCGAGGCGGCGTGATCACCGACGGCTATTACAAGCTTCCCGTCGACACGGCAGAGAGCTTCGACTCGGAGGGCTGGCTCCACTCCGGTGACCTGGCTCGAATCGACGACCAGGGTTATGTCTGGATCATCGGCCGGAAGAAGGAGATCATCATCACGGCCGGGGGAAAGAACGTCGCTCCGGCCAAGCTGGAGACGATCCTTGGCAATCACCCGCTGATCTCGAAGGCGTGCATGATCGGCGACGGCCGCAAGTTCCTGGCAATGATCATCGCCCTCGACCACGAGGAGGCGCCCGCCTGGGCCACCTCCAACGGTCTGGAGTATCACGACCTGGCTTCCTTCTCCCAGCTTCCCCAGGTGCGTGCCGAGGTGGAGCGGGCCGTGCACGAGGCCAACCAGAGCGTTTCCCCGGTGGAGCAGGTCAAGAAGTGGATCGTCGTTCCCGACGAGTGGACTCCCGATTCGGGAGAGGTGACTCCTTCGCTCAAGCTGAAGCGCAAGGTGGTCATGGACAAGTACTTGGACGAGATCGAGAGCCTCTACGTGGGAGTCTGAGATCAGGTCCCACCGTCACACATGAGGCGAGACCTCTTCGAAGCGGACCACGAGCTCTTCCGCGACTCCGTTCGCGAGTTCGTCGAGCGTGAGGTGACCCCCTCTGTGGCCAAGTGGGAGGCCCAGGGGCGGGTGGACAAGGAGATGTTCAGAGCGGCGGGCAGGGCCGGTCTTCTCGGCATGGCCGTCCCGGAGGAGCACGGTGGGGGAGGTGTTGCCGACTTCCGCTTCAACGCGGTCATCGTCGAGGAGCTGATCAAGGGCGACGCCATGGCCTCGGGGATGTGCATCACCCTTCACAACGACGTGTGCATCCCCTACTTCACCTCTCTGGCCGACGAGGAGCAGAGCCGGAGATGGATGCCGGGCCTGGTCTCGGGGGAGCTGATGTCGGCCATTGCCATGACCGAGCCAGGTGCGGGCTCGGACCTGGCCGGGATCAAGACCTCGGCGATCCGCGACGGCGACGTCTACGTCGTCAACGGGTCGAAGACCTTCATCACGAACGGCATCAACGCCGACCTCGTGATCACCGCGGTGAAGACAAATCCCGATGAGCGTCACAGCGGCATGAGCCTGCTCGTCGTCGAAGACGGCATGGACGGTTTCAGCAGAGGGCGGAACCTGGACAAGATAGGTCTTCACGCCCAGGACACCGCCGAACTGTTCTTCGACGACGTGAGGGTCCCGGTCTCGAATCGGCTGGGTGAGGAGGGCATGGGTTTCGCCTATCTGATGGAGAACCTGCCCCAGGAGCGGCTCGGCCTGGCCACTGCCTCGATCGCCCACGCCGAGACCGCCTTCGGCTGGACTCTCGACTATGTCAAGGAACGGCAGGCGTTCGGTCAGCCGATCGGGAGCTTCCAGACGGTCAAGCATCTGATGGCCGAGATGAGGACCGAGCTGGACATCGCCCAGAGCTATGTCGACCGGCAGATCATGACCCTCAACCGTGGTGAGTTGAGCGCCGACGAGGCGGCCAAGGCCAAATGGTGGGTCACCGAGTTGGAGAAGAAGGTGGTCGACCGTTGTCTGCAGCTGTTCGGGGGCTGGGGCTACATGGAGGAGTACCCCATAGCCCGGGCGTACCGGGACACACGGGTCCAGACCATCTACGGCGGCACCACCGAGATCATGAAAGAGATCATCGGCCGGTCACTCGGCCTCTAGACCGGGTGGGATCGGCGACGCGACCAATGGAGGGAACCAGTTGTGAGTGAGCAGATCACGTTCGATGGCAGGGTCGCCGTGATAACCGGGGCCGGAGGCGGTTTGGGCAAGGAGTACGCGCTGGAGCTGGCCCGGCGGGGTGCCCGTGTCGTGGTCAACGACTTGGGCGGGGCGGTCGACGGGAGTGGCTCTTCGAGCGGGACCGCGGATGTGGTCGTCGACGAGATACGGGAGGGAGGCGGAGAAGCGGTGGCCAGCTACGACTCCGTGGCCACCCGTGACGGCGGTGCGGCCATCATCCAGACTGCCCTCGATGCCTTCGGCGCGGTGGACATCGTGATCAACAATGCAGGCATCCTCAGGGACAAGTCGTTTGCCAATATGACTCTCGATGAGGTGGAGGCGGTGCTAGACGTCCATCTCAAGGGGGCGTTCTTCGTATCACATCCGGCGTTCAAGGTCATGAAGGAACGGGGCTACGGCCGTTTCGTCCACACCAGCTCGGCCTCGGGGCTCTTTGGCAACTTCGGCCAGACCAACTACGGGGCGGCGAAGGCCGGCCTCGTCGGTCTGTCCAACGTGCTGGCCATCGAAGGCGCCAAGTACAACATCAAGTCAAATGCGGTGGCTCCGACTGCCCGGACCCGTATGACCGAAGACATCCTGGGCCCGTTCGCCGAGATGTTCGATCCCAAGCAGGTGATGCCGATGGTCGTGTACCTCTGCTCGGAGCAGAGCGAGATGACTCACGAGATCTTCAGCGTCGGCGGGGGCAGGTACGCCCGGGTGTTCATAGGCACCAACACCGGTTGGTTCGCCGGCGAAGGCGTGGTGCCCAGCGTGGAAGAGCTCTCCGAGCACCTCGAGGAGGTGAGGGACGTCTCCGATTACGTCGTCCCCGGGAACAACAACGACGAGCTGATGATCCTCGCCCAGCTCGCGTCGGGCTGAGCGATGCCCATCGACCTGGGCCAGGCGGTCGGAGCCGAGCTCACCGGCACCACCTTCACGTGGTCGGATGAGGACGTCATCCTCTATCACCTGGGGATCGGGGCCGGCGTCCCGCCCACCGATCCCGATGAGCTCCGCTATGTCTACGAGGGCGACCTCCATGTCTTGCCCACCTACGTCTCCATCCCGCAGTTCCCGGTCATGATGAGCATGGGCTTCGCCCCGGGGTTCGACATCGACCTGGCCATGATCCTCCACGGCGAGCACGAGATCGTCATCCACGAGACGATCCCGAGCAGCGGCACGGTGACGCAGACAGGGAGAGTCACCGATGTGTTCGACAAGGGCAAGGGTGCGCTGGCCGTGGTGGAGGTGGTATCGGTGCTGGAGAAGACCGGGCAGC
>Ga0214469_1000832_pt1 | contig 11192 bp, 7 predicted proteins | sample RVTome_10_FD_187340 | JGI IMG/M metagenome (GOLD analysis project Ga0214469, IMG submission 187340) | Soil microbial communities from uranium-contaminated site in the Upper Colorado River Basin, Wyoming, United States - RVT153D57 HiSeq ... | reverse complement strand
ACTCTTAGGCCTTTTCGGAGCTGGCCCGCTCAATCGAACAAAGGCCGGTGACGAGGCTCGACCAATGTGGCTCGAGTACGGGCGCTCGCCCGACTGCTTGCGCCGGTGCCCTTGAGGGTGCATCTGGAGGCGGCTCAGCGCGGGAGGGAAGCGTCCTCGTGTGGATCGATCGCCGCTATACCGACAAACTCGAACTCCAGCAGGTGACGCCACACCTGACAGCGTGGAGGCCGGACTTGAGCGGCTGATCTTCACTTTCCCGCGGCCGACGGCGACGAGGCAGCTGATCACGTTCAACATGAGACCCATCCACGTCGGCAGCCTGTCCGGACACCTCGGGCTGATCGACGGTCCGGCCGTTCCACTCCAGCAGTTCATCTATCCCTGACGCTGGCATGAGGCTCTCCACAAAGGAGGTTTGCCAATGGATCCCGTGCTTCGCGGCTTCGTGATCTGCTTCGCCGTCTGGCTGTTGCTTCGGCTGAGTGGGCGGGGACTTTGGCGGAGTTGACCACCTTCGAGTTCATCTGATTATCGCCGAAGCTACTCAGCAAGCGTTGCGCGACGATTTCTCGATGGCGTGGTATCGGCCGATGTTGGGGCGGCGACGAGCTACCTCCTCTCGGCCTCGAAGGAAGAGCAGCTCGAGCAGATGACGGTCTAAAGAGGAAGGGCAATGCCAGTCGCTGGCCCAGCCACAGCGATGACCCGTGTCGCAAACGCTGGCGGGGAATGGCCTGCGTTCTGGGAAGACACGGATGCGCCGTCGGCTTCGATCTAACTTCAGGCATGTAAGCCGGCCCGCGGCGGTCGGAACCAGCACAGCGCTCGGCCGTTGTCAGCCGGTACATCGGACCCGGAGGGCAGGACAATGCCGGTGAAGAGCGTGCAGGATCTTCTGCTGAATGAGCTGCGTGACATTTATGATGCCGAGAAGCAACTGGTGAGGGCTTTGCCGAAGATGGCGAAGGCCTCCTCGTCCGAGCAACTACGCCACGCGTTCCAGGAGCATCTCGAGGAAACCAAACACCAAGTCGAGCGGTTGAAGCAAGCTTTTGATCGGCTCGACGTGGCCGCTCGTGGCAAACGCTGCGAGGCGATGAAGGGCCTCATCGATGAGGCCAGCGAGATCATGGAAGAGATCAAGACTCCGGAGGTCTTGGACGCCGCCCTGATCGCCGGCGCCCAGAAGGTGGAGCACTACGAGATTGCCGCCTACGGCTCGGCCCGAACGCTCGCCGAGGCCTGCGGGCATCAGGAGGTGGCGCAGCTCATGGACGCGACGCTCGAGGAGGAAAAGGAGGCGGATCAGAAGCTGAATCAGATTGCGCTTTCCGAAGTCAACCGAGCGGCGTTGGAAGCTAAGGCCTAGGCTTGCCTTGAGGTTCAGCCACCATCCGCTGCTCACCGGGGCCGGCGCTCGCACCTGCAACACTCGGCTGCAACGCTAGCGGGTCCTCGAGCAGCGCCTGCTGGCGCCTGAGTTCCTCGGCCAGGGGCAGGCAGATCTCGCGCTCACCACGCTCGTCCAGCGGCCCCAGCAGCCCGACCTCACAGTGCCGCAGATTGGTCCAGCCGGGATAATCCACGATCGGGTAAATGCAGATCCCCTCGACGGGAATGCCGCTGGCGATCGCAGCGCGCACCTGCTCGCCGACATAGCGCAGCCAGGGAACGCGAATCGCGCCTTCGCCACCGGTCTCGGCGACGAAGATCGGCCGTTGGTACCGCTGGTAAGTCTCGGCGAGGATCTCCCGGAAAGGGCGGTACCCCGCATGCTCCACCCTGATGGTCCGACCGCCTACGAACCACTGGTTATCGGAGTAATAGTTGACGCCGATGACGTCGAGATAGGCCGGCCGGCCCCCCAATCCCGGCCAGCTCCAGCCGGCGAGCATGTCCCACGCCTCGAACTGTGCTAGGCGATGCGCTTCGGCGGCGCGCACGCTCTGCGGCCGGCTAGAGCGGGGCACGACGTTGATGACCGGATCGATCTGGACGATCCGGGCGCGCTGGTCGACCGCCCAGACCGCCTCGGTTGCCGCGATCGAGGCGCGGACGAGCTGGTGCTTGAGTTCGGTGCCGCGGCCGCGAGCGTTCGGGTTGAAGCGTGCGACGGTGCCACCGGCCCAGGCCCAGTACGAGATCTCGTTGACCGGGCACCAGAGCGGCACGCGATCGGTCTCCTGCCGCACCAAAGTCGCGCAGGCCGCGGCAAACCTGGCGAAACCGTCGATGAAGCCGGGCCGCCAGATGTCCAGATGATCGGGCCAGCCGTAATGGCAAAGGTCCCAAATGACCTGCACTCCGACCTCCTCGGCGGCGCGCAGCATGGGCAAGAAGCTCGACCAGTCGTAGCGGCCCGGCGCGGTCTCGATCAGATGCCAGCGGACACCGTCGCGAACGGTACGAATGCCGTGGTCGAGCATCGCCCGGTAGTCCTGGACGACCCCGCGGTCGTGCCCGGTCGCCGCGATCAGGTCGAGCCGCCGGCCATCGTGCCGTCGGTGGCTGGAGCACTCGAACCCGCCGAGAAAATAGCTGTCGAACAGACCTTGCAAAGACAGCTTCCCAGTTGCGTGGCCGGATGGAAGAGCCAGGCTGCGGCGGCAGAGCCAATCTAGTCGCCGCCGGCTCCGAGAGCGATCCTCGGTTCGGCGTCGAGAGCGGGAGCCCGGCCTGCCGCCCTGAGCATGCGGGCGTACGCTGAAAGCGCTTGGGCGACCACTTGGTCCATGTTGTAGTAGCGGTAGCTGGCCAGCCGTCCGACGAACGTCACGCGGGGTGTGGCGTCGGCGAGCGCCTGGTATTTGCGAAACAGCGCCGCGTTTTCGGGCCGCGGCACCGGGTAGTAGGGGTCGCCGTCCCCCGCAGGGTATTCGTAGGTGATGCTGGTCTTGACGTGCTTTTGCCCGGTCAAATGCTTGTACTCGGTGATCCGCGTATGCGCCACCTCTTCGGACGGATAGTTCACGACAGCCACCGGCTGGAAGCGTTCCTGATCGAGCGTCTCGTGGCGGAAGCGCAGTGAACGGTAGGGCAGTCTGCCGAACCGGTAATCGTAAAACTCGTCGATTGGACCGGTGTAGATCAGCCGGTCATAGCGCACCTCGTGCTCGATTTCCCGGAAGTCGACGTTGACCATGATCTTGATGTTGCGATGGTCGAGCATGTTCTCGAACATTCTCGCGTAGCCGTGCAATGGCATGTGCTGGAAGCTGTCGCCGAAGTAGCGGTCGTCGGTGTTGGTCCGCGTCGGCACGCGCGAGGTCACCGCTTTATCGAGTCTGGAGGGGTCCATGCCCCATTGCTTACGAGTGTAGCCGCGGAAGAACTTCTCATAGAGCTCGCGCCCGACTTTGCTCACGACCACGTCCTCGGAGGTGCGTATCGCGCTCACCGGTTCGGCGCGTGCGGCGAGAAATGCCTCCACCTCAGCGGCGCCGAGGTCGAGCCCGTACAGGCGGTTGATCGTCGTAATGTTGATCGGGATCGGCACGAGCATCCCGTCGACCTGGGCGAGCACGCGGTGCTCGTACCATCGCCAGCGCGTGAAGCGCGAGAGATAAGAGGCAACATGCGGAGCGTTGGTATGAAAGATGTGCGGTCCGTAGCGGTGCACAAGGATGCCGTGATCGTCGTAGTGGTCGAAGGCGTTGCCGCCGATGTGCGGGCGGCGGTCGATCAGCAGCACCCGCTGCCCTGAGCCCGCGGCGAGACGTTCGGCCAGCACACTACCGGCGAAGCCGGCACCGACGATCAGGCAGTCGAAGCCAGCGCGGCGGATCAGGGACGGGCCAGCGGGCGCCATGCTGGCGCTTCGGGACGGAGCGATGCGGGCTGCGGGGAGCTCGGCGGCCGGCGCGCTGGTTTCGGCGTGCACCGGGCTCACGCCGCGCACCGCATCAGCTCCCGCATCCGGGCGTAAGTCGAATCCCAGGACATTTGCCCGAGCGCGCGGTCCACCCGGGCGAGCCACCCAGCGGGCCGCTCTGCCTCGCGCAGCGCCGCCTCGCACTGGACCACGAAATCCTCCGGCGTGCCGGCGATCCGAGCCAGACCGGCCTCGCCGTAGCTGCGGACCACATCGGTGATCGGGGTCGAGACGACCGGGCGCCCGGCGGCCAGGTACTCCGGCGTCTTGGTGGGGCTGATGAAGCGGGTCGCATCGTTGCGCGCGAACGGGAGCAGCGCGACGTCCCAGCCCGCGAGGTAGAGCGGCAGCTCCTCGTACAGCTTGGGCCCGAGCCAATGGATGTTGTCGCGCTTCGGCAACACGGCCGGGTCGATCTTCACCACAGGACCGAGCATGACCAGCTGCCAGTGCGGCCGCATCGCGGCCACCGAGTCGATCAGCGCGAGGTCCAGGCGCTCGTCAATCACGCCGTAGAAGCCGAGGCGCGGCCCCGGGATCGTCGCCTGGTCTTCGGGAGCGAAGCGCAGCGCCCGGGCGCGCGCGAAATGGGGGACGTCGACGCTGCTGGGGAAGGCATGGACGTTCGGATGCAGATGGCGCTTGGCCTCGAACAGGCTCACGCCGCCCGTGAAGACGAGATCCGCGCGCGCGAGCAACGCCTGCTCGAGCGCGGCGATCTGCGGCGGCGCGCCTCTGAACGCGGATAGCTCGTCCATGCAATCGTAGACGACCAGCGACGCGGGGACGTGGTCGGAAAAGGTGAGCGCCAATGGCGTGAAATAATACAGGACTGGCTGTCTTATACCCTCAGCTGCAAGCAGCCCGTCGATCAACGCCCGCTGGGCCGCCGCCGTCTCGGGTCCGCTGAGGGGCTCGGGCAGTCGCGGGACGACGATCTGGATCCCTCCCTCGACCGCATGGGAGTTGAGCCACGGCTTGGCGGTGTCCGTGACGACCGCTTCCTCGACGAAGAAGACCCGGTGCTCCCGGGCGAAACGCGCCATGAGGTGCTGCGGCCGCTGGTAGACGAAGTGCCAGCGCAGATGCGAGAAGCACAGCAAAGCAGTCGACTGCGCTGCGCGCGGACCACGCACGGCGGAAAGCGGAGCGGTTCGGCGATAGCCGGAACGGCTGCGATAGTGTTCGATGTTGATCTGATGGGCTCCGGCCCAACTCATTCTGCGTCCCCTCCGTCGACATTGAACAGCAGCGATCGGTGCATCTGGCTTTCCGCTGCGACCTAGGGCGGCGGCGCATCAATAACGAGAGCGGGGCATCTAAGTTCCGGCACGTACAATCGGCCCCAAATAGCTTTTGTTACTTGTATTTTCTTGGTGCGATGGGCCAAGGGGCAGACTTCTTTCTCGGGCGGATCCCGCATTGGCTCGGGCCTGCGGACGCGGGATCGGCGCCTGCCGCGGGACCTTTCCAAGCTTCTATGGCGTTTCGCAATGGATGATCTCGGAAGATATGGAGTGCGTGTCGTGACGGTCGGCGATGTGTGCTTCGGCAACGCTGTCGACGAGGGCTCGCAGAGAGGACGCCGAGGCTGGGTCATCGGCCACTTCATTGCGCCGGGGACGGGTCCGGCGGCCACTGACATGGTCGAGGTGAAATGGGGCGTGCATGCCGCCGGGGAGATCAAAGCGATCGAAGGGGTCAACCGAACCGCGACCACGATGTCGCTGCTGGTCAGCGGCCGGTTCGAGCTGGTCTTCCCGAGCCACGGCTGCAGCGTCACGCTGGCGCGTGCGGGCGATTACGCCGTGTGGTCTCCCGGCGTGTCGCACCGCTGGCGGGTACTGGAGGACGCCGTCGTGATCACAATCCGCTGGCCCTCGCGGCCTAACGACCAGTCGGCGTACGCCAACGAGTCCCGCCCGTCCGGAATTCCTTAGCCGGCTTCCGATACCGAATCAGCCTAGGCGCCGCCCGTCATGGCGAGCTCGAGCAGCGTGTCGAGCAAGACGGTTGCGACCGGATCGGCTCCGGGGGTCTCCTCGAGGAGGCGGAAAGTCGTAACGACCATCTTGCCCCCGCCCAGCTCCCGCTCGACGATCAGCCCGGCCGGCTTGTGTACCCAGCCTACGACCATCCCCGCATGTACCCGCGCCTGGAAATCCCACGCGCCGCACCCGGCGATGACGTGGTTCGGGATCACTCGATCGAAGGCATGGTCCAGCAGCGGCGCGCCGGGAATGCGCGCGAACGGCCCATCGCGCCGCAGCCAGGAGAAAGAGGAGATCCAATCACCCTGCCACATGGTCCCGCTTCGCCGTACTACCCGCACCGCCTGCCAATGTGGGAAGATCGGCTGTAGCTCCATGGACTGGTCCGCCAGAAGCAAGACGCGCCCGCCGCCGCGGATCGCCGCACACAGGGTTTCATCCAGCGCGGTGGCCACCGCCATATCCGCCTCGAGCAGCGAAGGTGCGAGCCGATAGCCCAAGGCCTGGATGCGATCGCTCAGCTCGTCCGTCGCCCAGATATTCATGGGAGGCACCGCCCCACGCCGCGGCAGAATCGTGAGCTCGAGATGGTTGGTCGCCAGCACCCGCCGGGCTGCCCGTAACTCCAGCTCCACCTTGTGAACGGCAGAGCTCTCCACCGCGGGCGCCGCGAACATGGCGGGGGGCAGGTCCCGCACGCCGTGCTCTAGGTCGAAAGGCCCGGCTTCACCCTTCGCCGGGCCGCACCGCCACCGGAGCATCACCTCGGGCACGCGCTCGCCGCCCCCGTGCGCCGCCGCGAGCCCGACCCGGACCTGCTCGCCCGACCAATAAGCCACGCGCTCCCAGCTCGGTACGACCACTGTCTCGGCATTGCTGGCGGCGAACGCATCGTGGAAGACGCGCGGGTTGCGGCGCATGTCGAGCAGCCCGTTGGACTCCCATTGGCAGTCCGTAAACTCGGTGATCACGTACCCGGCGAGCGCCGGTTGCCGGCGCATGGTCTCGATCTGGTACTTGAGCGCGCGATACTGATGCCATTGCGCCGCCTCGATGAAAGCCGACAGGCTGCCGAACACCCGCTCCAGGCCGGCAGCGCGGAAGCGGCTCTCGATCCCATGCGGGTAGCCGGCCGCATCGCCCCAGTCGTGCCCGGTTTCGAACCACCATGGCTCGGCGTCGTCGGGCCCCCTCAACCGTTGCGGATCCGGCAGACCCCAGTTGCCGAACTCCGAGCAGAGCAGCGGCTCGGTGCCGGTGCGCAGGCCCTCGCCACGCGGGGCGTAGGTCCAAGCGGGCCGGGAAGCCAGCGCCTGGACGAACCCGTCCCAGCTTCGGCGATGGTCGGGAAGAGCGGCATAGAAGTGGAAGTCCTCGAGATCCGAGCGGACGTGAAAACTCGGCGCGATCGGCGAATTGTCGACCACGAGCCGATTGGGATCGGCTGCCTTGAGCCAATCGGCCGTGCGGCGAAGCCAAGCGCGATCCTCGGCGCTGTGAACGAGGTCGGTACCCCAGTTCTCGTTGAGGATCGTCCAGCAGAAGATCGACGGGTGATTGCTGTCGCGCTCGAGAATGCCGCGCAACGTCGCTTCCGCCCGCACGCGTGCCCGCGCCGTCAGCCGCCCCGCATTCGGCAACTCGGTCCAGATGAGAAGTCCGACGCGATCGGCGACCGCGTAGTAGCGCGGATCGGGCACCTTGATGTGGCAGCGCAGGCAGTTGAGTCCGAGCGCCTTCGCCTTGCGGAACTGATCCTCGAGAAAAGCTTCCGACGGCACCGTGCAGATCCCGTCGGGGTAGTAGTCCTGATCGAGGGCGCCGCGCAGGAACAGCGGCTGTCCGTTCAGGTAGATCCGTCCGGCGTGGGCCTCGATCGAGCGGAAGCCGAAGCGCTCACGGACGAGGTCGGTGACCTCGCCGCCGCGCCGCAGCACCGCGCGCAATGCATAGAGGTGCGGGGTCTCAGGTGACCAGTCCAGCGGCTCGGCCACCACGAGGGACCTGCTCGCCCGCTCCTGTCCCGCGGCGAGCGCCAGGGTGGCGGCTCCGACGGTCTGGCCGTCAGGGCCGTGGATCTGAAGCTCGAGGTCGTGCGGGACCGACAGCGGGCGTGAGAGATCGAGCGTCACCTCGACCACGCCGCCGTTTCTTTGCGGCCCCAGACGTACCAGACGGATGTGGTCGGGCGCGCGTCGCTCCAGCAGGACCGACTGCCAGATCCCGCCGAGCGGCCCGTACCAGCTCTGCTTCCCGGCCAAAGTTTCGCTGAACGGATAGTCGGGATAGATGGCCGGATCGTCGGTGGGCGCGGTGACGCGGACCGCGACCTCGTTGGCGCCCGGACGGAGGACGGCGCCGATCTCTACCTCGAAGGGCAGCCACCCGCCCTCGTGCTCGGCTACGGGCGTACGGTTGACCAGCACCCACGCGTGGTAGTTGACGGCGCCGAAGCGGAGGTAAACGGCGCCCAGCCACTCTGGGGGCCGCTGGAAGGTGCGCCGGTACCAGGCTCTGCCATTCCGTTGCCGCAGTTCGGGGACCTGGGCCTGCCATGGCGCCGGTACGGCGCACGGCCGCCAGCGTTCGACATCGTCGAGCGCGATCCGGGCGTCGCCGCAGAAGTGGAAATCCCAGACGCCATCCAGAGAAAGGATCGGTCGTTCCACGGCACGCTCCACTTTTCATTGACCGGCGAGGCGGGCTCCGCGGCGCGAGGTACCACAAGGGGCGGCTGCGGTCCGGAAAAATCGCATTGCGAATCGGGTGTCAGTTCGCCTATAAGTTTAGGGCAACATCTGGCCCGCGAGGGGCCGGAACCAAAACGAGCGCAGGATCCGACAGAATGCTTTCCCGTGCGCGTGCGCAGGTGCGCGCAAGCCCCCGTGTGCGCCCATGCCGGCCACGCGGGCACTTTCCCGGTCGGAAGCCGGCAGCGATCGTATTTCGAGCGCATTGAGGTGAGCAGGACGCGGCGCGGCCCGGTTGTGGCCTCTCCCTTGGACCCGCTCGAGGCTGGCCCCGGAGCATCCCGACCACCAGCTGCTACCAACGCGAACCGGCCTACGCTGGAGATGTGGGGCGGTCTGGAATGCACCGTGGCCCGGATCGGCGACGAGCTGATCGACCAGACACGGCTGAACGGGCATCACGACCGCCCCGACGATCTTGACCAGTTCGCCGCGCTCGGCATCGCCGCTATCCGCTATCCGGTGCTGTGGGAGCGGATCGAGCCTGACTGGCCCGCCGCTGCGGACTGGCGCTGGACGGACGAGCGGCTCGGATGGATGCGCGAGCTGGGCCTGCGGCCGATCGCGACTCTCCTGCACCACGGCAACGGTCCGCGCCATACCGAGCTCACCGCCCCGGACTTCGTGCCCAAGTTCGTTGCCTTCGCGACCCGGGTCGCCGAACGCTATCCCTGGCTCGACGCCTACACGCCGATCAACGAGCCACTGACCACCGCGCGCTTCTGCGGCCTCTATGGCCTGTGGCATCCCCACGCGCGCGAGCACCAGGTATTTGCGCGCATCCTCCTCAACCAGATCACCGCGATCCGGCTCGCGATGCGGGCCATCCGGCAGGTCAATCCGGCCGCGCACCTGATTCAGACCGAGGACCTCGCCAAGGCGCATAGCACTCCCGCGCTCGCCTATCAGGCGCGTCACGAGAACGCGCGCCGCTGGCTGACGCTCGACCTCCTGACCGGGCGCGTGACGCCAGGGCATCCACTCTGGTCGTACCTCTCGCGTGCGGGCCTCCGCCCCGAGCTCGAGGAGCTGGCATCGGACCCGTGCCCGCCGGATATCGTCGGGCTCGATTACTATCCGCCGAGCGAACGCTTTCTCGACGACCGGATCGAGCGCTATCCGGCGCGAACGCACACCAGTAACGGGCGCGACCGCTACGCGGACCTGGATGCGGTGCGGGTCCTCGCGGCTGGCCCCACCGGTTTCGAGCGCCTCGCGCTGGAGGCGTGGCGCCGATACGGCCTGCCGCTGGCCGCGACCGAGGTGCACCTCGGCTGCACGCGCGAGGAGCAGCTGCGCTGGCTCAAGGAGATCTGGGACGCCGCCCTGCGCCTCCGCGCCCGCGGGGCGGACGTACGCGCGGTGACGGCCTGGGCTTTGCTCGGCAGTTACGATTGGGACTCTCTCCTGACCCGGCTGCGCGGCCACTACGAGCCCGGCGCATTCGACGTGCGCGGCCAGCAGCCGCGGGCGACGGCGTTGGCCCGCATGACGCGCGATCTCGCGATGCAGGGCTATGCCGGGCATCCGGTACTCGACGCGCCCGGGTGGTGGCGCCGCAAGGATCGGCTGGTCTGGGCTCCGGTCGCCACGCAGGGCAGGCCGAAGAGGGCGGCCACGCGCTCTCGGAGGCAAGCCAGACCGCTTCTGATTACCGGCGGCTCTGGCAGGCTCGGTCAGGCCGTGGTGCGGAGCTGCATCGCGCGCGGCCTGCCGTATCGGGCGCCGTCCCGAGGCGAGGTCGACATCACCGATGCTCGAGCGGTCGGCGCAGCGCTGGAGCTCAACCGGCCGTGGGCGGTCGTCAACGCCGCTGAGTTCATTAGCCCCGCGGCGGCGCAAACCGACCCGGAGGGGTGCCGGCGCGCCAATATCGACGGCGCGTCGGTCCTGGCGGCAGCATGCGCGACCGCCGGCATCCAGCTGCTCGCCTGGTCGACGCATCTGGTGTTCGACGGTCGCCAGCGACAGCCGTATCTCGAGGGCGACGCGCCCGCCCCGCGCGGCGTCTACGCGACGAGCAAGCTGGAATCGGAGCGGATCATCCTGGCCACCTGCCCGCAGGCGTTGCTGGTCCGCGCCGGTCCCCTGTTCGCGCCATGGGATCGGGTGAGAACGCGCGCGTTGCCGACGCACCCGGTACCTGCGGGACTCCGTTTCCTGGCTGCCGAGGACGTCACGATCTCGCCCGCCTATCTGCCGCATCTGATCGCGGCTGCGATCGATCTGCTGATCGACGGCGAATGCGGCATCTGGCACCTGGCCAACCAGGGCGCGATCACGCACGCCGATTTCGCGCGGGTACTCGTCCGCGTCTCGAAGTTCTCGACGGATTGGGTCCGGGCCGTGCCGGCTGCCGAGATCCGCTGGGCGGCTCCGCCGCCCGCCTACAGCGTCCTCGGCTCCAGTCGGGGCGTCCTCATGCCACCGCTCGACCAGGCGCTTGCTGATTACTCTCAAGCGACGCTGGACGAGTCGAGGTGGCCATGTGGCCTCGTACCCGAGATCCTGCTGCCGGCCGCCGGCCTGGATGCATATCGGGGGCTCACGGGGGCCCCGCGGTAAGGGTGGCGACGG
>Ga0214469_1000831_pt1 | contig 11196 bp, 12 predicted proteins | sample RVTome_10_FD_187340 | JGI IMG/M metagenome (GOLD analysis project Ga0214469, IMG submission 187340) | Soil microbial communities from uranium-contaminated site in the Upper Colorado River Basin, Wyoming, United States - RVT153D57 HiSeq ... | reverse complement strand
GGCCCGGGCGGGCGATCCCCCGCCTCGGCGAGCAGATAGGCGGCCAGGCCAAAAGTGGTCCTGATCACCACTGCGCGGTTCATTCGCCCGGGTCCCGCGCCTACTTCGCCGCGCATGCCTGCGGTCCCGAATTCGAGCACGGTGTCCATTCGCCCGCGAAGCTCATCGAGATCACCTCGGTCGATGAGCTCCTCCAACGCAGCCTGGGTGGACGGGTCGGGGTCGTCGGAAATCCAGGCTCGGGCCCGGTCGATCAGGTCGGTCATCGGCTTCGAGGCTACTGGCAGTTCAGCGGAGGTTCTGCTGCCACTTCCACGAATCTGCGCACATCGCGGCGAGGTCCAAGTTCGCCTCCCACCCCAGCTCGCGCCGTGCCTTGCTGACATCGGCCCAGCTGGAAGCGACGTCTCCAGGTCGGCGCTCGACGATCTCGTATGGGACCGGGCGCCCCGACTCCTCTTCGTAGGTCTTCACCACCTCGAGGACGCTGTGGCCACGACCGGTGCCGAGGTTGTAGACGTGAGTCCCTGGCTCTCCTGCCTTGCGATCGAGCGCAGCGACATGACCGTCGGCCAGATCGACCACGTGGATGAAGTCGCGCACACCGGTCCCATCCGGAGTCGGGTAGTCACCGCCGAAGACTCTCAGCTTGGGCAAATGGCCGGCGGCCACTTTGGCAACATAGGGCATGAGGTTGTTTGGTGTGCCCATCGGGTCCTCCCCTATCAGGGCCGACGCATGGGCGCCCACCGGGTTGAAATACCGGAGCAGGCTGATACTCCAGTCGGGGCGGGCTACCGCGACATCCTTGAGGACCTGCTCCATCATGATCTTGGTCCAGCCGTAGGGATTGGTCGCCTCGCCGATCGGCATCTCCTCGTGCATCGGGGGGGATGCGTTCCCGTAGACGGTGGCGGAGGAGCTGAAGACGAAGTTCTCGACACCCGCCTCGATGAGGACGTCGAGGAGAGCGATCGTGCCCCCGACGTTGTTCTCGTAGTAGAGCATCGGGTTCTCCACGGATTCGCCTACCGCTTTCAGTGCGGCGAAGTGGATGCAGGCATCGAATCCCGAAGCGACGAGCTCGGAGAGGGCGTCGCGATCTCTGACGTCCCAGCGGTGGAACTCAGGAGCCGAGCCCGTGATCTCACCGACTCGCCGGATCACCGACGCCTGGGAGTTTGTGAGGTTGTCGATCACCACAGGCTCGTGCCCGGCTTGCATGAGGGCCACCAGGGTGTGACTCCCGATGAAACCGGCACCCCCGGTGACCAATACGCGCATTGCCGACAGCCTAGGACCGACAGGTCCCTAGGACAGTGGTGAATAACAGTGGAAGCCAGGCCACGGCGGGGTGATAGTGCCTGATTGGAGAAATGTCGGCGACGGCGGGAATGAATTGTTCAACACTGTCCTAGAGAGCGGAGGGCAGCGTCACGACGAACGAGGAAAAACGACCGTCGTGGTCGTAGAAGATCTCCCCGCCCATGAGGCCGGCGAGCTTGCGGGCCACCGAGAGCCCGAGCCCGACGGACTTGGCGTCGAGAAGCCCGCTCCCCCGCTGATACGACTCGAAGATCCGCTCGGCCTCGAATGCGTCGAGGGCCGGCCCGCTGTCCGAGACCATGAGCTCTATCCAATCGGCGTGGCGACGCCTGGTCGACACCACGATCTCGTTGCCGCCATAGCGAACGGCGTTGCTGACGAGGTTGCGGAGTATCTGTCGGGTCCGTCGTCGATCGGCCAGAACTCGAGTGGCGCTCGGATCGGGCTCGTAGTCGACCCTGGCTTCGATGCTCTCCAGCACCCGCTGCACCTCTTCGCCGACGTCGAACTCCTCGGCCACTACGACCACCTGGCTCATGTCCTCGCGATAGGCGACCAGGAGGTCTTCGATGATCCACGATGCGTCGTCGGCCTGCCGCGCCATGACGTCGGTTATCTCCCGTCGATCGTCCTCGCTGAAGCTCTCGTAGTCTTGGGCAAGTTCCTGAGCGAGCCCGAGCATGACTGCGATGGGGTTTCGAAGCTCGTGAGAGACGGTGGCGACGAATTCGTCGCGCGCCTTACGCGCCCTGACCTTCTCCGTCATGTCGATCAGGGCGCCCTCGCAGTACACCAGGCTGCCGTCGTCGAAGACAGCACGAGCCGTGTCCTGAACCCAAACGGTGCTCCCGTCACGCCGCCGCAGCTCGATGTCGAAATCGAGAACCTCTCCGTAGCGGGCGATTTCCTCGAGCCAGACCGAACGCCGCTCAGCATCGACATAGACACCGGCGACATCGCCGACCTCGGCCATCAAGTCACCGACCGAGGGGTAGCCGAGAAGGGAGGCCAGGGCGGGGTTGGCCGCGAGCAATCCCCCATCCGGCGCAGACCTGTAAACGGCAACCGGAAGCCTTCGGAACAGCTCCTCGATGCCTGAGATCAACATCGTCAAGTCGTTGTCATCGGCATATCCCACCTGTTTCTCCATTGGTCCCCCTGTCCCTTAATGGAGCGCCGAACCGAGAACTTAGTCCGAAAATCACTAGCTTGCGTCACCGTGGCTCAGTACGTGATCGTCGGAGCGGGCTCCGCAGGCTGTGTTCTCGCCGAAGCCCTCTCCACACGACACTCGGTCACGCTGATAGAGGCGGGCGGAGCCGACCGTGCTCCTGAGGTGGCCATCCCCGCCGCCTTCTCCAAGCTCTTCAAGACGCACCGGGATTGGGACTTGGCCACCGAGCCCGAGCCGGGTGCCTCCGAGCGGTCTCTCTACCTGCCTCGGGGCAAGATGTTGGGCGGGTCCAGCTCGATGAACGCGATGCTCTATGTGCGGGGGCGTCCGTCCGACTACGACGCCTGGGAGGATGATGGGTCTGCCGGCTGGGGCTGGGACTCGGTGCTCCCATACTTCCGAAGCATGGAGGGCAACACCCGGGGCGACGACCCGTTTCATGGCTCCACTGGCCCACTCCGCGTCTCGGACATCAAACGCCCCAGCGAGTTGAGCCGTGCGTTCGTCGAGGCGGCCATGGCCTGGGGGCTCGACCCGAACCGGGACTTCAACGGGGCCACCTCAGATGGGGTCGGCTTCTTTCAGGTGACCCAGAAGAAGGGGCGTCGATGGTCAGCTGCTGACGCCTTCCTCCGCCCCGCATCGACCCGGCCCACGTTGGAGGTCGTGACCGACGCCCTCGTCGGTCGGGTGCTGTTCACGGGGAAGCGTGCCACCGGGGTCGAGTTCGAGAAGGATGGAGCGGTTCGGCGTGCCGAAGCGACGCGTGAGGTGATCCTGGCAGCCGGGACGTATGGCTCGCCACATCTGCTCCAGCTGTCCGGCATTGGGGATCCGGATCATCTCGGGTCCATCGGGATCGACACAGTCGTGGCCAACCCTGGGGTGGGTCAGAATCTCCAGGATCATCCTGTCGCAGGCTTGCTGTACGAGTCCCGATTTCCCGGGACCCTCGACGATGCCGAGAACGCCGTCGAGATGGCTCGGTGGCTCCTCTTCCGCACGGGGAGACTTACCTCACCCATCGCCGAAGCTTGTGCATTCGTCCGGTCTTCCCCCGACCTCGGCGAGCCAGACCTCCAATTCCACTTCGCGCCTGTGAGCTTCGACGGGCACGGGCTCACCCGGCATGACGGTCATGCCTTCACGATCGGGCCCGTCCTGGTGAATCCGACCTCACGGGGAACCGTCCTGGCGCGTAGCCCCGACCCGGCGACACCGCCTGCGATAACCACCAATTGCCTCTCCGACCCTGGTGAGGTCGCCGCTTTGGTTCGCGGCATCGAGATCGCCCGTGAGATCGTGGAACAGGCGCCTTTCGACGCCTATCGAGGACCCGAGCTGAAACCGGGTCCGGACTTCCAAGGACGCATCGGGTTGGAGCAGTACGTCAGGGACAACGTAGAGCTCCTCTACCACCCGGTGGGGACCTGTCGCATGGGGTCGGATGACGGCGCGGTCGTCGACCCCCAACTCAGGGTGATCGGCGCCGAAGGACTGCGCGTCGTGGACGCTTCGGTGATGCCTCGGGTCGTCAGCGGCAACACCAATGCCCCCACCATGATGATCGCCGCAAAGGCCGCCGACCTCATCCTCTCCTGATGCCGGGGGACGACCAGCCGGCCTCCCCAGCCGCACCGCGACCTCAACCCTCGAAGGGCAGCTCCATCTGTGGCTCGGGGCGATGAATGCGCTGGATGCCATTCCATGCGAGGTGGTCCATGAACACCCAGGAGCGGCGATGGATGGCGCTGGGCCCGAGGGCCTGGAGATTGGCCTTGTGGGTCGGGCATGGGTAGCCCTTGTTCCCTTCGAAGTTGTACCCCGGGTACTGATGGGCCACTTCTCGCATGATTCGGTCGCGGGTGACCTTGGCGAGGATCGACGCCGCTGCGATGGAGAGCGAGGTCCGGTCGCCACCCACGATCCTCTTGGCGCCGCCAACGAAGTCCCAGTTGCCGTCGACCAGGACGTGGTCGGGTGTGGAGCCGAGGGCGTCGAGAGCTCGCCGGGCTGCGAGGCGTTGGGCCTCCGACATTCCCAGCTCGTCACACTCTTCGTGGCTGGCGTGCCCGACGGCCCAGGCATCACACCATTCGGCGATGCGGTCGAACATCGCCTCCCGCTCGTCCTCGGTGAGCATCTTGGAGTCACGGATCTTGTAGACGCGGCGGTCCCTGGGGACGATGGCGGCTCCTACCGAGAGCGGCCCGGCCCAGGCGCCCCGCCCGACTTCGTCGACACCGACGACGATCGTGGCGTCTCCTGTCCATAGTTCACGCTCGACACTGAGACCCGGTGACTGCCGTTTGAGGCTGGGACGAAGACGGGGAACGGTGCTGACGGCCGTCATGGTGTGTCAGGGTAGGCATGGCTGTCGGGATGGCGGTGATTCAGTCGCCGACCGTCACCGACCAGACACCGCCTGCGGGGATCGGGACGGTGACGACGTTCGCGGGCGAGCCGTCCTCTGCCGAGTACGTGAGGAGGCGGATCGCCGACTCACCCGGCACAACGAAATCGGAATCGACGCCGACCCCGAACTCTCCCCAGCATCCCGTCCCACACGATGCCTGGGTGGGCTCCTCGTGCACGACGTTCCCCTGGCTATCGAGCACCTGCACCGTCAGCGCCGCCTCGAAGGTGTTGGCTCGACCAGTGACTACCCAGACATTCTCGACCTCCATGAGGGGCTCGGTCAGGAAGATGACGTTCAAGGAGTGGATGAACGTCTCCCGGCCCACCGGCTCGGTGAGGACGAGACCTTCCGATCCGAATGCCTCCACAGGCTCTCCACCGACCGTGAACAACACTTGTGAGTCTGGAGCGTCACTGGTGAGCGTGTAGATGATCTGGTTGAGCATGGTGGTGTCCGCGAGCTGGCCACCGGCGCCTTCGACGAAGGCCGGTGTCATGTCGGCCACGATGACACCATCGCTCTCCGTCCGATCGACTACGAGTACGTCGACAGGAATCGTGTTCTCCAGGCCGTCGGGCAATTCGCCACCATGCGCCTCCAGCGCCGCCACCGCATCCAGCATGTCGGGCTCGCCATCGAATATCTCGCGGCCGATCACCTCGAGGCCGATCGGCACCAACGCCGGGTCGCCGGTGAAGGAGTTCTCCGGGGACTGGACGAGGAACACGACGCCGCCCACGCTCTCCACGGCGCCTTCGGGGACGGTCGTCGTCACCGACGTCGTTGTGGTGGTGGTCTCCGGGAGGAGCGTCGTGCTGGTGGCGGGCACCGTTGTGGTCGTCGTGGTTGCGATGAGGTCTGGCTCACCGCCACCCGTGAACATGAGCAGAGGGACGGCCAGGGCGATGACCAGGACCGCCGCCCCCACGAACACGAGCGCGGGTCTGCTTCTGCGTGGCTCCTGATGACGTGCCAATGGGGTCTCCTCCGGGTACGGCGGTGGCTCTGGCGACATCGATGTCAGCCGAGCCATCAAGTCTTTGATCTTCTTCTCGTAGCTCATGACAGGGTCTCTCCCAGTCGCTTGCGTGCCCGTGCCAGATGCCGCTTCACGGCGCCGACCGAGACACCCATTCGGACTGCCACCACATCAGGCGCCAGATCCTCCCAATAGGTGAGATAGACCGCAGCTCGTTGCTGCACCGAGAGTCGGGCCACCGCGTCGAGGACCTCGACGTCGACGGACGCTGTCGGATCAGGGATCACATCGGGGCCGGCGGACTTGATCTCCCGAACTCGTCTGGAGAGAGTCTTTCGATGGTGATCGTTGGCCACGGTGAAGACGGTCCGGTAGAGATAGGCCCGCCGGTCGACGACCTCCGGCCAACTGCGGGCGTCGAACGCCTTGAGACAGGCATCGGTGACTACATCGGGAGCGTCGAACGGGCCCACCAGACCGGTGGCGTACCGCGTCAGCTCTTCGCTGTAGTTCCTGTAGACCGACTCGTTGTCCATCACGCCTGTGGCCGTGATCATGCCCGTGAGACGGACCAGATCCCGGTTTTGGGTGACATCGGGATGAAATCCCGTTCCAGCCGGATATCTGCACACGAGCACAGCGTGTCGCTAGACGATACGCAGTGCACGCGTGCACAGATGTGCGTGGAGTCAGTTGAGGTCGGGATCGTCCGGGAAGGTGGAGACCACGGAGAGGAAATTCGACTGGCGTCGCAGGATCCGGCGCCATTGACCGTTGTCGGCGTCGAAGGGGTCCTCGGGTGATGCCATCACGACGTACCAGGAGCCCGTGGCGATCTCGGCCTCGAGTTGATCTGATCCCCAGCCCGAGTAGCCCGAGTAGATGCGCACCGGCTGGGTGGCTCCCGCAGGCGGGTTGGCCAAGTCGACGAGACTGAGCCCGGGTACCCCTGTCGGCATTCCATCGCCGGCCAGCGACAGGCCAATGGCCACCGCCGGATCCACCGGGCCGCCGAAGTTGACCGTGCCCGGCTCCGGGACGAGGCCCGCCCAGTCGGGAAGATGCTCGGCCACGGGCTCGTCGCTCGGTCGATTGAGGACGACACCGACGCAGCCGTCATCGTCGTGCTGGAGTAGCAACACCACGGTGCGATAGAAGTTGGGGTCGAACAACACCGGCGTCGCCACCAGGAGACTTCCTGCCAGGGTTTGCATCGGGTGCAATGGTGGCACACACCGCCTGCGTGCGTGATGGCTACCGTGATCAACCAATCGTGAGAGCGCTGGTCAAGTACCCCGACGAGCAGGGTCTGCGCCTCGAAGATGTGCCAGTGCCCGAGCCGGGCCCGGACGAGGTGCTGATCGAGGTGCACACCACGGGCATCTGTGGCACCGATCTCCACATTTACGAATGGGATGACTGGGCTCAGGCGACGGTCCCTGCTCCGATGACGATCGGCCATGAGTTCTCCGGCCACATCGCAAGCGTCGGGTCGAACGTCTCCGGGTTCGTGGAAGGTGAGGTGGTCGGAGCCGAAGGTCACGTCGTTTGCGCCCACTGCCGCAACTGTCTCGCCGGCCGCCGTCATCTCTGCCAACACCCGAGAGGTCTCGGTGTCGACATCCCAGGCGCCTTCGCCGACTACGTCATCGTGCCGAAGACCAATGTATGGAGGCATCTCGACGACATCGACATGGAGATCGCAGCCCTCTTCGACCCTTTCGGCAACGCGGTGCACACCGCCCTCAAGTACCCCGTCTTTGGTGAGGATGTCCTGATAACGGGGGCCGGGCCAATTGGTCTCATGGCCGCAGCGGTCGTCAAACACGCCGGAGCGCGCAACACCGTCGTCACCGACGTCAACGCCTACCGACTCGACCTCGCCATGCGCATGGGGGCCACCCGGGCCGTGAACGTCGCCACCGAAAGTCTCGAACAGGTCCAGAAGGAGCTCGACATGCTGGAGGGCTTCGACGTCGCCTTGGAGATGTCGGGAAACCCAGCTGCCATGACCGACATCCTGGCGAACACGATCCATGGGGCCAACATCGCGCTGCTCGGGATCCCCTCAGAGCCCTATCCGATCGATTGGTCGACCGTGATCTTCAACATGCTCAACATCAAGGGGATCTACGGCCGGGAGATGTACGACACCTGGTACAAGATGAACGTGTTGATCGAGTCGGGGCTCGACATTTCCCCCGTGATCACGCACCGTTTCCCGGCCGAGGACCACGCCAACGCATTCTCCACCCTGCAGCGGGCAGACACGGGCAAGGTCATCCTCAACTGGCGCTGACCCGAACCTAAGGTACGTCGACCCATATATGCGACCAGGTCGCTGATCCTGTCGGCACGGGGCGCAGAGTCCGCCGAACTTCAGCGGTTTGGTGCCACATGTGGGCCGTGGAACCTTAGGTTCGCCGCGGCGGGAGGAGGTGGTGGTCGATCCAGGTGACGATGTCGGCGACGACTTCGGGGCCCTCTGGCTCGTTGAGCGTCTCATGGCGGAGACCCGGGTAGACCTTGCGGTCGACACAGTCGAGATCGCCCAGAGGTTCAGAGGACCACGCCGGCACAAGCTGGTCTTCACCGCCGTGGATCACGAGCGTGGGGATGTTCAGCTCGCCGAGCCGCTCATTGAGACGCTCCAATTCGGCCAATGCCTCTCTGCCAAACCCGAGGGTTGCTTTGCTCACCACGAGTGGGTCGGCGAAGTATGCCTCGGCTACGGCCGGGTCACGGGAGAGGTGCTCGCCCTTCACCGGGTTGGGTATGGCCAGTCTTGGAAAGACTCCCCCGAGCACAGGGACGACGCTTTTCTGCCATCCATCACCGCCGGCAAGAGCGGGAGCGGACAGCACCGCCAAGTCGGGTTGTGGGTGGTCACTGATGAGATAACCCAAGGCTATGGCACCCCCAATCGAGTGGCCCATCAGAGCGACGGGTTTGCCCTGAGAACGTGCCCACTCGATGTGAGGGACGATCTGGTCGTGATACTGGGACCAGTCGTCGACATGCCAACGCCGGCCACCACTGGCGCCGGCGCCGACGAGATCGAAGCCTCGGACGTGGAATCCCGCCTCTGCAAGAAGACTCCCCGTTCGCTCGTATCGCCCGCAATGTTCAGCCAGACCATGCACGAGGACGATCACGGCGCGGGGGTCTCCGGCGGGTGCCCATTCCCTGACCAACTCCGTGCCGAACTCGGGATGTGGATTGGCGTGAGTGCTGGTGGCCATGGCGTCGGAACTTACGCCTTCTGCGTGTGAAAAGGGGGTGACACGATCCGGCCGGGGACGCAGCGGTCGCGAACGCTCACCTCGACGGTCTCGCCGACTTCGACGGGCGGGCTCAAGTAGGCGAGACCAATCCCCTGGTCCAACATGGGGCTGATGTTGCCTGAGGTGACAGTCCCCCCTCCCCCACCGTCGGCCCGCACCTGATAGCCGTGTCGAGGGATGCCCCTGCCTTCGAGGATGAACCCGGCGAGTCTCCGGGCAAGCCCGACCTCCCGCTGTTCGAGCAGGGCTTCCCGACCGGCGAAGTCATGATCGAGGGACACGGCGGAGTCCAGACCCGCTTCGAGTGGAGTCGTCGTCTCGTCGATGTCTTCTCCCCAGAGGGGAAGTCCAGCCTCCAGCCGCAATGTGTCTCTCGACCCGAGACCGCAGGCGACAGCCCCGGCATCGAGGAACGCACGCATCAGGTCTTCTCCATTGCTTGCATCGATGCAGAGCTCCGCACCCGCCTCTCCCGTGTACCCGGTCCCGGCCATGGAGACGACCGCCTGGCCCCAATCAGCTGAGAAGTTGCGGAATCGGTCTGGTTTGGCACCAACCACCTCTTCGATCATCTCGGGTGCCTTTGGCCCCTGGACCGCGAGGAATACCGTGCCCTGCTGTAGATCTTCCACATCGCATCCGGGCGCGGCCTGGAATTCCGCCATGACCCTGTCTTGGTTGGCTGCATTGGGCATCACCCAGAAAGACCCGTCATCACGCCACCATACGATCAAGTCGTCGACGATCCCGCCACGTTCGTTGAGCAACATCGTGTATTGACAGCGGCCAGGCGAGATCCGCTCGATGTCATTGCAGAGACGGTCGCTCAAAGCCTGCTGAGCGCCCGGGCCGGTCAATGAGAAGCGGCCGAGGTGGGTGACATCGAACACTCCGGCGTCGGAGCGGACGGCACGATGCTCAGCCAGGACCGACTCGTACTGGACGGGCATCTCCCATCCACCGAAGTCGACGAAGCGGGCGCCGAGCGACTCGTTGAGCTGATGAAGCGGCGAGCGCCTCATCCTGTCAGCCGCTCTCCCCTGTCCTCGAGACGGACGATCTCGGGCTGACCCGGCATCCTGGTCGGAGCGACGACCTCCTCGAGGTGATCGGGCTCCTCGAGCCCGTACTTCGCCACCAGGTGCAGGTAGTCGCGCTGATAGAAGATCTTGCAGCGAATATCGGGGTGATACTGCTTGAGCAGCCGAATCTTCTTGTTCTTCTTGGTGACCAGCTTCTGGTTCATCGTGGTGATCTCGATGAACATGTCGTCGTCGGGGAGATAGAAGTCGGGCTGGAAGAACTTGGTCGGATCGCCGTCTTCGAAGCCGATCGGGAAGCTCCTCGGCTCGTACTCCCAGGGAACACCGTAGAAATCGAGGAGAAGCGCAAACTGACGCTCACTGTTGTGAGCGAAACTGACCTCGTGCGCGGTGGGGCGTTCGGTGTTCAGGGGGCTCCTAACTCGGCGACCCCGGCGAGTTGTTCTTCCTCGTCAGGAAACAACTGATGGATCGCACCCTCCACCTGGTCCTGGACCGGGCCGATGGCGATGCTGAACACGCCCTGTCCCTTGCGGAGAACGTCGACAACTTCCTCGTCGGAATGGGCGGCGTAGATGGTCTTGCCGTCGCTGAGCAGCGTCACGTCCGCCAACGGCTGGTCGGAGTCCATCTCCTCGCGAAGGATCTCCACAGCGGAGCGAATCTTCTTGAGGCTCATCCCGGCGTCGAGCAGGTTCTTGATGACCTTCAGCTGGACCACATCTGTGAACGAGTACACCCGCTGCGAGCCAGACCCGTGAGCCTGCTGCATGCTGGGGGTTATCAGCCCGGTGCGCGCCCAATAGTCGAGCTGGCGATAGGTGATTCCTACCAGCTTGCAAACCTGTGGGGCGCGATAGCCCGCCATTTCCCGCTCGTTGGTCATAGCTCCTCCGGGTTACATGAGTGTAACTCCGCCTGGGGCAAGCTACTGCGGTCCTGTCGGGGAAGTCAACGACTTTCCTGTGGAA
>Ga0214469_1000830_pt1 | contig 11200 bp, 10 predicted proteins | sample RVTome_10_FD_187340 | JGI IMG/M metagenome (GOLD analysis project Ga0214469, IMG submission 187340) | Soil microbial communities from uranium-contaminated site in the Upper Colorado River Basin, Wyoming, United States - RVT153D57 HiSeq ... | reverse complement strand
CAGGTGCGGTCGCTGGCCATCGGGGGGCAGGTAGTCAGCTTCGCGGATAGCCTTCGGTCCGAAGCGGGCACCCGGACGGTACGAGGTGCCCCAGTCGAACGGCGCGCCCACGATCGCGACCGTGCCCGCTTGGAGGTCGCCGATGCGGCGCGCGGGCACACCCGCGAACGGGGCGTTGGCGGAGAAGGAACCGCGTCCGGGGCCGAACGGAACGTGATCGAACGGGTCGCCGGCGGTCATGGCGTTCAATGCCGCATCAGACGCTCGGCCAGGCTGCGGCCGCTCGGCGCACGGCCTGTCCGCTCGCCGCGATCATCGAGGCGCGCGAACGTGCGCTGGATGTAACGGGCGCCGAGCCATCGCAACGGTTCGGGTTCCCAGCGCCGTGAATGGTGCCCGGCCATCGGCAGCACCGTCAACGGCGACGAGCGGTGCGTCATCAGATCGGCCAGCGTGCGGCCGGCGAGGTTGCTGGCGGCCACTCCCTGGCCGGTGAAGCCCCACGCGCCGGCGATGCCCGTGTGTGGGTCGTAGCGGAAGTTCGGCAGCCAGTCCCGGGGCATCGCCAGCGGACCGCCCCACTCTGCGGCGATGCGCGCGTCGCGCAGCACTGGGAACCAGTCCGACAGCATCTGGCCCAACTCCTGGTGCGTGGCGGCATGGCGGTCGAAGCGTGGCGCGACGCGCGAGCCGAAGTGGTAGGGCGCACCCCGCCCGCCGAACAGGATGCGGCCGTCGCTGGTGCGCGACAGGTAGTCGACGGTCAGGCGGTGCGACGACAGGCATTCGTGGCCCTGCCAGCCGATCCGGTCCCACTGTGTGCCGGTCAACGGCTCGGTCAGCACCACCAGGGAGTACAGCGGCAGCACGGACCGCTGGTGGCCGGGCAGTTGGGGTGTCCACGCCTCGGTGGCCACGACGACGGTGTCCGCCCGGATCCGACCCTGCCGCGTGTGGACGACCGGCCCCTCGGCGGCGCTGTCACCGTTGTCACCGGAGTTGCGGGGTGAGATCCGCAGGACACGTGTGCGCTCGAAGAGCGCGGCACCGCGCTGCTCGACCGCGGCCGCCAGGCCGCGGACGAGGTGGCCCGGATGGATGGTGGCGCAGTGCGGATCGAACATCGCACCGCGGGCACCGGCGATCCGCACCCGCCGATCGAGCTCGTCGATCGACAGCTCCTCGATGCCGGCATCGAGCCCGAGGCGGCGCAGCGCCAGCGTGCTGTCCCGCAGGGCCGGGGTCTCGTGGTCGCCCCGGGCCACCCGCAGCATGCCGCCCTTGCGGTAATCGGCGTCGATGCCGGCGAGGTCGCACGCCCGCGCGACCTCGTCGACGGTGTCGCGCATGGCCGTCACGACCGAACGCGCCGTCGCCGCGTCGTACCGGCGTGCCAGCCCCGCGGCGGTCATCCCGATGCCCGCCGAACACCAGGCACCGTTGCGCCCCGATGCTCCGTAGCCGGCGATCTCCGCCTCGCAGATGGCGACGCGCAGGGAGGGCTCCCGCTGCAGCAGGTACCACGCCGTCCACAGGCCGGTGTAGCCCGCGCCGACGACGACCACGTCGAAGTCGTGGTCGCCCGCGAGTGCGGCCCGTGGCGACAGGTCGCCGGCCGTCGCGAGCCAGTGGCTGACGTCGGAGTAGCGCATGGGTACCGCACAGCAGCGTACGCTGTCATGTCTGCAGGAGCGAAAGGGCGGCTTTGACCGACGTCACCACCTGGACGGATCCGCACGGCGCGACCCGCGCGCTGACGCCGTCGGAGTTGCAGCAGGCCTGGGATGTCATCGTCGTGGGCGGCGGTCACAACGGCCTCACCGCCGCGGCTTACCTCGCCCGCGCCGGGCTGGACGTGCTCGTACTCGAACGCCGCGACCGCGTCGGTGGGGCCGCCACGCTCGACGAGCCGTGGCCGGGACACCGCGTGTCGCCGTGCGCGTACCTCGTGGGCCTGCTGCACCCGACCGTCGTGTCCGAGCTGGATCTGCCGCGCTACGGCTACGAGGTTCTGCTGCCCGACCCCGCGATGGTCGTCCCGCTCGCCGACGGTGAGATCTTCACGGAGTGGAGCGACGATCAGCGGACGCTCGCCGAGGTGGCACGGCTGTCACCGCGCGACGTCGACGGCTTCGCGCGCTATCTGGCGTTGTTCGAACGGATGGCCGACGCGCTGCGTCCCCCCGACGAGCACGACATGTGGCTCGGTGAACCACCGACCCGCGACCAACTGGCCGAGCGCCTCGAGCATGACCCTGAGGCGTGCGGTGTGCTGTTCGAGGAATCGATGGTCGACCTGCTGTCGCGCCACCTGCACGACCAGCGGCTGATCGACGCGCTGGCCGGTCAGGGCATCATCGGCACCTACGCGTCGCCGTACGATCCGGGCACTGCCGCCGTGCACTTCCACCATTCGTGCGGCTGGACCAACGGGCGGCGCGGCGCATGGGGGTTCGTCCGCGGCGGTCTGGGTCAGGTGTCCTTCGCGCTGGCGGCGGCCGCGAGCGACGCCGGGGCCACGGTGGTCACCGGGGTGCCGGTCGCCCGCATCGTTCCGGGACACGGGGTCGAATGCATCGACGGCACGGTCGTGCGCGCGCCGGTCGTGGTCAGCAACGCAACGCCGGCGCTCACCATGTCTCTGATCGATGACGCGCAGGAGGACTTCCGTGCAACGGTCGCGGCGCAGCCGACCGACAGCGCGGTGGTCAAGGTCAACTTCGCGCTGTCGGCGCTGCCGGCGTTCACCGGCGCGCCGCGCGCGACCCGCGCGGTGGTCAACGCCACGCGTGGTGCCGATGCGCTGCACGAGTCGTTCCTCGCGGCGACCCGCGGCGAGGTCAGCGACGATCTCTGGGCCGAGTTGTACTTCCACACCGCGTACGACCCGACGATCGCCCCGCCTGACCGGCACATCCTGAGTGCCTTCTGCCAGTACGCGCCCTACACGTTTGCGCGCGGCGACTGGGATGCCCGCCGCGACGACGTCGGCGACCGGGTCACGGCCGCGATCGAGCGCATCGCTCCCGGCTTCGGCGCGCTTGTGGCGGACCGCGAGGTGCTCGGTCCGCCCGACATCGAGGCGCGGACGGGGCTGACCGGAGGGCACATCTTCCAGGGTGAGTGCCGGCCAGAGTGGATGTGGGACCGCCGCGTGCCGGCGCGGACCCCGATGGAGGGCGTCTACCTGTGTGGTGCCGGCACCCATCCGGGAGGCAGCGTGATCGCCGCGAATGGACGCAACGCGGCGATGGCGGTGCTGGGTGACCGCGGATTGTCGGGGTGAACCGTGGTCAGGACGTGCGTAGTCTGCGTACGATCACTAGCCATCCTCGTCATCTTTCGCGACGGGACCGCAACCGATGGAGCGGAAAGAATGATGTGGGGCTGAGCTGGCTGCCGTGGGACCTGCCGTGACGCCGGCCGCGGCGGTCGAGTTGCGCGGTGTGAGCAAGCGGTTCGACGATGTCACCGCAGTCGACGATGTGAGCCTGCAGATCACCGACGGCGAGTTCTTCTCGCTGCTCGGTCCTTCGGGGTGCGGCAAGACCACGACGTTGCGCATGATCGCGGGCCTGGAGTTCCCCACGGCCGGCAGCGTACGCATCTTCGGTGACGACATGGGGTTGCGGCCGCCCAACAAGCGCCCCGTCAACACGGTCTTCCAGTCCTACGCGCTGTTCCCGCACATGACGGTCCACGACAACGTCGCGTTCGGCCTGCAGATGCGCAAGCTCGGGCGCGATGACGTACGCCAGCGGGTCGCGAGCGCGTTGTCGCTGGTGCAACTCGAAGGCGAGCAGCGCCGCCGCCCGCGCCAGCTGTCCGGCGGGCAGCAGCAGCGGGTCGCACTGGCACGCGCGCTGGTCAACGAACCCCGTGTGCTGCTGCTCGACGAGCCGCTGGGCGCACTGGACCTCAAGCTGCGCCAGGCGATGCAACTGGAGCTCAAGGACCTGCAGTCGCGGGTCGGCATCACGTTCATCTACGTCACCCATGACCAGGACGAAGCGCTGACCATGTCCGACCGCATCGGCGTGATGCACGGCGGCCGGCTGTTGCAGGTCGGGACCCCGGAGGACATCTACGAGCGTCCGCGCTCGCCGGTGATCGCCGACTTCATCGGTGACACCAACATGCTGTCGGCGACGGCCCGTCATGACGGGCACATGGTGCTGGGGCCCGGCCAGGTCGTGCGCGCCAACGTCGACGTGCCGCCCGGTGCGCAGGTCGTGCTGACCCTGCGGCCGGAACGCCTGCGCCTGTTTCCCGCCCGCGACTCGGTGGACCCGACCGACAACGCGCTCGATGCCAAGGTCGTGCGACGGGTCTACCTGGGCAACGCCATCACATACGACGTCGACGCCGCCGGCGTGACCCTGCGTGTGCGGCAACGCAACGCCCCCGGTCAGCGTAGCTTCGCGGTCGGCGACGACGTCAAGGTCGCGTGGACGACCGATGCCGCGGTGCTGGTGGACCGCTGATGGCGCAGGTCCTCGCTCCGCCACCGCCCGATGAGACGACCGCATCGCCGGGCGCCGAGGCGGGTGCCGAGCGCGCGCGGTCGCGCCTGGGCGTGCTGATCGGGCTGCCGCCCGCGCTGTACCTGGTCCTGCTGTTCGTGGTGCCGCTGGTCATCGTGCTCGTCTACTCGTTCGCCACCCGTGGACCGACCGGCCAGACTATCCTGGCCGACTGGAACGTCGACGCCTACGCCCGCCTCGCGAACCCGCTCGTGCGCGAGATCGCGTTTCGGTCGCTGGGCTACGCCGCGCTGACGACCGCCATCTGCCTGCTCGTGTCCTATCCGTTCGCCTACTTCATCGCGACACGGCCCGCCGCGGTCCGCAACCTCATGCTGGTCGGCGTGATGATCCCGTTCTGGTCGAACTACCTGGTGCGGACCTACGCGTGGCGGGTGCTGCTGAGCTCGTCCGGCCCGCTGTCGCAGCTGACCGAGCTGCTGGGCTTCGGCCAGACGCGCCTGCTGTTCACCAGCACCGCGGTGGTGATCGGCCTGGTGTACGGATACCTGCCGTTCATGGTGCTGCCGCTGTACGCCGCGATCGAGCGCATCGACCACGCGTTGGTCGAGGCGGCGCGCGACCTCTACGCGTCGGGCGCGCGCGCCTTCTGGAAGGTGACGTGGCCGCTGTCGCGTCCCGGGGTGGTCGCCGGCTCGATCCTCGTGTTCATCCCGACGCTGGGCGAGTACGTCACGCCGGCGATCCTCGGCGGCTCCAAGACGACCATGCTGGGCAGCTACATCGTCAACCAGTTCCTGTCGGCGCGTGACTGGCCGTTCGGCTCGGCGCTGTCGCTGGTGGTCATGGCCGTGATGCTGATCGCCACCGTCGTGTACTTCCGCACCGGCGGGCGGACGCTGTGAGCGCCGCCGAGCGCATGTCGCCGACACGGCCCGGGGGCGTCACACGTCGCCTGCTGACCGCCCACGCGTGGCTGGTCTACCTGTTCTTCTACGCACCGATCGCAGTGCTGATCGTGCTGTCGTTCAACCAGAACCGCATGGTGGGCATCTGGCAGGGCTTCACGCTCGACTGGTACGCCCAGATGCTGGACAACACCGCGGTGCTGCGGGCGATCCGCAACTCGTTGATGGTCGCGGCCATCTCGACGGTCGTGGCGACCGTGCTGGGCACCGCCGCGGCGCTGTCGCTGGAGCGCTACCGGTTCCGCGGGCGGTCGGCGTTCGACTCGGTGCTGTACCTGCCGGTCATCGTGCCCGACGTGACCATGGCCGTCATGATGCTGCTGTTCTTCGTGCGTGCCGCCGACGCGCTGTTCGTGGCCAGCGGGGCGCGCGTCGGGCTGGGCATCTCGACGATCGCGATCAGCCACATCGCGTTCAACATCTCATACGTGGCTATCATCGTGCGGGCGCGGCTGGCGGGCATGGACCCGGTGCTCGAGGAGGCGGCGGCGGACCTGTACGCCGGCCGCTGGCAGACATTCCGGCGCGTGACCCTGCCGCAGCTGATGCCGGGCGTGCTCGGCGGTGCGCTGCTGGCGCTGACGCTGTCGCTGGACGACGTGGTCATCACCAGCTTCGTGTCGGGGCCGGGCTCGACGACATTGCCGGTCTACGTGTTCGGGCTGGTGCGTCGCGGCGTCACGCCGCTGATCAATGCGGTCTCGACTGTCATGCTCGTGGCGTCGATGGTGCTGGTGGCGGCGTCGCTGCTGCTGCAACGGCGTCGCGCGGAGCCCTGACCGGCGACTGGATCACCCGGCAATCGGTGGATCGGCGCAACAGAAACGAATGGGAGTAGTGCGATGTGGAGACGACTGACGGTGTTCGGGGGCCTATGCGCGCTGCTGCTGGCGGCGTGTTCGGGGTCGAGCACTAGCATCGAAGATCAGGCCGGTGGGGGCGGTGGGGGTGGCGCGAGCGAAGGGGCCACGCAGGAGGTGACCGTCAGCTGTGAAGCCGGCCAGACCGACGGTGAGCTCGCGCTCTACAACTGGACCGAGTACATCGATCCCGAACTGATCAAGAAGTTCCGTGACGAGTTCGGCGTAGACGTCGTCGAGGACTTCTATCCCAACAACGAGGAACTGCTGGCACGCATCGAGAGCGGGTCCAGCGGCTACGACGTCATCGTGCCGTCCGACTACATGGTGGGCATCATGCGTGAGCAGGGCCTGCTGATGCGGCTGGACACCGGTGCGATCCCCAACGCCGAGAACGTCTCCGAGGAGTTCGCATCGCCGCCGTTCGACCCTGAGCAGGCCTACCACATGCCGTACCAGTGGGGCACCACAGGTCTGGCCGTCAGCCTCGAGGCCGCCGGTGAGGACCCAGAGGCCACCTGGGGCTGGATCTTCGACCCACAGATGGCCGACGGCCTCGACGGGCGCATCACCATGCTCGACGACGCCCGCGAGGCGATGGGCGCGGCACTGCGTTACCTGGGCTACTCGGTCAACACGACGAACGAGAGCGAACTGCAGGAGGCCGCCGACCTCATCGCCGAGACGACCGACCGGCTCGCTGCGTTCGACTCCGACCAGTACGAAGACCTCCTGGTCGGCGAGGAGACGGTGGTCGCGCAGGGATACTCCGGCGACTTCTTCGCGGCGTTCGATGCCGACGACGCGTGGGACGACTACGTCTACCTGATCCCCGAGGAGGGGGCGGTCCGGTGGGTCGACACCATGGCGGTGCTCGCGGACGCGCCGCACCCGTGCACGGCGCACACGTTCATCAACTTCGTCCTCGACCCGGAGAACGGCGCACAGCTGACCAACTGGACGTTCTACGCCAGTCCCAACGAGGCAGCACGGGAGTTCATCGACGACGAGATCCTCGACGACCCGGCGATCTACCCACCGGAGGACGTCGCCGCCGACCTCGAGTTCCTGGAGGACACGGGCGAGAGCGAGCGGATGTTCACGGACCTGTTCGCCGAGGCCAAGAGCTGATGTCGTGCGGGTCCCGCCACACGGGACGGGACCCGCAGACGCAGATGCCCGCGGCGCACCGCCGCAGGCATCTGCGAATTGAGAAGGATGTCACCCGCGTCTGCGCGCCAACTGTTCCTTGATCTGCCGCCATACGTCCTCGCGGACATCCATCAGCGCGTCGCGCAGCGAGGACTCCTTGGATGTCGCGACGATGCGCGGCAGGTTGGGCAGTCTCACCTCCATCGTGACCTTCTGATCGAGGGTTTCGCGGTCCTTGATCGTCAGTTCCATGTCGACGGCATCGGCGGGGAAGCGCTTGAGCTGGCGGTCGAGCTTGCGGAGCAGTTCGATCACACGCGGGTGCTCGGACTCCTCGAAGCCGTACTCGATGCGCAACTGATCGACCGTAGCACCGGTGTTGGTGCCGGTCTGTGTTCTCATCGTCGCCTCCTATCGCCTCGCGGTTGCGCGGCGTTCCTCTGTGCCGGTCAGGCTCCGTCGGCCGTTCTTGGCGGAGCGGAGCTTGCGTAGCGGCCGCGAGCAAGTATGTACAGTGCTCCCCGTCGGCCGCATCGGCAACACTCGGAAGCGCGCACCGTGAGACTTGTCATCAATCCTGAGCTGACGCCGCTACTGCGGGCGGAGCTGATCGCACTGTGGGTGACCGTAGCCAATGCCGGCGGAGCTGTGGGATTTCTCGCGCCCACATCGGTCGAGGAGGTCGCGCCGGTCGCCGGCGCCAGCTTCGCCAGGGTCGAACGCGGCGACGATGACATCGTTGTTGCATACGACGGTGAGCGCGCGGTCGGGTTCGGCGTCCTCGAGACCAACGACGTCGCGCTGACCTCGCACTGGGCGACCGTCCGCCGCCTGCAGAGAGCTCCGTCGCATGCCGGGCACGGCATCGGCGCGCAGTTGCTGGATCAGATCGAACAGCTGGCGCGGCGGCGCGGGCTGCAGCGACTGACGGTGACGACGCGTGGTGGCACCGGGATCGAGCACTTCTACCTGGTGCGTGGGTACGAGCTCGAAGCCCGTCTGCCTGAGCGTCTCCGCATCGGAGACGGCCAGACCGTCGACGAGGTGCGGATGTCCAAGGCCCTGCGCCCGCCCGGCGGTGGGCCACGGCTGGCTGTGCGCCGTCTGGATCCCGCGCTGCCGCTGCCCTCCTACGCCCGGCCGGGTGACGCGGGCCTCGACCTGTACGCCCGCGAATCCGTGACGCTCAAGCCGGGAGCGCGGGCGCTGGTGCCGACCGGCGTCGCGATCGCGCTGCCCGATGGCCACGTCGGTCTGGTGCATCCCCGGTCCGGACTTGCCGCAAGGCACGGGGTCACCCTGGTCAACGCACCGGGCACCATCGACGCCGGCTACCGCGGCGAGATCAAGGTGGTCCTGGCCAACACCGACATCCACGAACCTGTGGTGCTCGAGCGGGGCAGCCGCATCGCCCAGCTCCTGGTGCAGCGGGTCGAGACCGTGCAGGTCGTCGAGGTGGACGCCCTGCAAGATTCGGCACGCGGCGCGGGTGGGTTCGGTTCGACCGGCCGCTGAGCAGCGCCGCCAGGAATCGGTCCTGCTCGCGGCGCCCGATCGCGGCGGACACCGACGCCTGCGCCAGTCACCGCCGGTCCCGGGGTCAGGGATTGTGCCGTGGTAGCGCGGGAACCCTGCGCGCCGTTCGACATGCGAGGAGTGCGCGACCATGACGAAGTTCGGCAACACGCTGTTCAGCGAGCTCAACGACCCCAAGTCGCTCGTCGATCAGGCGGTCGCATCAGAGCGGGCCGGGTTCGAGTTCCTGGTGATGTCCGACCACTTCCACCCCTGGTTGTCGAGCCACACCGACAGCCCGTTCGCGTGGAGCGTGCTGGGTGCCGTCGCCGACCGCACCGAGCGCGTGCACCTGATGAGCTACGTGACCTGCCCGTTCATCCGGTACCACCCGGCGATCATCGCTCAGGCCGCTGCGACCGTGCAGATGATGAGCGACGGACGCTTCACGCTCGGGCTCGGGGCGGGCGAGCGGCTCAACGAGCATGTCGTGGGGCGCGGCTGGCCGCCGGTGGACGTGCGCCATGAGATGCTGACGGAGTCGATCGAGGCGATACGTCAGCTGTTCACGGGCGAGATGGTGACCTACCGCGGCCGGCACATCACAGTCGAGGACGCGAAGCTGTTCTCGCTTCCGGATCGACCGCCGCCGGTGGCGGTGGCTGGCGGCGGTCCCCAGGCGATCGAGCTGGCGGCGGTCATGGGTGACGCGTTCATCAGCACCGAGCCTGACGCCGAGATGGTCGCGGAGTACCGCACCCGCGCGGGCGAAGGGGCGCGGACGATCGGGCAGGTGCCGCTCAGCTATGACGCCGACCCCGGCAAGGCCAGGCAGTTCGCTCACCGGTTCGCATTCGGCATCGCCGGCTGGAAGGTGATGGCCGAACTGCCGAACGTCGTCAACTTCGACGCCGCGGTCGCCACGGTGCGCGACGAGGATCTGGCCGAGACGGCTGGCATCGGCAGCGATGTCGATCCGCACCTCGACGCCATCATGCGCTTCGTCGAGGCGGGCTACGACGAGGTCTGCGTGGTCCAGGTCGGCGACGACAAGGAGGGCTTCTTCCGTTTCTGGGAGGACGAGCTCGCACCTCGCCTGGCGAAGGCGGCCACGTGAGGGCACGCTGACCAGCGGCGTGCGGTACCCGTGCCGCCAGCTTGCATCCTGACCACGGACGCGGCAGGATTGGTCCTCCAAGCGGACGTGGCTCAGTTGGTAGAGCACCACCTTGCCAAGGTGGGGGTCGCGGGTTCGAATCCCGTCGTCCGCTCCACACGGAAGGCCCTGCTCGTGGGCCTTGCCCCTGCTCAGAGGCCCGAAGCGCCCCTCCGCAGACTCTGCCAGTGGTGCCCTCAGCGTCCTTCTAGACCCGCGCGTTTACCATGGCCCTTACCGCGCGCGAGGCGTGTCCGTCCCGCGCACCGGGGGGACACCAGTCTTCCAACGTGTCCGCTAGGGACCGGTCGGGACTGCTTTGCGGTTCCTGGATGCCATCGTCTAGCTGCCGAGGTTGGAGATGGTGAGGGCGAGGAAGAACACGATGACGGCCTCACTCACGATCCACGAATTGGTACTCATCCAGTCGCGCAGCTTGGGAAGCAGCACCTGCGCCCGCTTCCCGAGCAGCAGCAGGATGAGCAGCGGCAGCCCGGCCAGCAGCAGCGTGAGCAGCAGGAACGGAAGGCTGTTCCACCACGGGTCGCCGCGGCGGGCCAGGTAGGCACCCACGGTGAGCATGGTGATGATGTCGGTCGGCATGACCACAAAGAGCAGCAGGCCTAGCCGGAATGAGAGTCGCGCATCGGCGGTCTGTAGCCGGCCCATCCACTTGGGCGGCTCCGTGTTCTTCCGTCTGGCGAAGACCCGCACCATCAGCACCAGGAGGAGCACGATGATCAGCCAGTCGATCACCGTCCCGACCGTGCTCTCACTGTCGGCACGGGCGGAGGTCTCTACCAAGCTGAACAGCCAGTAGGCGACCGAGGTTCCGAGGGTGATGGCGAGGGCCACGCCGGCGACGAAGGCCAGGGAGTTTCGCCGCGCGTCTTTGCTGGTGGCGAGCAGGATAGCACTGATGATCTGGGGGCCGGCAACCATCACGACGGCCAGCGGCAGGATGGCTAGCAGGTCCACGGTCGTCTCCTCGCCACGCGCGGTGAGCATATCGCGCGATAGGTCCAGCTCGCCTCAGGTACCAGCGCAACCACACCTGACAGCTCC
>Ga0214469_1000828_pt1 | contig 11212 bp, 9 predicted proteins | sample RVTome_10_FD_187340 | JGI IMG/M metagenome (GOLD analysis project Ga0214469, IMG submission 187340) | Soil microbial communities from uranium-contaminated site in the Upper Colorado River Basin, Wyoming, United States - RVT153D57 HiSeq ... | reverse complement strand
CGCTCCTATCAAGAGCTGCAGAACGGGTCATGGGTGTCCGTCGAAGCCAATGACATCGGGCGGACTCAGCGCCAGCAGGAGGTCATGAGGGCCATCGTCTCGCGGCTCAAGCGGCCGAGCTCGATTGCCGAGGCCGGGGGGATCGCATCATCGATGTCCCAGCACATGACCATAGATTCTGCTCTCGCAGACGAATCGGTCGCCTCGATGGTTTGGGACTTCAAGGGGATTCTCTCCGGTGCGATCGACGGTGCCACTCTGCCCACCTACAGCGAGAGCATCGGAGGCGCCTCCTTTCAGATCGCCCAACAGCCCGAAGCAAACGCCATGTTGGCCAACTTCAGGGCCGGCCGGGCGCTCGCCGAGCAGCCGATTCGTGTCGAGGTACTGAACGGCAACGGCACCGCCGGTGCTGCGGGCGAGATGTCCGGGAGGCTGGAGTCGCTCGGATTCGACGTCGAGGCCATCGGCAACGCCGAGAGGAGCGACTACGCCCGGACTACGGTCATCGTGCCCGAGGGGAGCGAAGACGGCGAGACCATCACCTCTGCCCTCGGTTTCGGGGTGGTCGAGTTCGGATCTGTCGACAACGGCTACGACGCCGTTGTCGTCGTGGGCTCCGATGCCTCCTAACCCGATGGACCCCGCCCACGCCGACCAATAGGATGTTCATGTGGATGTAGCAATCATTGGAGCGGGATATGTCGGTCTGGTCACCGGCGCGGGCCTTGCCAACCTCGGGCACCGGGTCCGAATCGGTGAGGCCAACGCCGAGAGGGTGTCCCAGCTCGAGGCAGGAGACGTGCCGATATACGAGCATGGTCTCCCCGATCTCCTCAGCCGGGCCACCGAGCGAGAAATGCTCAGCTTCCATTCCTCCAACGTCGAGGCTGTGGAGGGTGCCGAACTCGTCTTCTTGTGCTTGCCCACCCCCGAGTCCGAGGACGGGCGGGCAGATCTCTCCTATGTCCATGCGGTCATCGACGAATTGGCCAACGAGGTCGCTGAGGAAGCGGTGTTCGTGGTCAAGTCGACGGTCCCCCCCGGGACCGCGGCGAGCCTCAGGAAGCGCCTGGCCGATCTCGGTAGCTCGGCACGGCTCGTGTCACATCCCGAGTTCCTCAGAGAGGGCAAAGCCGTCGAGGACTTCATGATGCCCGACCGGATCGTGGTCGGCGCCTACGACCCGGCCGACGGAGAGCTGGTCGCTTCGCTCTACCGCAGCATCGACACCCCGGTCGTGATCACCGACCCGACATCTTCTGAGATGATCAAGTACGCGAACAACGCCTACCTGGCGGCGCGTCTCACCTTTGCAAACGCATTGGCCAACGTATGTGAGGCGGTCGGCGCCGACGTGGTCGACGTGATAAAGGGGATCGGTCTCGATCATCGTATCGGGCCCCACTTCCTGCAGCCGGGCCCCGGCTATGGCGGCTCGTGCTTCCCCAAGGACACGGCAGCCCTCATCGCCGTGGCCGCCGATGCCGGCTACGACTTCCAGCTCTTGCGCGCCGTGATCGATGCCGATCACGAACAGCGGAGACGGGTGGCCGAGAAGGTCCGTCAGGCGGCAGGGGGAGGTCTCCACAGGAGGCGGATCGCGATGTGGGGCGTCGCCTTCAAGGCAGGAACCGACGATGTTCGCGAGTCTCCGGCTTTGCGTGTCGCCCGGATCCTGCAGGCCGACGGCGCAGAGGTGGTCGCATACGATCCCGAGGCGTGGAGCGACGAGCTGACGATGGCAGCCGACGCGATAGCGGCCGTAGCCGACGCGGATGTGCTGCTGGTGGCTACTGAATGGCCCGAGTTCGCCACGATCGACATGGCCCTCGTGGCCAGCGCCATGAAGGGGCACCGGGTGGTGGACGCCCGCAATCTCCTCGACTCGACGGCAGTCAGGGCCGCCGGTTTGGACTATTGGGGGCTGGGCCGCCCGGGTGCCTGACGGGCTGCGGCCGTGCATTGAGCTTGACGAATGAGGCGGCGGTCCGCTGATGCACCGTTCTCGACCCGACACTGACACGTCACCTGAACAGGTCCTCGTCGACGGGGCGAACCAGTTCGCCTCCTCGCCCGTCGCCGCGGGGGCCGTCGTAACCCCTGACCAGCGCAGCCGGAATCCCTGCTGCCTTTCCCATGACCAGATCCGCCGCGGAGGCGAGCTCGTCGGCGACCGCGATCTCGGTGACATCCAGGTCACGACCCGACCAATCCTTGGTGCCGATGAGGTCGTGGATGGGCAGAAGACCGGAGACGCCTATGGCAATGTCTGTGAGCCCCCGACGCCATGGTCTCCCGAACGTGTCCGAGATGATCACCGGGAGGTCGACCCCAAAGCTTCGGCGCAGCCTCGTTCGTATCCGGTGGGCCGACCGGTCCGGGTCGTCGGGGAGGAGGATCATCGTGCCCGGGTCCGCGTTCGATCGATCGATCCCCGCGTTAGCGCATACGAAGCCATGTTTGGTCTCGGCGATTATCAGATTCCCCCGGCGTCTCACGATCGAACGGGCTATCTCCTCGATCAACTCCTTCTTGAACATCTCCTCGTCACCCTCGATCTTCCGCACAGCACCTTCGGCCTTCGAAACGATTTTGTGGGTCACCACGAGCACGTCGCCATGATCCGGTCCGATGACTCGCAGCGCCGGTTCCAGGATCGTGGCGATGTCATCCCCCGACTGGACGCGGCCGACATCGAGCAAGGGATGTATCACCAGCGCCATCAGTGAGTCAGTTCCTTGGCGAGGCGGATGGCACCGTCCAACTCTCCTATGAGGGTGTCGGTAGCGATCACGTCGACTCCTCCCAGGGTCGCGGAACGGGCACGGTCGGAGGCATCCACGACGAGACGGTGAATCAGCCCCTCGTAGGCCTTCGAGACCCCTTCGTTTCCTGGAGGTAGTCCGAGAGACGCCATTACACGGTCGGCGGGGCCTTTCACGGCCTTGCCACCTATCAGCGGGCTAACTGCGGTCACCGAGGGATGGGACTCGACCGCCGCACGTACCTCGGGAAGGGCCAGAATCGGCCAGATCGAGAGCGGTGGGTTGGATGGCCCGATGACTACCAGCTCGGCCGAGTCGATGGCTTCGACGACCCCGGGCGCCGGTCGAGCGGAACCGGATCCTTCGAACCCCAGCTCGAGCACCTCGTCCTGGTGTCGCCTGGTGACGAAGTACTCCTGGAAGCTCAGCCACCCGTGGGCCGTGAGCACCGTCGTGCGCACGGGGTCATCGGTGACAGGCAGCACCATTACGTCGAGGTCGAACGATCTCGCGATGTCGACGGTCACCGACGAGAGCGGGCGCCCGCCGGCCATGGCGGAGGTTCGGTACAGCTTCAGCGCCAGGTCGCGATCACCGAGCTGAAAGGTGTTGTCGAGACCGAACCTGGCGAGCTCGTCGTTGAGGTGGAACGTGTCGCCGGCCCGTCCCCACCCGTGGGGGCCCTCCAGGCCGGCGATCGTGTAGATGACCGTGTCGACATCGGGGGAGATGTGGAGACCGTGGTTGAAGGCGTCGTCGCCGACATTGACGACAACGGTGAGATCGACCTCGGAGAGCGCGGCCAGACCACGGGCGAGACGGGCGCCACCGACACCACCTGACAGCTCAACGACCTTCATGTTCCGGCTATCGCACCCTTCGCTACCGCGCTCTGCCCCTCTGCCAGATGCCGCCGGCGGCCCACAGCCACCAGCACCCTATCCGGGAGAAACGGCACATCGATATTGCTCAGTGTCGCGCACCGGTTCACAATGGCGGTTCGCATGTCCCAAACCACTCCGCAGGTAGCGGACAATGAGGTCACCGAGGAGACGCCGAGCGCGCCCTTGGTCAGAGTGCTGATCACCGCCATCGACGACGCCGATTTGAAAGCCGCTCTCTCCGTGGTCGGCCGACAGGTCTACGAGCCGGCTCCCGACGTCGTCGTCATCGGTGAAGACCTCGATCTGGAGGACCATGTGGCCACATCCCCCAACCTCGAGCAAGCGATCAACTCGACCGACCCTGCGGTGGACTACCTATGGCTGCTCCACTCGGATGCTCGGCCTCGCCCCGACGCGCTCAGAGCCCTGATCTCCGAGATCGAGAGAAACCAGGCCGCGCTGGCGGGGTCGAAGCTGCTCAAGGCAGGCACGATGGACGAGCTGGAGTCGGTCGGCGGGGCCACTGACGTCTTCGGGGAGCCGTACTCGGGGCTGGACGAGGGGGAGATCGACCTCCAGCAGTACGACGTCGTCCGTGAGGTGGCATTCGTGCAGTCCGCCTCCATGCTCGTGCGCCGCGACCTGGCTCAGGGCCTCAGGGGCCTGGACCCGCTGCTGCCGCCCGTTGCCGCCGGCCTCGACTTCTCACAACGAACGAGACTCGCCGGGGGACGGGTCATCAGCGTCCCGTCGTCCGAGGTCTATCACCAGGCGCGATGCGGCGAGCGTGGCGAAGGTTGGCGCGAACAGGCCGGACGCTTACGGGCCATCAGCATCGCATACAGCCCGTTGACCCTGCTCTGGGTGGTTCCATACGACTTCCTGGTGTCGATCGTCGACTCGATCGTCAATCTCCTCTTTCTCCGATGGCGGCCATTCGTCCAGCATCTCGCTTCTTGGGCTTGGAACATCGCGCACCTCCCGTCGACGTTCAGACAGCGTCGACGGTTGCGCTCGGTCCGCTCGGAGAAGGACGAGGAGCTATTCCGATTCCACGCCAAGGGCTCACTTCGTCTCCGCGCCATCGGCGAGGAGGTGAGCGGATTCGCCCTGTCGATGTTCGACGACGACCAGGCTCTGGCTCGGGGATCACGCAGGGTCTGGCGGGCGCCTGGCATGTGGGGAGCCATCGTGGCGGCCCTCGTCATCCTCTTGTCTTCGCGGGGGATCATCTTCGGGGGCATGCCCAACACGGGGTTCTCGTTTCCCCTCGAGGCCCCCACGATCGCACTGGAGCGGTGGTTCGCCGGCTGGAATGACTCCGGTCTCGGATCGTCGTCGGCGGTGCATCCTTCCGTCGGCCTGACAGGTTTGTTCTCTTTGGCGTGGTTCGGGGCCGAAGGAGCGGCCAGAACCGTCCTGACGGTGACAATCAGCGTCTTCGGAGTCATCGGTGCCGGCCGGCTCGCCGGCCGTATCGGCTTACGGGGCCCTGGTCGCTATCTCGCCGGTTTGGTGGTCATTTCCGGACCAGGCACCGCAGCCCTCACGGGGAGAGGCACCTGGTTGGCCCTCTGCGCGGCGGCCGTGCTGCCTTGGGCGATTCGATCAGCATTCATCCACCCACACGAGTTCGGTCGTAGCCGCCTCACCTACGCCGGGTGGGCTCTCCTCTTCGGAGTTCTCTTGGCCGCCTTCTCACCACTGCTCGCGGCGGCACCGCTCGTTGCAGTCGGCGTCTGGCGACTGCTCGGCGGCGACAGGGCTAGCTTCCTCCTTGCGTTGGTGGCCGGGGCGGGGGGAGTTGCGGGCGCGGCCTTCATCGCCGGCGATCCGGGTTGGATCCTGGATACCACGCAGAGGCTCGACTTGGCTGTCGGCGAACTCTGGGTATTTGCCATTCTCGTAGGTGCCGTCCCTTTGCTCCTGGTAGACAGCCGGCTCCGAACGCTAGCCCTGAGCGGTGGCCTCCTCGCTCTCATGGCGATCGCGATCTCGCAGGTGTTGCCTCTTGGTCCCGGGCCACAGGAGGCCCTGCTCATCGTGGCGTCACTGGGAGCATCTCTGGTGGTGGCCGCCTCCCTGGACAACTTCTCCACGAACGTCCTGAGGCTCACGGCGGCCCTGGGGGGTCTCGCGCTGCTCCTCATGTCGGTCGGTGTGTTGGTCAACGGGCGGCTCGGACTTCCCTCGGACGACGTCAACGACCGATTCTCGTTTGCAACCACGCTGTCGGATGAGAACGGACCGGGACGGATCCTCTTTGCCTCCACAGAGCGCGATCTGGTGCCGGGAGAGGCGCGCCCCGGGCCTGGCTTCTGGTATCGCGTGCTCGATGGGAGCGGCACCACCCAGGACGAGGTCTGGCTCCCTCCCCCGGGTCGAGGCGCCGACCAACTGGTGGGTGCGCTCGCCGACATCACGTCGGGCGGTGATCTGCGACCTGGGGACGCATTGGCCCCCTTCGCCATCGATTGGGTGGTGCTGGACGGGCCCAATTTCGTTCTCGACGATGTCTTCCTCGCTCAACTCGACCTGGTGCCGATACCTCTCGACCCCGAGTCCCGGGTCTTCGAGAACGGCGGTGGCCTTCCCATAGCGGGCACCCCGGAGAATCCCTGGGCGGAGTCCGGAACCGGGTACTCCGGCGAGGCCACTGAATCCCGGGTTCCTCTCGCAGTCGAGTTCGACGACGATTGGGGACCGGACGGCTCGCGCTCCGGTTGGTCGGTGACGGTGGATGGTGTTGCCGGGGAGGCCAACTATGTGGCCTCGGCGACCGAGACGATGCTGCCTCTGCTCTCTCTCGCCGCGTTGGTCGCGGCGGTGGCAATGATTGGCTTGGGGGCCCGGCGCAGATGAGATATCTGATCGCGATCCTGATGCTCGGCCTCGCCGTCTCAGCAGTGATGTTGCCTGCCCCCGAACCGCCCGAGCCAGACGCTTTGCCCGGCACCGAACCGTCGCCAGTGGCGATATGCCCAATTTTCGAAGGGGGTGACCGCCGAACCCTTGTCTCGGTGCTGTCGTCCGTCAACGGCCAGGGGAGGCTCTCGAGTTTCGCGGCCGGGGCCGAGACAGGTGCCGTCGAGTTCCGCACGGGATCCACCGGGGCGGTGACTATTCCGGCGGCGGATGCCGATGCGGTGGGAACGGCTGGTGGGCTCGTCGAGATGCCGTCTGAGACGACGGCCGCCGGTGTGGTCATCGCCGGCCCGGGATCGAGAGCGGCCGAGGCCTGTGCCGACATACCAACTGGCCAGGCCTTCATCTCGGGTGGCTCGACGATCAGCGACTCGTTCTTCGAGATCCAGCTGATCAATCCCTATGCGGGTGAGGCGACGGTCGACCTGACCGTGACCAGTGACGCCGGTATCGAGTCGAACGATCGCTTCAACGCCGTCATCGTTCCCCCTCTCAGCGTCATATCCATGGACCTCACCCAACTCATCCCGGGGCGCGAGTCGATCTCGGTGAATGTCGAGACGACCCGTGGCTCGATCCTCGCTTTCGGGCGGCAGACGACCGATGACGAGATCGCGGTGTGGCGTGCAGTGGCTCCCGCTCAGGATTGGTGGCTTCCCGTGCCACCGGGGGACCCGACCAAACGCATGGTGATCGCGACTCCCGATGCGGTGGGCGTCGAGTATCAGGTCGACCTGTATGGCCCTGACGGGTTCGTCGAAGCGCACGCGAGCGGGACGATCGACGGGCGCGGAGTCGTCCTGGTGCCCCTCGCCGCCGTGACCACTGGAGCGGCAGGTGTGCGGGTCATCGCGACCGGCCCGGTGGTGGCGAGTCTCTGGATGGACTCCCCGGCCGGCATGGCAGCAACGACGGGAAGCCCGGTCGACGCCCCGGTGTGGCTGATGCCGGGGGCAAGCGGCCCACCCGGAGGATCCAGCTCCCTCGTGATCCTCAACTCGGGAATCGAGCCCGTGACCGTGTCGGTGAGGTCCCTCGCCGACCAGACGCTCGTGAGAACCCTGGAGGTGGCCGCAGAGGGAGTCCTCGTCTCCGATCTCGTGGCAGCAGACGGTTACAGGATCGAGGCCAGCGGCCCGGTGGTGGCGATGTGGACGTCCTCGGTGGACGGAGGCGGCACTGCCGCGCTGGGCATTCCACTTCAGGATGGATGACATCTGGCCCCGTATCGGGCTGATCGCGGTCGTCCTCGCGGTCGCGGCGTCGATAGCGCTCCTCCAACGCCGGCGTGCTCTCGACCCCGTCAAGTCGCTGAACGCGCCCGGGTTCGACGCCGGTGTCTACTTCTTCTCTTCCGGCACTTGCGCGACATGTGATCGGGCCCGCGAGACACTCCTGCAGACGTTGGGGCGTGACGGCTATGCCGAGATTTCCTGGGAGACCGGACCGGGGCACTTCGCGAATCTGCAGATCGACGCCGTGCCCGCGGTGATGATCGTCGACGATCGGGGACGGGGGAGGCTCTACCCGGGGCAGCCCGACAAGGTTCTCGCCGAGCTTGATCCTTGAACGCGGTTTTCGCGACTCCTACCGTGGCGCCATGACAGTCAGCTGTACGAGATGCGGTAGCCCTGCCGCCGCGGTAATGACCTTCAACTATTCGGACGGCGCTGTCTGGATGGACGACCTCAGCGATCCCGTTGACAAGTTCGGATATCTGCTCTGCGCCGACCACGCAGACAGGATGACTCCGCCGCATGGCTGGACGCTCACCGACCGACGCACGGTCACCCGTCTGTTTGCGCCGGTGCAAGTGGCCTGATGCCCGCCGGCGCCGCAGCATGCGACAGGATCGGCCGGGCTTCCACGTCGACGCGGCCCGCAGCGCGACCTGACCACCACAAGGGTCGATGGCCGGAGCTCTAGACCGCGATCTCCTGGACGCCGTCAAGGACCTCGATGAACACGGTCTGCGCCGACTCCAGATCCTCACCCGAGCGCAGTTGGAGCGCTCCGGCGCGATCGACCCGACCGACGGGCCGAAGGTGAGCCTCCGAGAGCAGATGGTGCGATGTGGCAAGTCCGGGTGCACCAAGTGCCCGCACGGGCCCTACTGGTACGCATACTGGACGGAGGATGGCAAGCGGAGGAGCCGCTACATCGGCCGATTGCTCGACGAGACACCGTGATCGGGGTTGGTCGTTGAAGTAAACCGCAGCGTGGCCTTACCATATCGCCACACATGGACTGTCCTCGTTGCTCCCAAGACGACGTGCTCGAGATCGAGCACGCCCTCCCCGATGGCACCGAAGTCTTGTTCTTCTGGTGTCACAACTGTGAGGAGAAGTGGTGGAACCGTGAGGGCGTCGACATCGACGTCACCCAGGTCCTGGAGATAGTCCGCCAATCACGACAGTGACATTCATTCGGGAGACGCTGCGACGGATCCCACCTCTCCCGGCGATCATCCTGGTCGCGACCTCGCTGGTCATCCTCATCGTGATGAACCCGGCGTTGATCCTCTCGTCTACGACGCCCACCGGCGGGGACACCGGGGCGCACGTCTTCGGCCCCGCGTACCTGCGCGATGTCCTCCTCCCCGAAGGTCGTGTGCTGGGTTGGTCCAACGATTGGTTCGCCGGCTTCCCCGCGTTCTACTTCTACTTTCCCCTTCCCTCGCTGATCATCGTGGCGCTCGATCTGTTCATGCCGTACGGCGTGGCTTTCAAGATCGTCACGGTCCTCGGTCTCCTGGCCATGGCTCCGGCCATCTACTTCCACACCCGGGCTCTCAACCTCGGTCGTCATATCAGCCTCGTCACTGCCGGGTCTGGTGCAGTCTTCGCCTTCTACGAGAGCTACTCCATATACGGCGGCAACGTGGCGTCGACACTCGCCGGCGAGTTCTCCTATTCCTGGTCCTTCGCCCTGTCCCTCGTCTATCTCGGTCTCCTCATCAAGACGGTGCGCGACGATCGCAAGTACCTCAAATGGGCCGCCCTGGCGCTGGCGCTCACCGCCCTGTCACACGTCCTCACGACGATCGTGGTCGTGTTCGCGTCACTTTTCGTCCTCGGATGGAGGAGAGGGTGGGCACGGACCGTCTCGATCTGGCTCTGGGGTTTTGCGATCGCCGCCTTCTGGGCGCTTCCCCTGATCGCCCGCATCGGGCTCACCTCAGACATGGCGTGGACGCCATTGAGCAGGTGGGAGGAGATCTTCCCGGTCGAGTTGTGGCTTCTGGTCCCGGTGGCGATTCCGGCGGCCGTATGGGCCGTGAGGAAGACGTCGCGTGTCGCGCCTCTGATTGCGGCGACCCTGCTCCCTGTCATCTATTTCCCCCTGCCGGCGATCCTCCCCGAGCTCCTTCCCGACATCTTTGGCGGCGAGCGCTGGAAGTTGTGGAACGGCAGGCTCCTCCCGTACTGGTACTTCGGGGTCGCGTTCTTTGCCGCTCTCGGCCTCGGGATCGCCGTCATGTGGCTCTCCCGCCGGCTCCCCAGCCGCACGCATGCCCACTGGGTGCGCGGCCTCATCGTCGTGGCGTTCGCGGTGGCCATCGGGCTCGTCATCGACTCCAGCGAATTTCCGGCCTGGTCCTGGGTCGTCGTGGCCATCGCCGGCGTGGTGGCTCTCGTGGCCACCTACTGGTTTGCGTCGACGGTCAACACGCGGAACTTCCTCACCATGACGGCAGCCGCCGTCGTCGTGTTGGGGGCCACGTCCGGCGTCACTTTCGTCGACGGGTGGTCGAAGTGGAACTACGAGGGCTATGAGGCCAAGGACCCCTGGCCCGAGTACCAAGCGCTGATGACCGAGTTGGACACCCTGCCCGAGGGCAGGGTGCAGTGGGAGAGCAACAGCGATCTGAACCAATACGGCACGCCGATGTCCCCGATGCTGATCCCGTATTGGACGGAGGGATCGCATCAGTCGATGGAGGGCCTCTACTTCGAGTCGTCGCTCACGACTCCGTTCCATTTCATCAACCACTCCGAGATGTCGGCCCAGCCTTCCAACCCGATACCAGGGCTCCAGTACCACACGTTCGACATGGAGCGAGGTCTGCGGCACATGGACCTCTACGGGGTCGAGTACTACGTGTCGTTCACACCAGAAGCCGCCGAGAAAGCCAACGAGACCGAAGGTTTCACCGAAGTGGCGGTCACCGAGCCGTTTCACATCTTCCGGCTTCCCGAAACCGACCTGGTCGAGCCGGCCAGCCACCAGCCGGCCGTATACGAGGTGCCGGAGAGGGGGCTGTTGGCCTCGATCATCGGATCGGGAACGGTGACCGGTCCCGACGGCGAGCCGCTGCCGAGCTTTCACGACCTCTCGCTCGAATGGTACGAAGACGTAGAGAACATGGACCGCTGGGTGGTGGCCGGTGGGCCCGAGGAGTGGCCCCGAGTCCGATCGATCGAGCAGCGCCCCGACGTCGAGCTCGAGGTGCCCCCGGATGCGGTCTCCGACATCGTGCTCGAGGACCATCGCATATCTTTCACCACAGAGGCTGTTGGCGTGCCCCATCTGATCAAGGTCTCCTACTTCCCCAACTGGACGGCCATCGGAGCAGAAGGGCCATGGCGGGCGTCGCCATCGTTGATGGTGGTAGTCCCGACCCAGGAGGACGTG
>Ga0214469_1000825_pt1 | contig 11235 bp, 6 predicted proteins | sample RVTome_10_FD_187340 | JGI IMG/M metagenome (GOLD analysis project Ga0214469, IMG submission 187340) | Soil microbial communities from uranium-contaminated site in the Upper Colorado River Basin, Wyoming, United States - RVT153D57 HiSeq ... | reverse complement strand
CGCCGAGCGCCTGCTGGACCGCGAGCCGCCGCGCCTCGCCCAGCGCCGGGTCGTCGCGGCCCCATACGACCTGCGCCGGAACCTTCAGGCCGGCGAGACCGTCGGACAGGAACCGCCGCTTGGCCTCGGTGAGCTCGAAGCCGCGCATGATCCGCAGGAACGCCCGACCGCGGTCGCCGCGCTTCAGCAGGGCGACGTACGCGTCGATCTCGGCCGCCGTCATCGCCGAGCGGTCGCCCAGGCCCACATGGCGGAAGATCCAGCGCGAGACCGGCGGCCGCATCCCCGCCAGCCACGCCTCGCCGACGCCGCGGATCGAGAACGGTTGCATCGGCCACGGCCTGCGGAAGCGGTCGACGTCGACGAGCGTGTTGAGTGCGGTCAGCGACGCCACGCGGCCGGGGCTGCGGATCGCCCACTCGAAGCCGATCGGGCCGCCGATGTCGTGCACCACGAGGTGGCAGCGCCCGACCTCGAGCGCCTCGATCGCGGCGCCCGTCCAGCGCGCCAGGCCGCTCCACGAGTAGTCGAACACGCCGGGACGGTCGGCGAGCCCGAGTCCCGGAAGGTCGAACGCGATCCCGCGCAGGCCGCGGGCAGCGAGCTCCGGCAGCACCTTGCGGTAGAGGAAGCTGCTGGCCGGCACGCCGTGCAGGAGCACGACGGCGGGCCCGTCGCCCGCCTCGCGCACGAAGCTGCCGACGCCCGCGGCGGCGAACGGGCGTCCCGCCGCGCGATGCTCGGAGACGAGCGCGGCGACTCGCGCGTTCATGGCGCGAGGCTAGTGGGCCGTCCCGCAACGTTCCACCCGAAATCGGCGCCCGGTCTTTCGGGCGGAACGTCACGAGACGACCCACTAACGCGGCAGGCCCGGCGCGATGATGCGGTAGGCCTTCAGTCCCAGCCCGAGGCGCTCGCGATCCTCGGTCTGCATCGGGTCGAGGCCGCTGAGCTCCTTCACCCGGTCGAGCCGGTAGGCGACGGTGTGGCGGTGGGCGTAGATCGCGGCCGCGGTCGCGTTCATGTTGCAGTTGTGCTCGAGGTAGGCCTCGAGCGTCTGCACGAGGTCCGTCCGGTACTGGTCGTCGTAGCGCACGATCGCCGCCACCGTGTCCTCGTAGAACGAGCGCACCTCCTCGGGGTGGGAGGCGAGGACGCGGAACAGCAGCCGGTAGGTGCCGCTCCCGATGTCCTCCTGGATCGGGCCGCCGAGCCCGTCGCCGCGCTGGAGGACCTCGAGCACGAGCTCGGCCTCCTGGATCGCGCGCCCGAGCTCGGCCGGGTCGGCGTAGAACGAGGACAGCGCGACCACGCCGTGGCGCTGGAGCCGCGCGGCGAGCGTGCGCGCGGCGGACACCGTCGCGGCCTGGTCGCCGTCGCCGGCGGCGGGCAGCAGCGCGTACACACGGCCGGCGGCCGCGCCCTCGACGTGCTGGGCCAGCGCGCCCGGGTACTCCGAGGCGATCAGGGCGACGACGTGGCGAGGACGCTCGGAGCTGAGCTCCGCGCACAGCACGACCGCGCCCCGCTCGAGGTCGCATCCGAGCCGGCCGGCGCGGCGCACGACGTCGGCCGGGTCGAGCCCGTCGGGCCGCTCGCGCAGCTCCTCCAGGAACGAGCCGCGGACGTTCTCCTCGACCTCCTCGCGCGCCTCCTCGACGGCCACCTCGGTCAGCGCGGCGACCGCCGCGAGGTGCAGGAACTCGACCGCCTCGGAAAGGCTCCCACCCACCCGCCTGGGCGAGAGCAGCACGACGCCGCCGATCCGCTCGTCGCCGGACGCGATCGGCACCTCTGCCACGACCTCGGCCGGCACGGGCGCCACGCGGCCCCGGGGCGGGTGGGACGTATTCCCGATGTAGCGGCGCACAGCCGTCATCGCCGGCTCGCCGCCGGCGGAGGCGACCGCCACGCCGAGGCGCGGGACGACGATCGCCACCGGCCCGCCCGCCGCGTCGGCGGCGAGCTCGGCCACGGCGGCCAGCCCGTCACCGGTCAGCACCGCGTCGAGCATCTGCAGGTGCACGGCGCGCAGGCGCTCGACCAGCGAGGTGGCGGCGGGAGGGGTGAAGTCGGGTTCGGCTGGCATGGGATCAGAAAGCGACGGGGCGGCCTCGAAAGGCCGCCCCGTCCGGTGTCACACGGTCGTGCGGCTGATCATGCGGTGGCCTGGGCGGCCACCTCCGGGTGGGCCTGAAGCGTCTCCTCGCCGGACTCGCCGGTGCGGATCCTGTAGGCCTCCTCGACCGGCATGACGAACACCTTGCCGTCACCGATCTGGCCCGTCCTGGCGTGCTTGAGGATGGCGTCGACCACCGTCTGCACATCCTGCGTCGCCACCACGCACTCGAGCTTGACCTTCGGCCGCAGCCAGTTGGTCAGCTCGGCGCCGCGGTAGCGCTCCGTGATGCCCTTCTGCCGCCCCGAGCCCTTGACCTCGGAGATCGACAGCGACGGGAAGCCGAGCCCGAGCAGCTCCATGCGGATCGGCTCGAACGCCTCGTGTCTGATGAACGCCTCGATCTTCTTCATGTGGCGGCTCCTTCCTAGCTCTGCGTCGCCGGCTCACCGACGGCCGGCGAACGCGCTGGTGCAGAGCTTCCCACGGGCGTGCCCGCGACCGCCGGCTGATAGAGCCCGATCGAGTACTCGGGCTGCGGGATGAACTGCTCCGGATAGCCGTACATGCCGTGCTCGGAGATGTCCAGGCCCGCTTCCTCGGCCTCCTCGGAGACCCTCAGCCCGACCGTGGCCTTGATGAACGCGAACACGAGCAGCGAGAGCGTCAGGACCGTGATGAACGCGATACCGGCCCCCGCGGCCTGCACGCCGAGCTGCTCGAACGAGCCGGAGTAGAACAGGCCGGGCTCACCGACGCCGTTGTACTCGGCCAGCCGGGTCGACGCGAACAGGCCGCAAGCGAGCGTGCCCCAGACGCCGGCCAGGCCGTGCGCGGCCAGCGCGCCGACCGGGTCGTCGAGCCGCTTCTCGATCGCGAGCACCGCGGCGACGACGAGCACGCCGGCGACGAGGCCGATGATCGGCGCCGCCCAGAACTCCACGTAGCCGGAGGGCGCCGTGATGGCCACCAGGCCCGCGATCGCGCCGTTGCCGGACATGCCGACGTCGAGCGCCTTGGTCTTGAAGTAGATCATCGCCGAGGCGCCGATCACACCGGCCGCCGCGCCGAGCTGGGTCACCAGGATCACCTCGGCGAACCGGTTGTCGGCGGTGCCGAGCGTGGAGCCGCCGTTGAAGCCGAACCAGCCGAGCCACAGGATCAGCACGCCGAGGCCGACGAGCGGCATCGAGTGACCCGGGATCGCCCGCGGCTTGCCGTCGGGGCCGTACTTGCCCTTGCGCGGGCCCAGCAGCAGCAGGGCGGCGAGGGCGGCGGTCGCGCCGGTGAGGTGCACCACGGTCGAGCCGGCGAAGTCCTGCACGCCGCCGCCGATCCGCGTGAACAGGCCGCCGCTCCAGGCCCAGTGCGCGATCAGCGGGTAGATCACGGCCGCGAAGGCGATCGCGAAGATCACGTACGCGACGAACTTGATCCGCTCGAGCGTCGTCCCCCAGACGATCGCGAGCGAGACCGCGCAGAACATGAACTGGAAGAACATGAACGCGGCCGTCTCGCCGACGATCTCCTCGCCCGCGAGCGAGCTGCCCGTGTTGAAGAAGAAGCCGCTGTCGCCCAGCAGCCAGCCGGCGCCGCCGAAGGCGAAGGCGAAGCCGCACGCCCACCACACGATCGAGCCGATCGAGAAGTTGACGACGATCTTCGCGACGCCCATGCCGACGTTCTTCCCGCGCGAGAAGCCGATCTCCAGGAACGCGAAGCCCGCCTGCATGAACATGACCAGGGCGCCCGCGACCAGGATCCACAGCACGTCGACCTGGCCGACCACCGTCTCCAGCGCGGGTGCATCCTGTGCCAGCGCCACCCCGGGCAGCGCGACGAAGGCAAGCGCTGCCCCCAGCAGCGCCATGCCGGTCCTTCTGAGCATCAGTCCTCCTCGGTGGGATTCCATCCGCTGCGAATGGTCGGACGCGAGGGCGGAGGGGTCTTTGTCCCGGTGTCGAAGATTCCTCGCCGGGCTTTCTCCATCCGGTCGAGCGGCCCACCCGTGCGCCCGATGTTTGGCCACGCGGCCAACGACGTAGCAGCGCGGCGCGCGACAATCTCCCCGGGCCCTGCGACCTGAGGAGGACGGCATGGCGATTGCCGACGTCGTGAACGGGAAGACGACCGAGCCGCTCAGCATCGGCGAGCTCGTGGGCGAGCGGGCGGCGACGCCGGGCGACGTCGCCGACCTCGCCCAGCGCCACGGCGCGCGGATGGTGGACCTGAAGTTCACCGACCTGCCGGGCACCTGGCAGCACATGGGGATGGCCCTGACGACGCTCGACGAGGACGCCTTCAGCGAGGGGATCGGCTTCGACGGCTCGTCGATCCGCGGCTTCCAGGAGATCTACGAGTCGGACATGCTGCTGATGCCCGATCCGGCGAGCGCCATCCTCGACCCGTTCTACGAGGCGTCGACGATCTCGCTCGTCTGCACGGTGCTCGACCCGATCACGCGCGAGCCCTACAGCCGCGACCCCCGCTACGTCGCCATCAAGGCCGAGCGGCACCTGCGCGCCGGCGGCGTCGCGGACACCTGCTACTTCGGTCCCGAGGCCGAGTTCTACGTGTTCGACCACGTGGCGTTCGACCAGCAGGCGAACACCGCGTTCTACGAGGTCGACTCCGAGGAGGGCCACTGGACCTCCGGGCAGGGCTTCCAGCGCCGCGGCGAGGGGCTCGCCGCGCTCGGCTACAAGAACCGCTCGCAGGAGGGCTACTTCCCGGCCCCGCCGAACGACAGCCTGAGCGACCTGCGCGGCACGATGGTGATGCTGCTCGAGGCGCTGGGGATCCGGACCGAGAGCCACCATCACGAGGTCGGCGGGCCCGGCCAGGGCGAGATCGACCTGCGCTTCCTGCCGCTGCTCGAGATGGCCGACGCGCTCCAGCTCCACAAGTACGTGGTCAAGAACACGGCGAAGCAGGCGGGCAAGTCGGCCACCTTCCTGCCCAAGCCGATCTTCGAGGAGAACGGCTCCGGGATGCACGTGCACCAGTCGCTGTGGAAGGGCGGCGAGACGCTGATGCACGCCGAGGACGGCTACGCCCTGCTCTCGCCGCTGGCGCTGCACTACGCGGCCGGCCTGCTGACGCACGGGAGCGCGCTGCTCGCGTTCTGCGCCCCGTCGACGAACTCGTACCGGCGGCTGGTGCCCGGCTACGAGGCACCGGTGCTGCTCAAGCACTCGCAGCGCAACCGCTCGGCCGCGGTGCGGATCCCGATGTACTCGCCCGCGCCGAAGGCCAAGCGGCTCGAGTTCCGGCCGCCCGACCCGCTCGCCAACCCCTACCTCGCGTTCTCGGCGCTGCTGATGGCGGGCCTGGACGGGATCGAGCGCGAGCTCGACCCGGGCGAGCCGATCGACCAGAACCTCTACGAGCTCCCGCCCGAGCGGCTGGCCGACATCCCGACGGTGCCGACCACGCTCGACGAGGCGCTCGACGCCCTCGAGGCCGACCACGAGTTCCTCACCAAGGGCGGCGTCTTCACCGAGGACCTGATCCAGACCTACGTCGAGTTCAGGCGCGAGCAGTCGGACCGCGTGAAGATCCGCCCGCACCCGTACGAGTTCCCGCTCTATTTCGATGGATAGGGATGCCCAACGGGCGCATCGCTCCAAACGGAATGCCCCGTTGGGCGGGCCCCCGAGGGTTCACGGGTGCCCAACGGGCGCATCGCTCCACACGGAATGCCCCGTTGGGCGGGCCCCCGAGGGTTCAGGGCGAACGCGCGGCGGCGATCTTTGGACACGTGGACAACGAAGCGGCGCCGGTCGGTGTCTAGGCTGGCGCGCTGACCCAGGACCTGTCCCGGAGGAGGATCCTCGACAACCATGCCCCCGCGCACGCGTACGTCCAATGTCCACGCCGCCCAGTGGAGCCCCAACGGGGGCTCGCTCGGGCAGAGCGACCTGACCCAGCCCGGTGCCAACGTCTTCGGCGAGAACGTCTTCTCGACCGCCGTCCAGCGCCAGCGCCTGCCCAAGGCCGTCTACAAGCAGCTCCAGGAGACGCTCGAGGCCGGCGCGCTGCTCGAGCCCCCGCTCGCCGACGCCGTCGCCACTGCCATGAAGGAATGGGCGATGGAGCGCGGCGCCACGCACTTCACGCACTGGTTCCAGCCGCTGACCGGCATCACCGCCGAGAAGCACGACTCCTTCTACGCCCCGACCGGCGACGGCAACGCGATCGCCGAGTTCGCGGGCAAGGAGCTGATCCAGGGCGAGCCGGACGCCTCGTCGTTCCCGACCGGCGGTATCCGGGCCACGTTCGAGGCCCGCGGCTACACCGCCTGGGACCCGACGTCGCCGGCCTTCATCCTCGAGAACCCGAACGGCGCGGTGCTGTGCATCCCGACCGCATTCGCCTCGTGGACGGGTGAGGCGCTCGACCACAAGATCCCGCTGCTGCGCTCGATGGACGCGCTTTCCAGCACCGCGCTCAAGGCGCTCAAGCTGTTCGGGGACGACGAGTCCTCGCGCGTGTTCACCACGGTCGGTCCCGAGCAGGAGTACTTCCTGATCGACGAGCGCTTCTACTTCGAGCGCCCCGACCTCATCACCACCGGCCGCACGCTGTTCGGCGCCAAGCCGCCGAAGGGCCACGAGCTCGACGACCACTACTTCGGGTCGATCCCCGAGCGCGTGCTCGCGTGCATGCTCGAGACCGAGCAGCAGCTGGCCAAGTTGGGCGTGCCGATCAAGACCCGCCACAACGAGGTCGCGCCGGCGCAGTACGAGGTCGCGCCGGTGTTCGAGAACTCCAACGTGGGCTGCGACCACCAGCAGCTGACGATGCAGGTGATGCAGAACGTCGCGCGCCGCTACGGCCTCGTGTGCCTGCTGCACGAGAAGCCGTTCGCGGGCGTCAACGGGTCCGGCAAGCACAACAACTGGTCGATGGGCACCGACACCGGGCACAACCTGCTCGAGCCGGGCGACACGCCGCACGAGAACCTCCAGTTCCTGTTCTTCTGCGCGGCCGTCATCCAGGCGGTGGACAAGCACCAGCAGCTGCTGCGGGCCTCCGTGGCGCTGCCCGGCCAAGACCACCGGCTGGGCGCCAACGAGGCGCCGCCGGCGATCATCTCGATCTTCCTCGGCGCCGAGCTGGAGAAGGTCTTCCGGGCGATCGAGTCCGGCTCGGGCGACGCGGCGACGCCGCAGACCTACCTCGAGCTGGGCGCGTCCGTGCTCCCGGCCCTGCCGATGCACGGCGGCGACCGCAACCGGACCTCGCCGTTCGCCTTCACCGGCAACAAGTTCGAGTTCCGCGCGGCCGGCTCGTCGATGTCGCTCGCGCTCCCGAACACCGTGCTCAACACGATCGTCGCCGAGGCGATCGACGAGCTGGCCGGCGAGATCGAGCGCCTGCAGGGCCAGGGCAGCTCGCTCGAGGAGGCCGTGCTCGAGGTCGTCCGCGCCGCCTACGCGGCGCACAAGCGGATCGTGTTCGACGGCGACAACTACTCCGACGACTGGCACGCCGAGGCCGAGCGGCGCGGGCTGGCGAACCTGCGTCAGACGCCCGACGCGCTGCCGTGGCTCGTCGAGCCGGCGACGGTGGGGGTGTTCTCCAAGTACGGGGTGCTGTCCGAGCGCGAGCTCGACTCCCGCTACGAGGTGCTGCTCGAGCAGTACGTCACGACGCTCAACATCGAGGGCGAGACGGCGGCGTCGATCGCCCGCACGATGCTCGTGCCGGCCGCGATCCAGTGGTACGCCACGCTCGAGGCAGCCGACGACAACGCGGGCGCCAAGCGCCTGAAGGAGGAGCTCGGCGGCCTGGTCGACGAGTTCGTGGAGGCGGTGTTCGCGCTCGAGACCGCCAACCGCGACCACCCGGAGGACGGCGACCTCTTCGGCGAGGCAAAGTACGTCCAGACGTCGGTCCTGCCGGCCATGGACGCGGCCCGCGCCGTGGCCGACCGGCTGGAGCGGATCGTGCCGGACGACCTCTGGCCGCTGCCGAAGTACTCGGAGATCCTCTTCATCAAGTAGGGACTCACGTCGAGTCCTGGGTCAGCGGAAGCCCTGCCTCGGCGGGGCTTCCGCGGTTCCCGGCTGGCAGGCTTCGGGCATGCCACTCACGCTCGAGCAGACCCAGCAGCTCATCGCCGCCGCCCACGAGCACGCCCGCGGCGCCGGCCTGACCGTGACGGTCGCCGTCGTCGACGAGGGCGGGCTCCTGAAGGGGCTCGGACGGATGGACGGCGCGCCGCCGCTGAGCGCGCAGATCGCCGAGGCGAAGGCGGTCGGCGCCGCGGTCTGGCACCGCGACGGCGACCAGCTCGCCGGGGTGCAGGACCAGCGCGGCGCGTTCTTCGAGTCGGTCAGCCGCCTGACGCGGCTGCCGCTGATCCCCGCGGACGGCTCGGTCGTGATCCGCGACGGCGGGACGGTGCTCGGCGCCGTCGGAGTGAGCGGCGCCAAGCCGGAGGAGGACCGCGAGTGCGCGGCGGCGGGCGTGGGGGCCGTGCTCGGCGGCTGATCAGTGCCTCGCGCCGCCCGGCGGCTGTCAGCCCGGATCGCCGCGAGAATCGGCTAAAGCCGTGCGGGCGGGTGCCGATGAAAGGACTGGGCCCGCTCGCCCCATACTCGCTTTCGCCCCTCCTCCCCCTCCCAGGTGGAAGCTTCGGTGAGCGGGCCCGTTTTCGTTTCTCCGCGGGCTCAGGCCCCGCTGCCACCAACCGTCGTCGCCCCCAGCCCGCTGCCGGGCCACACCCCGCCGGCGGTGCCGGCGCCGAGCGAGCTCACAACCTTGCCAAAGTTGTGTCAAGGTTGCGCTAGTCTTGGCCCCCATGCGTGACTTCCTCGCCGCCGTGCGCGACCACGTCGTCGTCTTCGACGGCGGGATGGGCGCCACGCTCGAGCAGTTCGACCTCTCGCTCGAGCGCGACTACCGGCTCCCCGGCCGCTGCCACGAGGCGCTCGTGCTCAACCGCCCCGATGTCATCGAGGGCGTGCACGAGTCGATGGTCGAGGCCGGCGCCGAGGCCGTCGAGACCGACACCTTCCAGGCGTCGCGGATCAAGCTCGAGGAGTGGGGGCTGGCGGACCACACGCTGGAGATCAACCGGCGCGCCGCCGAGATCGCCCGCAAGGCGGTCGGCGAGGACCGCTTCGTGGCCGGCTCGATCGGCCCCACCGGCCACCTCCCGGCGTCCGAGGACCCGGCGCTCGGGCAGATCTCCTTCCGCGAGCTGGTGGCCGTCTTCGCCGAGCAGGCCCAGGGCCTGCTGGAGGGCGGCGCGGACCTGATCATCATCGAGACGGCGCAGGACATCCTCGAGGTCAAGGCCGCCGTGTTCGGCACGCGCGAGGCGTTCGAGGCCGTCGGCCGCAGCACGCCGATCCAGACCTCGGTCAGCCTGCTGCCCAACGGCGGCAAGATGCTGCTGGGCACCGACATCTCGGCCGCGCTGGCGACGCTCGAGGCGCTGAAGGTCGACGTCATCGGCCTCAACTGCTCGACCGGCCCCGACGACATGCGCGACGCGATCCGCTTCCTCGGCGAGCACTCCCCCGTCCCGATCCACTGCATCCCGAACGCCGGCCTCCCCCATCAGGGCCCGAACGGCGAGACGATCTTCCCGGAGACGCCCGAGCAGGTCTCGACCGTGCTCGGCGAGTTCGTCGAGCGCTACGGGGTCAACATCGTCGGCGGCTGCTGCGGAACGACGCCGGACCACATCTACGCGCTCGCGCAGCGCGTCGAGGGGCGCGAGTCCTCGATCCGCCCGGCCGCGCGCCCGCGGCACGTGTCCTCGATGATCGCCGCCTCCCCGCTCGTGCAGGAGCCGCGCCCGACGCTGGTCGGCGAACGCGTGAACTCGCAGGGCTCGCGCAAGGCCAAGGAGCTGCTGCTGGCCGACGACTACGACGGGCTGCTGCAGGTCGCCGAGGACCAGGTCGAGGGCGGCGCCCACGTGCTCGACGTCTGCGTGGCGCTGACCGAGCGCCAGGACGAGGACGAGCAGATGCGGCTCCTGGTCAAGAAGGTCTCGCTCACCCAGCCGGCCCCGATCCAGGTCGACTCGACCGAGCCGGAGGTGATCGAGCGCGCGCTCGACCAGATCCCCGGCCGCGCGATCGTCAACTCCGTGAACCTCGAGGCCGGCCGCGACAAGCTCGACAAGGTCGTCCCGATCGCGCTCGAGCACGGTGCCGCGCTGATCGCGCTCACGATCGACGAGGTCGGCATGGCCAAGACGCGCGAGCGCAAGCTCGAGGTCGCCACCCGCATCAAGGAGCTCGTCTGCGACGAGCACGGCATGGATCCCGAGCTGCTGATCTTCGACGCGCTGACCTTCACGCTGACCACGGGCGACGACGAGTGGAAGCCGTCGGCGATCGAGACGATCGAGGGCATCCGGCTGATCAAGGCGCAGCTCCCCGGCGTCAAGACGTCGCTCGGCGTCTCGAACGTGAGCTTCGGCATCGGCCTGCAGGCCCGCTCGGTCCTCAACTCCGTCTTCCTGCACCACTGCGTGGAGGCCGGGCTCGACCTCGCGATGGTCAACCCGAACCACATCACGCCGTACGCGGAGATCGGCGAGGAGGAGCGCGAGCTCGCCGACGACCTCGTGTTCAACCGCCGCGAGGACGCGCTCGAGCGCTTCATCGCGCAATTCGAGGGCAAGTCCGAGGAGGCTGCCGAGGCGGAGGACCCGACCGCCGGCATGGAGCCCGAAGAGGCCCTGCACTGGCACATCCTGCGCCGCAAGAAGGAGGGCGTGGAGGCGCAGATCGACGCGTCGGTGGAGAAGATCGGCGCCGTCCCGACGCTCAACGACGTGCTGCTGCCGGCCATGAAGGAGGTCGGCGACAAGTTCGGCGCCGGCGAGCTGATCCTGCCGTTCGTGCTCCAGAGCGCCGAGGTGATGAAGAAGGCCGTCGCGCAGCTCGAGAAGTACCTCGACAAGCTCGAGGGCTACACCAAGGGCACCGTCGTCCTGGCGACCGTGTTCGGCGACGTGCACGACATCGGCAAGTCGCTCGTCAACACGATCCTCACCAACAACGGCTACAGCGTCGTCGACCTCGGCAAGCAGGTCCCGATCGGCACCATCCTCGACGCGGCGCAGGAGCACGACGCGACCGCGATCG
>Ga0214469_1000819_pt1 | contig 11260 bp, 12 predicted proteins | sample RVTome_10_FD_187340 | JGI IMG/M metagenome (GOLD analysis project Ga0214469, IMG submission 187340) | Soil microbial communities from uranium-contaminated site in the Upper Colorado River Basin, Wyoming, United States - RVT153D57 HiSeq ... | reverse complement strand
ATGAGGAAGACCCTGAGCTGGCTCGCGCCGTGAGGCAGATCGCCAAGCCGTCGCGGGTCGGGGTGCGGCTCGCCATGCTCGGAGTTGTCGCCGGTCTCGCCATAGTCATCGCTTTCTTCGCGACGAGCACGGTGGTCGCCTTCCTCGGTTTTGGGCTGCTCGTCGGCTCGGCGGCTGCCCTGGTGACTGGGCTCCGGTCCCGGGCGTGGCGCGCGACCGACAACGAGCCGCAAGGTGAAGAGCACGGTCCTGGCTGGCAGGATCCCTTTCGCCGCGACTGACTCCGAGCGGCTAATGTTCCCGGCCCTGGCGGTGGTCTCGGGAGGTTCCACCACTTGAGGAGGAGAGCGTCGGCCTATGACTCTGGGCCGGGGCAGTTGGTACTAGGAAGGGACGCGTGGACCAGTCATTCACAGCCGAGCAGGCTTGCCGGCTGACGAACTGCACTCATCATCAACTTCGATATTGGGATCGTGTAGGACTGGTCAAACCCTCGGTACAGACAACGGGTGGCAGACCCGGGGTACGGCGTCTCTACTCGTTCCGTGATCTCGTCGCATTGAGAGTCGTTCGCAGTCTCCTCGACAACGGCATGTCGCTGCAGCGGGTCAGGCGAGCATGGGACTATCTCCGCCGGGAGGGGGAGATGGACGACCATCTCGCCGATGTGAAGCTCGTCACCGACGGGCAGACCATCTTTCACGTCGGCTCCGACGAAGGGGAGCTGATGGACGCCCTGCGCACGGGCCAACTCGCCTTCTTCGTCGCCATCGACGAGATCGCCCGCGAGGTCGAAGAGGATGTCTCGAGATTCGAGCTCGATCGGAGCCGATTCCTCGACATGCTCCGCCGTGTCGAGGACGACATCAGCGAAGAGCGGGCTGCCGGCTCCTAGACCACTAGTTCCTGTCGATCAATGACTTGGGGTTGAGCGAGGCCAGGACCCGATCCCGACCCTCGAAACTCCGTCTGATCCAGGTTTCCACGTGCGTCAGGTCGGAGATGTGCCCCTGACCCTGACGATTCCCGTAAACCGCGGCAGAGTATGACGAGGCCAACGGGACCAGCGAGCGATCTGTGGCCCGAGCGAACTCGAGCGGCGTCTGATGGGAGGGGACCGGTGCGCCGAGATCGGCGAGACGATCGACGATCTCGTCCCATGCGGCCGTGATGTCACCCTCTTTCAGCCGCTGGATCCGTCTCCTCCGTCGGAACGCCTTCACCGTCGGGACCAGGGCGAGGAGCAAGGCCAGAATAGGCAGCAGCAGCCATACCCAGGTCAGCCGGAATCCGGTGTTGACTCCGGTGGTGGGGCCGATCGGCTCGCCCTCCTCGAACTGGCCCTCGAAGGGCAGCGGCTGATCGAGAGAGGTCGGGCCCTCTCCGGTCTCGGGCAGATAGGGGGCCGGGTCGAACTCGGCGGTGACGCTCTCCGGCAACGTGCCATCGGCTCGGGGGGTGGGGTCAAAGCGCACCCAACCGAATCCGTCCATCCACATCTCGACCCAGGCGTGGGCGTTGTTGTCCCGGACCACGATTACCTCGCTGCCGTCGCCCTGTTGCTGCACGGTTCCTGGGGTGAACCCCCAGACCACCCGACTCGGGATGCCCACGACACGGCCCAGGTAGGCCATGGCGGCGGCGAACTGCTCGCAATAGCCCGTTCGGTAGTTGAGGCTCTCCGGGTCGGTGAGCCATGCCTCCAAGTCGAGGAGACCGTGACCGGTCGAGACCTCGGTCGAGTACACGAACTCCTGGCTGTCCCTGAACCAGTGCTGGAGCAGCCAGGCGGCTTCGAACGGGGTCGAGGCCCCGGCGGTCTGACGTCTCGCCGCCTGACTCAACGCCCTGGGAACCTCTTCGGGGGGTAGGTCGGTGAACCTCTCGATGTCCGACGGCGGAGTCACATCGCCGGGGGGCTCACCGGGCTCGATCGACGTCGCCCCTGCGTCGGCCGCATTGGCGAACAACGGGCTCAGGGTGCCATCGTCGATGGTGGCGAGGGCACCGAGATCCTCATCCTGAAGAGGGAGGATCGACTGGGCCTCGTACTCGTCGCCTTCGCCCAGCTCTGCCTGATAGATGGCCGAGCCATCAGGGGTGATCTGGAACCCACTGACGTTCACCGAATCGGAGCGAAAGAACTGCCCGACCCCGACGGTGGGCAGGACCTGGGACCTGAGGTCGACGATCTGGACTCTCTGGGTGATCTCCTGGCTGGTTCCCCGATAGGCATGTTCCGGGTTGCCGCCACCGAGCCCCGGCTCGTAGAAGTCCGCCCGGTCGGCGGAAGGGCGCCACGCCTCTCCGTCGAAGAAATCGAGACTCTCCATCCGCCAGTAGATCTCCTCGGCCGGTGGCGCGTTCGGATCCAGGGTTGCCCTGAAGACCACGGCATTGGATCGCCGGATGATGCTCTGTTGCAGGTCGGCGAGGCGATCGAAGGTGACTCCTCCGAAACCCGGTCCGTATCCGCCCCCGTATCGCCAGCGGACGTTCCCCGCCGCCGGGACCAGCGACGAGGCCGTGTCGGCGATGAGGAGCGAGCCTCCCGCCACCACAGTGGCCAGGATCAGAGCCATCCCGCCGGCCCGCCGGGCGAGTGGCCGGCCTTCGACGTCACGAACGCGCCCGGCTTCCTGACGCCGCTCGATGCCGATCGAGGCCAATGCCAGCGCGATCACGATGGCCACTGCCCCCAGCCACACCGGCCCGCCCGGTATCCGGTCCATCACCGCGAACTGGAGGTAGAGGCCGAGCGAAGGGGCGATCATCGCAATCGAAGGCCCGGCGGTGGCCCCCCAGACGTAGAGAGCCCCCGTTATCCACATCAGGACAGCCAGGACGGCGACGACGCCGGAGGTGGGGAACACCGGAGCGACACCGAACCGGATCAGGTCCAGTGCCTGGCCCAGCTCCTCACCCAGCGCCCCGAGACTGCCCGGGGTGGGGATAAAGCCCAAGAAGAGCGTGTCCGGGACCGCGATGCGGAGGAAGAGGGCGAACCCGGCCACTGCGAAGAGGGTCATGGTGACTCTCTTGTTGTTGATCGTTTGACCGAGCAGCCACCAGATCACCCCGCCGAGAAACGCCGAGGCGAGCATGATGAGTTGCCAGTCGGGCGCCTCGGGCCCGGTGTCGAGAAGTCGCCCGAGCCGCACCAGCATCAGCACGAAGGCGGCTGCGCCGGCTAGCCGACCGAGGCCGTTGTCCATGAGCTCCTCATTGCGATCATCCAGGCGGGCGCCCAGGGCTGGTCGGGGGCCACCGAGACCGTCGTCACGCCCATCCGGTGGAAGCCGACCAGGGTTTGGGATGTCGAGGCGGATGCGGTCATCAGGACGGTTGTCGGGTAGTCGCTGGCCAGCAATTGCTGGACACCCAGGAGGGGTCGGTCGGCCACCCCGGTGACGATCACCAGGGCCCCGCCGCCACCTTTCTGCCGGATTCGCCCGGCCACCGCTTCGATGTCGATGGCGGGGTCGGGCTGCACGAGGGCCAGGCGCTCCATCGCCGACGAGTAGCGGGCGGCGTCGATGGCCTCCGCGTCGCCGGCCCACAGATCCGCGTCGAACCCGGACCCGACCAGGTGGGTGACGATCGTGGCCGCTCCCGAGACCCCCTTCTCGAATGCGTCCTGTGACTCGTAGCTGGTGCTGCGCACGTCGAGTAGCACGAGGGCGCGGGACTGCCACGGGGTCTCGAGCTGCCGGATCATCAGCTGATCCGTTCGAGCCGATGACGGCCAATGGACCCGGCGGAGGTCATCGCCCTGCTGATACTCCCGCAGCGTGTAGAAGTCCTCGCCGCCGCGTGATGCATGCTCGGGACGGGACGCCTGCATGGCCGGATCTTGGCCACGGACGATCGGAAAGCCGCTGAGCTCCTCGACCGCGGGGTAGACCACGATCCGGTCCGCCGGGCCCGTCAACTCGCTCGTATCCGCGAGACCGAGGGGATCGCTGACACGCGCCATCGTCGGCCCGACCCGGTAGACGCCACGGGGGCGGCAGGTCACTCGATAGGTGGCCGTGGCCGACTCTCTTGCCTTGAGACGCGCCACCTCGAACACGGCCACCCCGAGACGGTTCACGTCGTCTTCGATAGCGAGGCGGCTCAGTCCGTGTCCCGAGGTGTTCTCGATCAGCAGCGTCACGGTCGTCGTCTCGCCGTCGTGAACGGTGGACGAGCCGAGTCTGCGGCTCACCTCGATATTTGGCCGTCGACGCCGCACATGGATCAGGGCCACTGCTTGGGCGAGGAGGAGGAAGACTCCGGTCAGGAGCAATTCGATCTCGCCAAGGGCATACCAGAGGACGAGAAGGGCGAGACCAGCCCCCGACAGGGCCCAGCCTCGCAATGTCGGCATCAGGTGGCGATCCGGGAGGTGGTGCCCGGCACCCTCAGCCTGTTCATCAAGTCTTCGATGACATCGGGGAGCGTCTCACCACGCATCTGGGCCTCAGGCCTCAGACCCATGCGGTGCTCCAGTACCGGGTGGGCCAGCAACTTGATGTCGTCCGGCGTGACGTACTCCCTCCCCTGGGAGGCGGCTCGCGCCCGCGACAGCCGTTGGAGGAATAGAGCCGAACGCGGCGAAGCGCCGAGCAGGACGTCCGGATGCTGGCGGGTTCCATCGACCAGGTCGATGATGTAGGTCTTCACCGAAGAGGAGACAGTCACCTCACGGGCTAGAACGATCAGCTCTTCGATCTCCTCGACCGAGACTACGGGCTCGAGGTCCAAGAACGTGGAGCGGACGCCATGGGTGTCGAGGATCTCGAGCTCCTTCTGTCGGCTCGGGTACCCGATGACCACCCTCATCATGAACCGGTCCAGCTGGGATTCGGGCAGGGGATAGGTGCCCTCGTGCTCCAGCGGGTTTTGGGTAGCCATGACCATGAACGGGAGTGGAAGGGCGCGGGTCACGCCGTCTGAGGTGACCTGGCGCTCCTCCATTGCCTCGAGCAGGGCTGATTGCGTCTTTGGGCTGGCCCGGTTGATCTCGTCGCCGACGACGAGGTTGGCGAAGATCGGGCCCGGCTTGAACTCGAATTCGTTGCGGTTGCGGTCCCACACCGACACGCCGGTGACATCGGAGGGAAGCAGGTCCGGAGTGAACTGGACCCGCTGGAACTCGCTGTCGATCGAGCGGGCGATAGATTTGGCCAGCTGCGTCTTCCCAACCCCGGGGACGTCTTCCACCAGGACGTGTCCTTCGGCCACAAGGGCGAGCAGCACCAGCTCGACCACATCCCGCTTTCCCTGAATGACCTTTTCGACGTTGGTCGCGATCAAGTCGAATCGTCTCGAGAACGCTTCGATTTGCTGGGCGGATACCACGGCCAATGACCCTCCCGACTCTCTCTGGTGGCGTCGACTCTACTGAGAGACGGTTTTATAGGTAGCTAGAGTTCCCACGGGAGTGTCCAACCGATCCATGCGCAGTGGGCCCGGACTGGGCAGGGGTCTGTTTGCCTTGGCCGGCAGGCCCATTTTGGCGTGGGAAGCCCTCAGGGTCGCGGTCGCGATGAGACGTCGTCGTGGGGCGCTTCCCTCCACCGTGTACCTCGATTGGCGGATGCACACGGCCTACGGCCAGGCCCAGACTGAGCTCCGACCCGAGGATCTGGCGTCCTACCTGTCGTGGCGTCGAAGGATGCGGGCGATCTCATGAAGGAGAAACTGGTCGAGCGGCTCCAGGACATCCCCGGCGTTGCCTCGGTGTCGTTGAATCTCGAGGATCTCGAAGCGGGGATCAAGGTCAAGCTCGATGAGAGCGCCGACGAGTCCCGGGTCCTCGAGGCGGTCCGAGCACTTCTGGTGGCCTACGGGGTGAGGTCTCTCGAGCATCCAGATCTAGAGATCGGGAACCGTCACTCCCAGGCCAGGGCCGCGCTGGGGGTCGACGTCCGGATCTCCGAGGTGAACGGTGGGGCCAGGGTCGAGGTAACCGGCACCGCCGTGCGGTCGTTCCGCCTGGTCCCCTCCACACCGATGGCCATAGCGCAGGGCATGTCTGACGCCTGGTGCCAGGTGCTGGGGCGCATACCGCTGGAGATCACCAGGGTGACCTTGTCCGACGAGGGAACTCTGACGGTCGTCTCCACCGATGGGACAGAGGAGCGAACCGGGCAAGCCGACATAGTCGACGGTTGGACGATGGCATTGCCGCTGGCGGTGGGCCGGGCGATCGGTGTCGTGGAGCCGGATTCTGCTGCGGGGGAGTCGAGTTTGGCCCAGACCGATTGGTAACCTCACCGTGCAGGAATAGCGCTTCTAATGGCACGGGTCCTTGTTTTGAACGCCAGCTACGAGCCGCTCTCGGTGGTGACAACCCGCCGAGCGGTCGTGCTCGTCCTCAACGAGAAGGCCAGTGTCGTCGTCGGGAAGGACGAGACCTGGAGCTCGGAGAGCTCCTCGATAGAGGTCCCCTCGGTCGTTCGCCTCACTCGTTACGTCAAGGTGCCCTATCGGCGCGCCGCCCCGGTGACCCGGCGGGCCGTTTTCGGGCGTGACGGCCACCGCTGTCAGTACTGCGGCGGTCCCGCAGAGTCCCTCGATCATGTGCTGCCCCGATCACGGGGCGGGGATCACAGCTGGGAGAACGTGGTGGCGTGCTGTCGCCCGTGCAACATCTCCAAGGGTGATCGACTGCCGAAAGAGGCAGGGCTCCGGCTGAGCACCAAGCCCGGCCCGCCACGCCGCTATGCCTGGATCTACGCCTCGACCGGGTATCAGGTAGACCCCGCCTGGCATCCCTACCTCGAAGTCGCCTAGCGGCGTAGTCGCCCAGATCGTGCCCCGGCTTCGCCCAGTGTCGGTCGATGACGCCGATCAGATAGCCGCCATATACGAGCCCCTGGTGCTGGAGACCGCCGTCTCCTTCGAACTGGAGCCTCCCGGGGCGGCGGAAATGGCGCGTCGCATCCAAGCGGTCACTGCGAGTCATCCATGGCTGGTCAGCGAAGAGAGCGGTGTGGTCCTCGGCTACGCCTATGCAACCGCGTTCCGCGGCCGCCCGGCCTACCGGTGGTCGATCGAGACCACGGTCTATGTGCATCAGGACCATCGCGGCCGGCAGGTGGGTAGGCAGGTCTACCAGGGTCTCTTGGACCTCTCCACCATCTGGGGCTTCGCCAACGCCTTTGCCGGGATCGCCCTGCCGAACCCGGGCAGCGAGGCCCTGCATGCCTTGCTCGGGTTCACCCCGGTCGGCGTCTTCCCCCGGGCGGGGCACAAGATGGGGGAGTGGCATGACGTCGGCTGGTGGCATCGCCCTCTGGCCGCGAGCGACCCGCCGCGTGAGCCGGCGCCCCCGAGCGATGATCAGGTTCGGGCCCTCCTCGAACGCTGACCAAGCCACTTCGCTCCCTCCTTTCGCCACCTCATGAGGTGAGTGTGTCGCCGCGATGGCATTGGGTGGGGCAAAAGGTTGACAAGTGGGTCGAAGTGGGTCATAGTGGCAGACGCGGCCCATGAGAAGTGGGGTCAGTGACATGAGGACGGACGGAGAAGCAAAGCAGTGTTCCTTGGCGAGTACTTCCACAGTCTCGACGGGAAGAGCCGGGTGGTCATGCCCTCCGGTTTTCGCCGTGATCTCGAAGACGGTTGTGTCGTCACCAAGGGTCAGGACCGTCAGCTTGTCCTCTTCCCGTCCGGTGAGTTCGAGGCGAGGGCCGCGGAGGTGACCGAGATGCAGCAGAACCGCTCCGGACGGCGCTTCTCGCGCACCGTCTTCTCGGGTGCCGATCTGCAGGCTCTCGACAAGTCGGGCCGGGTGCTGATCAAGCCCGACCTGAGGGACTTCGCAGACTTGGAGACGGGCACCGAGATCGCGGTGATCGGGGTCTACGACCACGTGGAGCTGTGGAACAAGACGCTCTATCTCGAGGACCGTGCCGCCGGCGATCAGAGCTACCTGGAGGAGGACGAGTAACGACAGCAAGTGCGTGGCTGGTTCATCGCCAGCCCCCCGGAACCAATGGAAGGCCCCTGACTCCGCCCGCTTCCTATTGGTACCAGCGCCCGGGGGGCTGGCAATGAGCCAGAACCGGGACAACGACGACCGGGATTACCACCGGCCGGTTCTGGAGCATGAGGTGGCTGGGCTGCTGGCCCCGGTGCTGCCAGGTGTCGTGGTGGACGCGACATTCGGCGGCGGGGGACACACCCGCCGGTTGCTGGACGAGTTCGGAGAGAGCGTGAAGGTTGTAGCGATAGATCGCGATCCTGCGGCACTGGCCAATGCCAGGGAGCTCGGCGTGCCCGCGGTCCAGGGCAACTTTGCCGATCTCGGCGACCTCGTCGTCTCGGTGACCGAAGAGCCGGTGTCGGGTGTTCTCTTCGACTTCGGGGTCTCCTCACATCAGCTCGACGAGCCCGACCGGGGTTTCTCCTATCGCCACGACGGGCCCCTGGACATGCGAATGGGCCCCGATGCCGCCTATACGGCCGACGAGGTGGTCAACGAATGGCCCGAGGATCGTCTCGTCGAGATCATCCGTCGTTTTGGCGAGGAGCCTCTGGCGCGGCGCGTGGCGCATGCCATCGTCGAAGGGCGCCCCTATCAGTCGACCGGCCAGCTATCCACCGTCGTAGCCGCGGCGATCCCCGCGGCGCGCCGTCGGGCGGGTCATCCCGCCCGACGGACCTTCCAGGCAATCCGGATCGCGGTGAATGGCGAGCTCGACGCCATCTCGAGCGGGCTCGACCGCGCCATCGAGCTGGTGAGGCCAGAAGGGCGGGTCCTGGCCATCTCATATCACTCCCTCGAGGACCGGATCGTGAAGCGCCGGTTCACCCGGGGCGCCACCGGTTGCACGTGCCCACCGGAGCTACCGGTATGTGGCTGCGGGAACAGCGCTGAGCTTCGTCTCCTCACCCGAAGGCCGATTCGCGCCTCGGCGGCTGAGGTCGAGTCCAACAATCGGGCCCGCTCTGCGGCCCTCCGCGCCGCCGAGAAGGTGGCGGCATGACTGCGGCGCGCCCACTCCGGCATCCGGCGCCCAAGCAGGGCATGCGGGTCCTGCCCGGTCGCAAGCAGCTCCGGCGACCGGCTCTTGCCCCATGGATGATGATGGTTCTGATCGGTGTGGCCGCCTTCCTCGGTCTTGGCTTCGCCCGAACGTCTCTGGACAGATCGGCCTTCGAGCTCGACCGTCTCGATCGTGCAATCGCCGAACAGGAGGCGATCAACGAGCAACTCCGGCTCGAGATCGCCCGCATGGAGAACCCGGCGCGCATCGCGCCGCTGGCCGAGGAGCTCGGGCTGATGATCCCGGGTGACACCAAGCAGCTTCTCGTGGATCTCGGGGGCCCGGCGGTGGCCTCCGTCGATGAGGGAGATACGCAATGAGGACCCGACGGCGCGCTGGAGCCGGGCTCCCGGAGGGAACAGGTCGTTCCCGACCACCGGGGTCACGGCCGGGGCCTTAGTCGTGGCCGCCGGCAAGGCCGCCACCAGACCTGATCGCTCCCGGGTCCGGATTGCCCTGATCGGGCTCTCCCTGGTGATCGCCCTATTGGGGCTCGCATTCCGACTATTCCAGGTCCAGGTCGTCCAGGCGGCCGACCTGGCGGGACAGGGCCTGGACCAACGTCTCGTGACCCGGGATCTCGCCCCCCAGAGGGGCAAGATCTACGACCGGAACGGGGAATTGCTGGCGATGACGGTCGAGGCGCAGAGCATCTGGGCCAATCCCACCCAGGTCGAAGAGCCACTCTGGGTAGCCCAGCAGGTGGGCGGGCTCCTCGGTGTCAACTCCCAGGAGCTGCTCACCAGGCTCGAGTCCGATCGTGAGTTCGTCTACCTCAAGCGCCAGGTGGAGCCAGGGGTGGCCGAGCAGATCGCCGCGCTCGAGGTCAGGGGCGTCTACGCCCACCCGGAGTCGACCCGCATCTACCCGGCCGGCGCCGTCGCCTCCCATGTCACCGGGTTCGTCGACATCGACGGGAACGGGCAGGAGGGTCTGGAGTACATGTACGACGAGGCGCTGCGCGGGGTCCCGGGCAAGGCCGTCTTTGAGCGGGACCTCGAGGGCCGCATCATCCCCCAGGGGATCAGCGACATCGTCGCCGCCGTTCCCGGCACCGACCTGAACACAACGATCGATCTTCCGCTGCAGTACCAGGCTCAGCAGGCATGTGTCTCGGCGGTCGACCGCACCGATGCCGAGTCGTGCTGGGTCGTAGTGCTAGATGTCGAATCGGGAGGCGTTCTGGCTCTGGCCGGCGCCCCGGTGTTCGATCCGCAGACCCGCCAGACGGTCGATGAGGACTGTGACCCGGCCCTCGTCCCGACCTGTCACTCCTTCAGGAACTTCATCGTTCGTGGCGTGTATGAGCCGGGATCTACCCAGAAGCTGATCACGGTGGCAGCCGCCATCGAGGAGGGTGAGGTGAAGGCCGGGACCGTGATACCTGGGGTGGCCGACCTCCTGGAACTGCGCCCGGACGCCTGTCGTTCGGCGGATGACGACCTTTTCGGCTGCTATCGCGACTTCGAGGAGCACGAGACGGCCAATATGAGTGTGCGGGAGATATTCACCAGGTCCTCGAACGTGGGGACGATCCTCGTTGCAGAGAAGCTGGGACAGGACCGACTCATCTCCTATATCGAGCGGTTCGGCCTCGGGGCGAAGACCGGGGTGGACTACTCCGTCGAGGCGCCCGGGACACTGAACTTCGAGGCAGGCTGCGAGACATGCTGGGCCTCGGCTGCAATCGGATATTCGGTCGCCGCCACCCCGCTCCAGATGGCCGCGGCGTACGGCGCGATCGGAAACGACGGGATCTGGACGGCTCCCCATATCGTTGCCTCCACGACCGACGTCAACGGCGGCCAGGACGTCGCCGCGCTCGAGACCAAGCGGGTGGTGTCCCCGGAGACGGCAGTCCTCATGCAAGACCTGCTGGCCGATGTGGTCGATGAGGGCACCGGCCAGGCAGCGACTGTTACCGGTTACCAGGTCGGCGGGAAGACCGGCACCGCGAACAAGCTGGGGGAGGACGGGCGGTACACCGAGGTGACCAGGGCGTCGTTCGTCGGCATGGCGCCGATGAGTAACCCGAAGGTGGTCGTGGCGGTTCTCATCGACGCCCCCTCTTACCGCTACCGGACCGGCGGGGCGTCCGCGGCGCCAGTTTTCGCACAGGTCATGGAGCAGGCTCTCCATCGTTTGGGAGTGCCCCCCGATGTCGGCGCCGGGTAGCACCGTGGGCGAGGCATCGCGCCGGGTCGGGGGTCTCGTCGTCGGCG
>Ga0214469_1000816_pt1 | contig 11272 bp, 5 predicted proteins | sample RVTome_10_FD_187340 | JGI IMG/M metagenome (GOLD analysis project Ga0214469, IMG submission 187340) | Soil microbial communities from uranium-contaminated site in the Upper Colorado River Basin, Wyoming, United States - RVT153D57 HiSeq ... | reverse complement strand
GAATAGAAAGAGTCGCCTCCCTGCCAAACGGGTAGCGGGAGAAGTAGACCGAGTGGCTCTGGTACTCGTCGAGCTCGAGACCGCCGAAGTATGCGGCGTTGAACATGGTGGTCACGAACTGAGACACCCCTCCGCCGACCTCGTCCGTCATGTAGCCGCCCCGAATGGCACCGGCTGCGACATATCCCTTTTCCCGAGTTCGTGGGCCGATGTACTCGTTGAAGGACAGAGTCTCGCCTGGGACCATGTAGTAGCCGGTGACAGCGTCGGCCATCGTCTGGATGTTGGTGACTCTGCTCTCACAGCATGGGTGGTTCGTCGTGAACTCAGAGACGACCTCGGTCACCTGTGAGCCGTTCGCCCAGGCCGTCAGGCGCTCATCGTCGGATGGTCGGGTCTCCAGGGTGTAGATCGGAGCACCCTCACCCATGAGCAGATCCACCGCCTCCTGGATGGACGCCTCCGAGCAACAAACAGGTGGCGGAGTTCCTTCGCGAATCACCTCGACGACACCGTCGACCACCCTGAGCTCTGGTTTGACCATCTCGCCCCGGGGGCCGGGGAAGGCGCGCTCTATATCATCCTGCATCCCGGCAACGTCGATCTCGACGATCATCTCCCCGTCGACGACATGCCCGGAGACATGACGACGGACCTGGGCGGGGGTGATGCGGGTGGTCGCCAGGCCGACGGCAGCAATGAAGTCGTGCTGCGTCATCTCGTTGGCCCGGTCGGCGGCCTCCTCGGCTTCGGCCTGTGAGACGATCGGCGGGACCGCCCCGCGGCCCCCGACGATCTCGACAGGCCCGGCTGCGACATCAGCCGTTGCCAGATCGGTGAGCACGGCATCGACGTCGACCCCAGCGCCGTCTTCGCCCGAGACCACGGCCATCATCCCGTCGCTGACGGTCAGCTCCGGCTCGACCGGCGGCTCCAGGACGAACTCGGGATCGGACAGGCGTTCCCGGGCGACGTCCTCATCGAACCGGTATTCGTCGGTGATCACCTCGGTGCGGAACGGAGTCCGCGCCCATGCGATGAACTCACCCCAGGCGGTGTCCTCATGGCGTGCCGAGACGATCTCGGTGACCGTGGCTTCGTCCTGGTAATCGAAGCCGATCTCGGCAGCCGTCAGAGTGACCTGCCGCTCGCCGAGGTCGATGGTCACAGGCGTTTGCAGGAAGGCCGTCTCCCGCCAGCCGACGTGCTCGGCAGCCTCCTCGGGGGCGAGCCCGGATACGTCGATGCCGGCGAATCTGACATTGGGCGCGATCTGCTCTCCTTCGCTGGCGACGTGGGTCGTCCACGCGATCGCCGAGATGAACAGGGGGATCACCAGCGAGGGGAGGACCCACAGCCAGCGGTTCGTCTGATCACGATGCCTGGCCATGAGAGCGGCATGGTAAGGATCGCCGGTCGCAAAGCCGTTCAATGCGGAAGAATGTCAGCGAGCTGTCCGTTGATCACGGTATGGGCCGAGCGGCCGAGCAGCACCTCGACTGGCTCGCCCGCTCTTTCGGGCGAGCCGACTACCGACCCTTGGCCCACGCCGACTTCGTGGTCATCCAAGGGGTGGCCGAGTTGCTCGAAGCGAGGCCCGGCGTCCATCTGTTCCGCGAAGGCGATGAGGCCGACGCCGTCTTCGTGATCGAGAGCGGTGAGGTGGAGACCTCACGCGGCGAGGGTCGAAACCGGAGGAGGATGGGTCGGCTTGGCCCCGGTGCCGTCCTCGGCGACCTCGCGATGTTCCAGGATCGAGTGCACTTCACCGATGCGAAGGTGGTCCGGGAGGTCCGTGGCTACCGGTTAGCCCGGAGCCGGGTCCTGCCCGAGCTCGCCGCCCACCCGGGGATCCTGCTGCGATGGCTCGTGGCCATGATGCGTCGCATCGAGGCGACACAGCTTCGTCTCGTGGAGCTCATGCACAAGACGGTGCTCGCCCAAGTCGCCGATCTCCTCGCCGAGGAGGCGGGGCGGGCCGGCGAGGTTCTCTTGTCCCAATCGACGATCGGGACGCTCCTCGGTGTCAGCCGTCAGTCCGTGAACGAGGCCCTGGGACGTCTCCGTGATCAGGGCGTGGTCGAAACCGGCTACCGCCACATCGAGATCCTCGACCGCGATCGTCTCGCCCGAATCGCCGAGGTCTGAGCCGCCCTCGCCGACAGTTGTGCATCCGTCCCCCCTCAGCGGGGTGTCCTGCACGGCGTTCACCCGGGAGCGGCCAACATTGGGACGGGCGCGGCAGCAACCGGGTGACATCGGGACGGGCGCGGTAGCTGCCGACCGACCGGCGTCTGTTTGGACGGCTGATCCAACGACGGTCCGTGACCTCGACGTGATCCCCGGCGACGCGAGAAGGGGTGCCACCGGGAGGGTCTCGTCCAAAGTCGGTCGGCGAGAAAGGTTGACGGGTTTCGCGGGTGTGCGATAGAGTGACGGGGAGTCGGATGGCTCCGAGCCACCCGCACCTGGGAGACCTGGGCGGGGGTGGTTCGACAACTAGGTTTTCCTTTTGGGGACATGCTCGCGCGTGTGCTAGCATGTCCTTTCTTGCGTTACCCCCTGACTATCGTCCACCTCAAGGAGGCACCCCTTGGCTTCGCGCGTGGCTGAGCGCTTTTCGTTCGGGAAGATCCCCGAAGTTCTACCCCTACCAAACCTGTTGGCCGTCCAGCACGAGTCCTTCCAGTGGTTTCTCGACGAGGGTCTCCGCGAGATCTTCGAGGAGATCAGCCCTATCGAGGATTTCACGGGCTCTCTCGCCCTCGAGCTGACCGACCACCGCTTCGGCGATCCCCAGATGTCACTGGAGGAGGCCCAGGAGCGAGACACCAATTATGCACGCCCGCTGTTCGTCACTGCCCGGTTCATGAACCGTGGCACGGGTGAGATCAAAGAGCAGCAGGTGTTCCTCGGTGACTTCCCGATCATGACCGAGAAGGGCGTCTTCGTCATCAACGGCACTGAGCGAGTCATCGTCTCGCAGCTCGTTCGTTCTCCGGGCATCTACTACGACGTCGCCAAGGACAAGACTTCAGACAAGCTGATCTACACGGGGAAGATCATTCCCGGTCGCGGCGCATGGCTCGAGTTCGACACCGACAAGAAGGACACGATCGGTGTCCGTGTCGACCGCAAGCGTCGTCAGTACGTCTCGGCCTTCTTGAAGGCGCTCGGCATCGCCGAGACCGACGAGGAGATCCTCGAGCTGTTCGGGCACTCCGAGTCGATCAAGAACACCATCGAGCGTGATACCAACGCCGACAAGGAAGAGGCCCTCCTCGACCTCTACCGCAAGCTCCGTCCCGGCGAGCCCACGACCGTTGAGTCCGCCCGGGGCTTGATCCAGACATTGTTCCGCAACCCGAAGCGCTACGACCTCACTCGAGTCGGTCGCTACAAGGTGGCACAGAAATTCGGAGAGGAGACTCCGAAGGACTACCGCGCCGAGGGTCTCCAGATGCTCCGTGACGAGGACATCGTCGATGCCATCAAGTATCTGGTTGCTCTCCACGCGGGAGAGTCCTCGTTCCAGACTCATCTGGGAACCGACGTCTCGGTGTCGACCGACGACATCGACCACTTCGGCAACCGGCGAATCCGCACTGTCGGAGAGCTGGTGCAGAACCAGGTCCGGGTGGGCCTCACCCGCCTCGAGCGGGTGGTCCGGGAGCGGATGACCACCCAGGACCCCGACGCGATCACCCCGCAGAGCCTCATCAACATCCGCCCGGTCACCGCGGCGATCAAGGAGTTCTTCGGAACCAGCCAGCTGAGCCAATTCATGGATCAGCCCAATCCGCTGGCCGGCCTCACCCATCGCCGCCGTCTCTCGGCGCTCGGCCCTGGGGGCCTCAGCCGTGAGCGTGCCGGTTTCGAGGTTCGAGACGTTCACCCGTCCCACTACGGGCGCATGTGCCCGATCGAGACCCCCGAGGGCCCGAACATCGGCCTCATCGGGTCTCTCGCGTCCTATGCGCGAGTCAACGACTTCGGATTCATCGAGACCCCCTACCGCAAGGTCGAGAACGGCGTGGTCTCTACCAAGGTCGACTATCTGACCGCCACCGAGGAAGAGCGCTACGTCATCGCCCAGGCCAATGCGCCCATCGATGAGAACGGCGCGTTCCGCAACAAGAGGGTGCTGGTGCGAAGTGCCGGCGGCGGCGGCGACGTCGAATTCGTCGAGCCCAAGAACGTCGACTACATGGATGTCTCGCCCAAGCAGATCGTCTCGGTGTCGACTTCCCTGATCCCGTTCCTCGAGCACGACGACGCCAACCGAGCCCTCATGGGATCCAACATGCAGCGTCAGGCCGTGCCCCTCCTCACCGCCGAGTCGCCGCTGGTGGGCACAGGCGTCGAAGGCCGGGCCGCCCAGGACTCCGGCGACATGGTCGTCTCCCCCGTGGATGGCGAGGTCGTCGAGGTCACCGGCGAGGAGATCGTCGTGAAGGAGAAGGGCACCAATAGGAAGCTCAACTTCCCTCTCGACAAATTCAAGCGCTCCAACCAGGGCACGTGCATGAACCAAAAGCCAGTCGTATCCGAAGGCGACAGCGTGAAGGTGGGCGACGTCCTTGCGGACGGTCCCTCCACCGAGGACGGTGAGCTCGCACTCGGGCGCAACCTCTTGGTCGCCTTCATGCCATGGCAGGGTCACAACTTCGAAGACGCCATCGTCATCAGCGAGCGTCTGGTCAAGGACGATGTCCTCACCTCGATTCACATCGAGGAGCACGAGATCGACGCCCGCGACACCAAGCTCGGTGCCGAGGAGATCACCAGAGACATCCCCAACGTGCCCGAAGAGGTTCTCGCCAACCTCGACGACGAGGGCATCATCCGGGTCGGTGCCGAAGTCGGCCCCGGCGATTACCTCGTGGGCAAGGTCACGCCTAAGGGCGAGACCGAGCTCACGCCTGAGGAGCGTCTCCTCCGTGCCATCTTCGGTGAGAAAGCACGCGAGGTTCGAGACACGTCGCTCAAGGTCCCCCATGGGGAGACTGGCAAGGTCATCGCGGTCAAGGTGTTCAAGCGAGAGGACGGCTTCGACCTCTCACCCGGCGTGAACGAGTTGGTCCGAATCTACGTCGCCACCCAGCGCAAGATCAGCGAGGGTGACAAACTGGCGGGCCGTCACGGGAACAAGGGAGTCATCTCCAAGGTGCTCCCGGAGGAAGAGATGCCGTTCCTGGCAGATGGCACCCCGGTGGACATCATCCTGTCGCCACTTGGCGTCCCGAGCCGAATGAACCTGGGCCAGGTTCTGGAAACCCATCTCGGATGGGCTGCCGCGCAGGGGTGGGAGCCCTTCAAGGGCGACTCGCCTGCCGCGGTCGGCGCCGAGCCATGGACCAAGACCGCCTCTCCCGTGTTCGACGGTGCTCGCGAGGACGAGATCATGCAGGTGATCGCCTCCGCCCATCCCAACCGTGATGGGGAGCGGCTCGTGCAGGAGGACGGCAAGGCTGTTCTCTACGACGGGCGCACCGGTGAGCCGTTCGACACTGCGGTGACGGTGGGATACATCTACATCCTGAAGCTCGTCCACCTCGTGGACGAGAAGATCCATGCCCGGTCCACCGGCCCCTACAGCATGATCACCCAGCAGCCGCTCGGTGGTAAGGCACAGTTCGGCGGTCAGCGTTTCGGTGAGATGGAGGTCTGGGCCCTCGAGGCCTATGGCGCCGCCTACGCCCTGCAGGAGCTGCTGACGATCAAGTCGGACGACGTCCAAGGCCGGGTCAAGGTCTACGAGGCGATCGTCAAGGGCGACAACATCCCCGAGCCGGGAATCCCCGAGTCGTTCCGGGTCCTGATCAAGGAGATGCAGAGCCTCGGTCTCAACGTCGAGATGCTCTCCGCCGGTGAGGAAGTGGAGCTGCGCGAGCTCGAGGAAGACACCTACCGCTCGGTGGAGACCCTCGGCATCGACCTCAGCCGCCCCGAAAGGCCAGACAGCGAGTGACCGCTGGGAATACCGGTTTGTTTCATTTAGTGCACGCCCCAACCAACACGAGGTAATCAATTTTGGCTCAGCAGATCTTCGATGAACTGAGAATCGGCCTCGCCTCCAGCGACCAGGTGCGCGCCTGGTCATATGGAGAGGTCAAGAAGCCGGAGACCATCAACTACCGGACCCTCCGCCCGGAGAAAGAAGGTCTCTTCGACGAGCGCATCTTCGGTCCGCAGAGGGACTGGGAGTGCTACTGCGGCAAGTACAAGAGGATCCGCTACAAGGGGATCATCTGTGAGCGCTGCGGTGTCGAAGTCACCCGCTCCAAGGTGCGTCGTGAGCGCATGGGTCACATCGAGCTCGCTGCTCCCGTTACCCACATCTGGTTCTTCAAGGGCGTCCCCAGCCGTCTCGGCTATCTGCTCGACATGTCGCCGAAGGAGCTGGAGAAGGTCATCTACTTCGCCAGCTACATAGTCACCTCCGTCAACGACGAGACCCGTCAGAAGGACCTGCCCGAGCTCGAGGCCGCCATGGGCGATGAGATCGAGGTGGTCCGCAACGAGTTCAAGGAGTGGCACGAGGTCCGTCTCGAGGCACTGGAGGACGAGCTCGAGCGCATGGAGGAGGGCGGGGCCAAGACCCAGGAGATCAACGCCCGCCGCAAGGAAGTGGAGAAGGAGATCAAGGAGCGCGAGGATCGCACCAACCGCGAGATCGAGCTCATCGAAGAGGCATTCTCGACCTTCCGCACGATGGGCCCCAAGCAGCTCATCGAGTCCGAGCAGCTCTGGCGTGAGATCTACTTCCGCTATGCCGACTACTTCGAGGGCGGCATGGGCGCCGAGGCCGTGAAGACTCTGTTGATCACACTCGACCTCGACGCCGAAATGGAGTCGCTGGAGGAGAACCTCAACGGCTCGTCCCAGCAGCGCCGTCAGCGCGCCACCCAGCGCATGAAGGTCGTCAAGCCCTTCTGGGAGGGTAACAACCGGCCCGAGGACATGATCCTCGAGACCGTGCCGGTGATCCCGCCCGACCTGCGCCCGATGGTGCAGCTCGACGGCGGCCGCTTCGCCACCTCCGACCTGAACGACCTCTATCGCCGGGTCATCAACCGGAACAACCGTCTCAAGAGGCTGCTCGACCTCGGCGCGCCCGAGATCATCGTCAACAACGAGAAGCGCATGCTCCAGGAGGCCGTCGACGCACTGTTCGACAACGGCCGACGCGGACGTGCGGTGACCGGGCCAGGCAACCGTGCCCTCAAGTCTCTCTCCGACATGCTCAAGGGAAAGCAGGGTCGCTTCCGTCAGAACCTGCTCGGCAAGAGAGTCGACTACTCGGGCCGATCGGTCATCGTGGTCGGTCCTCAGCTCAAGCTGCATCAGTGCGGCCTTCCCAAGATCATGGCGCTGGAGCTGTTCAAGCCCTTCGTCATGAAGCGGCTGGTCGATCTGGACCTCGCTCAGAACATCAAGGCTGCCAAGCGGATGGTGGAGCGTCAGCGTCCACAAGTGTGGGACGTCCTCTCCGACGTCATCCAGGAGCACCCGGTTCTGCTCAACCGGGCCCCGACGTTGCACCGCCTCGGGATCCAGGCCTTCGAGCCAGTTCTCGTGGAGGGCAAGGCGATTCAGATCCATCCTCTCGTCTGTGAGGCGTTCAACGCCGACTTCGACGGGGACCAGATGGCCGTCCACCTCCCGCTGTCGGCAGAGGCACAGGCCGAGGCCAGAGTGCTGATGCTCTCGAGCAACAACGTGCTCTCGCCTGCGTCGGGCCGTCCGATCGTGACCCCGTCCCAGGACATGGTGATCGGCATCTACTACCTGTCGGAGTACGTCGAGGATGCAACCGGTGCCGGTGGCAGTTTCGTCGACATCGACGAGGCGGTCATGGCCTACGAGGTCGGGAAGCTGTCGTTGCACGCTCCCATCAAGATGCGCCTCGGCGCTCTGGCCGGCGATCCCGAGGTCCATGTCGATCTGAAGCAGACGCTGAAGAGTCTCACCAACGACGAGCCCGTGGACCCGGAGAAGCTGACGGATACGACGCTCGGACGCGCCTTGCTCAACACGGTGTTCCCGGAGGACTTCCCCTACATCAACTCTGTGGTCATCAAGAGCGACATCAAGCGACTCATCGAGACGATCATCGAGCGCTACCCGCGCTCGGCCGTGGCCAACACACTGGACGGCATCAAGGAGCTCGGCTTCCGGTTCGCCACCAAGGCCGGTCTCACCATCGCTCTGGACGATGTGCGCACACCGGCGGACAAGGCGACCATCCTCGCCGAGTTCGAGGAGAAGGCCGAGAAGGTGCAGAACCTGTTCGCCAAGGGAGTGGTCACCGACGACGAGCGTCGTCAGGAGCTCATCGAGATCTGGACGGAGGCCACCGAGAAGGTGACCGATGCCATGAAGGCCGGTCTCAAGACCGAGCAGTTCAACTCGCTCGACATGATGGTCGGCTCCGGTGCTCGCGGGAACATGATGCAGGTGCGTCAGATCGCAGGCATGCGTGGCCTCGTGGCCAATCCAAAGGGTGACATCATCCCCCGGCCCATCATCTCGAACTTCCGTGAAGGCCTATCGGTGCTCGAGTACTTCATCTCGACCCACGGTGCCCGGAAGGGCCTCGCCGACACGGCCTTGCGCACGGCGGACTCCGGCTACTTGACCCGACGCCTCGTCGACGTCTCCCAAGAGATGATCGTGATCGACAACGACTGCGAGACCGATCGCGGGATCGTGGTGAGGGTGATAGATGACCGTGGCATCAAGATCAGGAACCTCTACTCGAGGATCTACGGACGTGTTCTCGCCGACGATCTGAAGGAGGGCCGCACCCTGGTGGCCACCGATGACGACGAGAAACTGCGTGCTGGGACGATCATCGGGACCAAGGCGCTGCACGCCATCGAGGAGGCCGACGTCGAGTCGGTCCGGGTGCGCTCACCGCTCACCTGTGACACCCGCGGCGGCGTCTGCCAGATGTGTTACGGGCTGTCCCTCGCCACCGGACGAGTCGTGGAGACCGCAGAAGCGGTCGGGATCATGGCCGCCCAGTCGATCGGCGAGCCGGGTACCCAGCTGACGATGCGCACCTTCCATACCGGAGGGGTCGCCGGCGAGGACATCACACATGGTCTGCCTCGAGTCGTGGAGCTGTTCGAGGCTCGCACGCCCAAGGGCAAGGCCGTGCTCTCAGAGATGTCGGGTGTCGCTCGCGTCCTCGACGACGAGGAAGGCCGTCGTATCGTCGTCACCGGCGGAGACGACGAGGTGGTCTACCCGATCTCCCGTTTCGCCAAGCTCCGTCTCAGCGACGGTGCGGAGGTCGAGGCCGGGACCCAGTTGACAGAGGGCCCCCTCGACCCCAAGGAGGTCTTGATCATCCGGGGTGTGCGCGCCACCCAGCAGTACCTGGTCGACCAGGTGCAGGAGGTGTACCGGTCCCAGGGTGTGGAGATCCACGACAAGCACATCGAGATGATCGTCCGTCAGATGCTGCGGAGGGTGCGGGTCGTTGCCCCCAACGACTCCGATTTCCTGCCCGCCGCCCTCATCGACGATCAGACCTTCCGGGACACCAACCGGGAGCTGGTGGGAGAGGGCAAGAAGCCGGCCGAGGGTCGCCCCGAGCTCATGGGGATCACCAAGGCCTCTCTGGCGACGGATTCCTGGCTGTCGGCTGCTTCGTTCCAGGAGACCACCAAGGTCCTCACCGATGCCGCCATTCAGAGCCGCTCCGATTTCATGAGGGGTCTCAAGGAGAACGTGATCATCGGGAAGCTGATCCCAGCCGGGACCGGCGCCTCCCAGTACCAGGTCCTCCAGCCGTCGTTGCCCGGCGCTACGACAGTGGCCAGTCTCGGCATACTCGGTGGAGACGGTGATGGCTCCAGCTCCGCGGACGACGGTCTCCCCGAAGACCCGGCCGAGTGGCTGGCATCACTCGGAGGGAGCGAGACTCCCGACGACACCGAGGAGGAGTGACCCGCCCACTACCGGGATCCGGTTTCGATCGGAGAAGGGCCGCCCAAGTTGGGCGGCCCTTCTCGCATCGACCAAGATGTGGGAATCGAAGATCACGAACGCTTGTTCGATGTAGGTGAGGGATGAATGTCATGAGAAAGAGCAGAGCAGTCGACGAGAGGGGTCGGATCACCTCCGACCTGGTTTCGCAGTACCTCGAAGAGATCTCCCGGTACGCGCTGCTGAGCGCAGACGAAGAAGTCCTCCTCGCTCAGGCGATAGAGGCTGGAGTGAAGGCGCGCACACGGCTGGAATCCGGTGAGGTCAGGTCGAGGTCCGAGCGCGCCGAGCTGGAGAGGGCGGTGCGTGACGGCGAGAGGGCTCGCAGTCGTTTCATCGAGTCCAACCTGCGTCTGGTCGTCTCCAATGCCCGCCGGTACGTCGGGGACGGGCTGTCCATGCTCGACCTGATCCAAGAAGGAAACCTCGGTCTCATCACCGCCGTCGAGCGATTCGACTGGCGAAAGGGCTTCAAGTTCTCCACCTATGCGACCTGGTGGATCCGACAGGCGATGCAGCGGGCAAGAGCGACCCTCAGCAACACGGTCCGACTCCCGGCTGCACTCTTCGACATCCTTCCGGTGGTGCGAGGCACCGCGGAGACCCTGAGGAGCCAGCTCGGACGTTCGCCGTCCCCTGAGGAGATCTCGGAGCAGACCGGAATCGATGTCGCCGACGTGGAGAAGGCCTTGGCCGTGAGCACGACCGTGGCGCTGGAGGCTCCCGTCGGGGAGGATGGCGCCGAGCTAGGAGACTTCGTCTGGGACGATGAGGCCTCTGACCCCTACCAGGATGTCGAGACCCAGATCCTCCACCAGGCGGTCCGTGCCAGCCTCGAGCAGCTCCCCGAGCTCTCCCGACGCGTCATCGAGCTGCGTTTTGGCTTGGGAGATGCCCCGCCGGCCACGATGGGCTCGATCGCCGAAGCCGTCGGCATCGCCGAGCACAAGATCAAGGAGATCATCGACGAGGCAACCGACCGTCTCGCCGGCGTGCTCGCCCCCGTCGAGGACATGCGCGCCGCCTGAAGTTGTCGAATCCGTCTGCTGACGGGTGCGGCAGCTGTCGGCCGACCGGCGTCTGTTCGGGTGGGAGATCCACTGCCAGATACCGAGCTTCGACGTGATCCCCGGTCACGCGTGACTTGGTGCCGTAGGAGGTTCTCGCCCGAAGTCGGCCGACCATCATCAGAGCGACCGGCGTCTGTTCGGGTGAATGATCCACTTCTCGTAGTCCGGCATCGACGTGATCCCCGGTCACGCGTGACTTGGTG
>Ga0214469_1000815_pt1 | contig 11273 bp, 9 predicted proteins | sample RVTome_10_FD_187340 | JGI IMG/M metagenome (GOLD analysis project Ga0214469, IMG submission 187340) | Soil microbial communities from uranium-contaminated site in the Upper Colorado River Basin, Wyoming, United States - RVT153D57 HiSeq ... | reverse complement strand
ACGGGTCACCCCCAACTCGGGAAGCCTGCGTCCGACTTCCCAGATGGCGGCCGGGTCCTGGGTGAAGTCGTGACCAAACCCCCCGTTTATCTGGATGTCGATGAGCCCTGGGGCCACGATCAGGCCATCGGCTTCGAATACGTTGTCTTGGGCGTCAAGGGTGATCCGCCCGTTGGCAATGGAGATGACCGCCTCTTCGCCGTCGACGAGATGGCCTCCACGGATCGTTGTCACGATGCTGAGTGTGGCCGTCGACCGGTCGTGGGGGCAACTACAACGCTGCCGGCCTTATCGTCTCCCACATGCGGCGATCGTGGCTCCTCATATCCTTCGCCCTCCTCGCGGCATGCTCGAGCAGCCTCACCGAGAGCGATGTGACGTTCACGGTGGTGCCCGAAACCACCACCTCGACTGTGGTGGTCACGACGACGGCCCCGACCACCACCACGACCATCCCGACCACGACAACGACCAACCCGTATGCCAGGCCCGATTGGCTGGGCACCCGACTTCTCCCCCTCCGCCCCGATGGCCACGGTGAGGTGCTGGCGACTCCGCCGGAGCTGGTCGATCGGCAGTTGGAGACCATCGACTTGCTCGATCCGCCGCCATCGCAGGAGTTCGTGTCGTCGATCGAAGCGATTCCACCAGAGGTCCTCACTCGTTCGTCCTGGACCGAGGACTGCCCCGTGACCCTCGACGAGCTTCGCTATCTGACGGTGAGCCACTTCGGCTTCGATGGGGAGTTCCACACCGGCGAGATCATCGTCAACACGGCGGTAGCCGAGGACGTCGTCGACGTCTTCGCCCGACTGCACGAGGCGCGCTTCCCCATCGAGCAGATGAGGGTCACCACGTTGGAACAGGTCGACGATCACCCCACCGGTGACTTCAACGAGACCGGGTCGTTCGTGTGCCGGCCGGCGGTGGGCTCGAGCAATTGGTCGTATCACGCCTACGGGCTGGCGATCGACGTGAACCCGTTTCACAACCCCTATCAGAAGGGCGACCTGGTCATCCCCGAGCTGGCCTCGGTCTACACCGACCGTGAGGACGTGCGTCCCGGGATGATCGTGGCAGGTGACGTGGTGACCGAGGCTTTCGCCGAGATCGGCTGGGAATGGGGCGGCAACTGGAACACCCTGAAAGACTGGATGCACTTCTCCACGACCGGCCGCTGACTCCACGAACCTTAGGTAGTACGACCCGTATCTGGGACCAAACCGCTGAAGAAGGAAGGGTCTGTCCGCTTCGGTACGAAGATCAGCTGAATCGACCCATATATGGGTCCCACTACCTTAGGTTCGGTTCCGGAGCCGACCCGAACACATGTTCGATATAGTGCGCTGGGTGACCCGATACGCCGAACTGCACTGTCATACCAACTTCTCCTTCCTCGACGGTGCCTCCCACCCCGAGGACCTGGTGCAACGGGCCATCGACCTCGGCTACGAAGCCCTGGCGGTGACCGACCACGACGGGTTCTACGGGGTCTCCAGGCTGTGGCAGGCGGCACGGGCCACCGGATTCCCGGTCATCTACGGAGTGGAGATCGGCCTGGAGGCGCGCCCACCCCGTGCAGGGGAGGGCGAGCCCGATCCGGTTGCGACTGCCGAGGAGTGGGACCGGCGACGATACGCCCGGGTCAAGGGTGGCCAGGGACGTCTCCGAAGGGGACGCTCGGTGCGGGCCCACGGGGTCAAGCCCACCGATCTCCCCGAGACCGACCACCTCGTCCTCCTCGCCGGGTCGCCCGACGGGTACCGCACCCTCTCACATCTCATCACCAGGGCGCAGATGAGAGGGGAGAAGGACCACCCGATCTACTCCTGGGACGACCTCTCGGTGGCCGCCACGAACAACGACGTCCATGTCCTCACCGGATGCCATCACGGTGCCGTTGCCAAGGCGACCTGGGACGGGCTGGGGCCGACGATCCGGGAGGTCTCCCGGCTCCGCGAGATCTTCGGGCCCCGGCTCCATCTCGAGATGTGGCATCACGGCATGCCCGAGGACGATCCCCGAAACGACCTGATGTGGGAGGTCGGCCAGAAGCTCGGGCTCTCGACGGTGGCCACCAATCAAGTCCACTATCACGATCGGGTCGATGCCTATCTGTCCGAGGTGCTCGCCGCAATCGGTGGTCGCCGCACCCTCGCGGAGGCCGACGGCTTTCGCCCCGCTTCCGACGAGCGTTACCTGAAGCACCCCAAGGAGATGGAGTGGCGCTTCTCCCGCTATCCCGGTGTGGTGGCGCGTAGCGCCGAGTTGGGCCGACGCCTCGCCTTCGATCTCGCTCTGGTCGCCCCCCGACTCCCGGATTTCCCGATGCCCGGTCACTTCCGCGATGAGATGGACTACCTCCGCCACCTCACCTGGGAAGGCGCCCGGGGGGTCTACCCGGGATCAGACGATGGCATCGACCCACCGGCTCGGCGTCGTCTCGAGCACGAGCTCGACATCATCGAGAGGCTCGGCTTCCCCGGCTACTTCCTCGTCGTCAAGGACCTGGTCGACTTCTCCCGGGAGCAGGGCATCTACTGCCAGATAAGAGGATCGGGGGCGGATTCGGCTGTGTGCAGGTGCATCGGCCTGACCCGGGTCGACCCCATCCGGCTTCATCTCCCCTTCGAGCGCTTCCTCTCCGAGGAGCGGGGGCGGCCGCCGGACATCGACATCGACTTCGAAGCCGACCGCAGGGAGGAGGTCATCCAGTATTGCTATCGACGCTACGGGCGGGAGCGGGCGGCGATGGTGGCCAACGTCATCACGTATAGGGCGCGCTCGGTGCTCCGCGACGTTGCCAAGACCTTCGGTTTCACCCAGGCACAGGTCGACGGGCTATCCAAGTACGTGGACACTCACGACTCCGGGAAGCTGCGCGACATGGATGTCTCGCTCCCCGACGGGATGACCGCCGACATGATCTACGACATCTGCTGGCGACTGGACGGGTTCCCCCGGCATCTCGGGATCCACTCCGGGGGAATGGTGATCGCGGATCGTCCCCTCTGGCAGGTGGTGCCCCTCGAGTGGGGGCGCATGGAGGGACGCACCGTGATCCAGTGGGACAAAGACGACTCCGCGGCGGTGGGTGTCGTCAAGTTCGACCTCCTCGGCCTGGGGATGCTCAATGCGCTCCACCTGGCCACAGATCTCATCGAGGACACCCATGGTGTGGAGATCGACCTGGCGCGCATCCCCCAGGAGCCGGCGATATACGAGTCGATGACCAGAGCCGACACGGTCGGCCTCTTCCAGATCGAGTCGAGGGCGCAGATGGCCACGCTTCCCAAGATGAAGCCGAAGACCTTCTACGACCTCGCCGTCGAGGTGGCCCTCATCCGGCCCGGCCCGATCCAAGGACAGTCGGTGCATCCCTACCTGCGCCGACGCAACGGCGAGGAGGAGGTTCGCTATCCCCATCCCTCCACCCAGCCGATCCTGGAGAAGACCCTCGGTGTGCCCATCTTCCAGGAGCAGCTCATGGAGCTGGCCCGGATCTGCGCAGGGTTCGACGGCTCCCAGGCAGACCGGCTCCGCCAGGCCATGACCCACAAGCGATCGGACGAGGCGATGGGACGTCTGCGGGAAGAGGTCTACGCCGGCATGGCGAGCAACGGGATCCTGGGTGCCGCCGCCGACGAGATCTGGGAGAAGCTGCAGGGCTTCGCCAGCTTCGGCTTCCCCGAGAGCCACTCGGTGAGCTTCGCGTACATCGTCTACATGTCTGCCTGGCTGCGCTTCCACTATCCGGCCGAGTACCTCGCCGGACTGCTCAACGCTCAGCCGATGGGCTTCTACAGCCCGAACTCATTGGTTCAGGACGCCCAGCGACACGGCGTCGTGGTGCTCGCGCCGGACGTCAACATCTCCTGGCACGACTGCACGGTCGAGCCGGTCGACGCCGGCCCCGAAGATGTCGTGCCCTATCTAGGCCAGCAGTGGCGACGTGGGAGAGGCCACGTCGAAGACCCGATCCGACCTGCGGTCGGGGTCAGGATGGGTCTGCGATACGTGAGAAACCTGGGGGAGAAGGAAGTGACCCGGATCGAGGCCGCCCGGATCCTCGGCGGAGAGTTCTCCTCGCCCGAAGACCTCGCCTTTCGCACCGGTCTCGAAGTGGATGCCCTGGAGGGTCTGGCCGTCTCCGGAGCACTCGAGGCCATCGGGTTGGGGAGAAGGGAGGGGATGTGGGCGGCAGGTGCCCTCGCCGAGATCGACCCGGAGCGGTTGGCGTTGTCCCCCGGCGTCGAGGCCCCGCCCTTGCCCGGAATGACCGAAGAGGAAGAACATCGTGCCGACCTGTGGTCCACCTCGGTGTCGTCGCGTCATCCGATGAGCTTCGTCCGCGACCAGATGATGGGATGCCTGACCGCCGCCGAGGCTCTCGAGGTGCATCGACATCAGGCAAAGGTCAAAGTGGCCGGGGTGGTCACCCATCGTCAGCGACCGGGCACGGCCCGTGGCGTCTACTTCCTCAACCTCGAGGACGAGACCGGGCTGCTCAACATCGTCGTGCTCCCCGACGTCTGGGCCCGGCATCGTCACATCGTCCGCAAGAGCCCCGCCCTGGTGATCCACGGCCGTCTCGAATACCACGACGGAGTAACCAACATCGTCGCCCGAGACTTCGAGCCCATCGGCGTCCAAACGGTCCAATCGAGAGACTTCAGATAAACCGTTCTGTGAACGCAACGCGAGAATATCTGTCGCCTCCCGTTCACAGAACGGTTCCGGCGAGCTCTATCTGCAGTTGAAGATCTCCCAGCCGGCGCCGTTGTAGACCTCCCAGGCGGCGGCTGCGGTTGATGCCTGGGCGTCGGTGGCGGCGACACCGGTGAAACCGGCGTTGGCGGCACGTTCGTCCCAGTAGCGGGGGAGATGGTTGAACAGACCGATGCCTCCGGTGCGGAGGTCGCTGGCGCCGGGATCGAAGCGGGACTCACACCAGGCGATTCGGACTGCTCGATTCACGTCTTGTGGCTCGAAGTAGAGCTCGACCAACGCTCGCACCTCTACTTCGGAGAGCCATCCGGACGAAGGTGAGGCGATGGTGCCCGCAGCCGCGGCGCCGTCCTCCCCATCTCCAGCACTCTCGTCGGTCGGGTCTGACGCATCGGAGTCAGTCGTCTCCTCGGTGTCTTCGGCAACCACGGCCATGGCCAACGCGGCGGTTCCGTCCTCTCCGACCAGGGCGAAGTTGAGCCCGGCATAGGCACCGGCGGTGTGCCCGATCGAGTCGGCGGCAGCCTCGGCCTGCAGTTCCTCGCTATCAGCGTCAGGGGTGCCGAAGGCGGCGAAACCGGCGACGGCAAGCAGGGCAACGGCTGCCCATCCAGCGACAAATGAGAGGCGTCTCGAACGCATTCAGAATTGACTCCATGTGGGCAACGAGCCCACACCCAGGGCCCCCAACCCTAACGAACTGTGGATAAGTTTGCATCCGAGAGCATGGTCGAGGCACCTCGGCCGGGGGTCAGCGCATCGAGCTCATCTGGTCAACTGCCCAGCCCCATTCGGGCGTGAGCGGATCGAGCAGGGAGAAGTGGTCGATGCTGGTGTGATGGTGCGCGAGCTCGTGACGGGCGACGAGGTCGATGGTCCGACCAACCGGGACGATCTGGTCTTCGTCACCGTGGATGACCGTTGTGGGCACTCCATTGGGCACTGCCTCATCGGGAGCTCCCCGGTCGAGCAACGCAGCGCATTGCTCTGCGCCCACATCATCCGCCTCGAGTGCAGCCCTCAGGTCGAGTAGCGGTCCAAGAGCAATGTGCAGCGCGACCTCTATCCGGGCGCGGGATGCAGCCCACATGAGCAGGTATGCGCCGGCGGAGTGCCCTACGAGAAAGATCTTCCCGTCTTGGACCCCCAATGAGGGGATGCTGTTCAACGCGGTGAGGACATCGTGGCCCGAGCCCGGCCATCCGCCACCGTTGCCGAGCCTGCGGTACTCGACGTTCCATGTGCGATATCCCCGCCGGGCCAGGTCGATCGCAAGGCTCTCGGTGGTGTCCCTCTGAAACTCCTGCTTCCAGAGACCACCGTGGGCCAGCACCACGAGGTCACGTCCATCGCCGCGGAGGTCTCCAACATTGTCCGGGTGTGGCCCGTACCGCACCGTCTCGAAGGGCATCGCAGCCCGGTTGAGCAGATGACGCAGGGCATCGCGATACCCGCCGATCCCCCGTCCAAAGATCGTCCTCACGCACACGTCGGTCATCACCGAGTGGGCACGCCATGGCTCTCGCGCCCGAATATTCGAGATGTGCACCTCGACGACAGGGGTGCTCACTCCCTGGATGGCGTCGGCGATGGCGCGAGAAGTGTGTGTGAACGCTCCCGGGTTGAGGACCATGCCATCGCCGTCGAATCCATGAATCAGGTCGATGATCTCCGCCTCGTCGTTGGACTGCTCGGTGATCACTTCGGCTCCCATCTCCTCACCCCAGTCTCTGACCTGCCGTTCCAGGTCGGCGAGGCTCATGGACCCGTAGACCTCGGGCTCCCGCGTGCCGAGGAGGTCGAGGTTCGGGCCGTTGACCACGAGGAGACGCATCAGGCCACTCTGGGGAGGTGGTCGGCCAGCAACTCGTTTGCACGATCGGTCACCTCGGTCGGGAGGTCGCGTTCGACCATGGGGAAGCGTCGGCGGAATTGGGCGAGGATGCTCCCATGGACCTTTTGGTGGGTGAGCCCTGGGGAGCGATCGGCGAGGGCACCCGCCGTCCTCGGGTCCCAATCGAGTGACAGCGACCGGTAGACGGGGATCAAGACGTCTCTGATCCGGTCGCCGTCGTCGACCACGACGACACCTCCGATGTGTGCCGCCCGACGGACCAGGCGCTGTCCCACACCCATCACCTTCACCTTGCCCGCTACGTTCACCGACCATTTCCCGGGGCAGTACTCACCTGGCACCTCTCCGATCCGGGCGTCGACGCCCAAGCTGATGAAGGCATCGGCCATGAGGGCCGAGATCATCTCGAACCGCTCCTGGATCCCGGTCTTCGGCTCACTCTCGGGGAGGGCCAGGGAGAAGGCGAGTGTCCGCTCGTGGAAGACAGCAGCCCGGCCACCGGCGAGACGCTCCACTGCGGCGAACCCGTGAGCCTCGGCGGCCCGCACCGCCGCGGGATATCCGGGGGTGACGCGATCGGCCCGGCCGAATGCGACGATCGCGCCGGGCACATGGAGCCGAAGGGTCGGGCCCATCTCCCCGGCAGACACCGCGGAAAGGATGGCGTGGCTGATCGCCACGTCGAGCGGCCCCGACCTGGATTCGGTGATCAAAGTCAGCGAATTCACCCGATTCAGCATACGGACGGGGACAATGAACCATTGGGCATCACCAGACCAGGAACGATTGCGAGTGAGGTGCCGTTTGTTGCGACGTGGCGTCATGCGACATGAACAAGGCTGGCGGGGGCTGATGACGTCGCTGTCATTGCGCCCCGGACTCGTCGCGCTCGGGATCCTCGCCGTGGCTGTCGCCGGATGTGGAGGGTCGCCACTGGAGTCCCTCGGACTTCGAAGCTCCGAGTGGATCAACGAGCCGACGGTGGCCACCACGATCGCTGTCGTTACCACCACCCCCACGGTCGTCCCTTCCGAGGGCCTGCAGTGGGCCAATGACGAGATCGAGACGGGGAATCTCGACGATCAGACAGCCGTACTGGGGGAGGTGTTCGCTCGTCGCGAGGGCGATCGCTTCATCCAGGCCAGCCGAGCCGAGATCGCCGCCGCGCTGCCTGAGCTCACCTTTCCCGGAGTGGTGCCCAGCGCCGCCCAGTGGGTTTCTTCGCAGTTGGTGTTCGACAACGACGGGACCCTGGCGATCGATCCCACCGTGGCCTTCGGCATCTGGTCGGCCGAGCCCTACTCACGGTCCCGGTCGGTGGCCCAGATGATGGTTCTTCGCGTCGCCACCGACCCCGTTGCCGCCGACGAGGTGGCCAGTGGAGAGGCGGAGCTGAGCTGTGCTCGGTTCTCGGATCGGAGCACCCAGCAGTGTGACATGTTGACGATTGCCGACCGGCCCACGTGGGTGTTGGACGCGGCCAGTGGTGCCACCATGATCTGGTTCGAAGGCCAATACCGCTACGAGCTCTTCGGGCGCTCCTTCGTTCCTCTGGACGTCCTCGAGGACATGGTCGCCGAGATGGAGCCGTTCGGTTCCTTTGTGGGGGAGGCGTCGTAACGTCTCGATTACCCGATCAGGGGTAGGACACATCTTTCACAGCGGCGGCTGGTGGAGCTATCTCAAGTACGACGAGGAGCAAGACCGGCCTGACATAGACAAGGCCTTGCTCAAGCGGGTCTGGCAGTACGGGCGGCCATACGGGCGCGGCCTCATCGGCATATTGGGAACCATCGTCGTGGTCTCCTCGCTGTCGGTGGTGCCGGCGATCCTCATCGGGATCCTGATCGACGACGCCATTCCCCGGGCTGACGTCCGGCTGCTCACCTACCTCGGGCTGGCCATGGTCGCTGTGCCCTTGGTCAACGCGATCGTCGGGGTCTTGCAGAGATGGCTCGCCTCCCGCGTCGGTGAGGGGATCATCTTCGATCTCCGACGCGAGTTGTACGCCCATCTGCAACGCATGTCACTGCGTTTCTTCACCGCCACGAAGACCGGGGAGCTGATGAACCGGCTCAACTCGGATGTGGTCGGCGCCCAGCAGGCGATCACCGGCACCTTCGTGACCATCGCCTCCAATGTGGTGTCGGTTGCGGTGATCCTCGCGGTGATGTTTCGGACGGAGTGGCGTCTCACCCTGATCGCAGTGGCCGCATTGCCTCTCTTCGTCATCCCGGCTCGCCGGGTCGCCAAGGTCCTCCGACGCATCACCCAGCAGCAGATGGAGCAAGAGGCCCGGATGTCGGGAATCCTCCAGGAGTCGTTCAACGTTTCCGGCGCGCAGCTGATCCGGCTCTTCGGCAGGTGGGATGAGGAGAGGAGCAAGTTCTCCGAGACCGCGACGAACGTCAGGGATCTCGGGATTCGCCGGGCGATGGTGGGGAGAGGGTTCTTCGCAGCCCTCGGCCTGGTCTCGGCTGTCGGCACCGCCGCCGTGTTCTGGATCGGCGGGCTGATGGTCATCGACGGGGGGATCGACACGGGCCAGCTCGTGACATTCTCGGTCCTGGTGGGCCAGCTCTACGGCCCCCTGTCCGCCATCACCAACTCCAGGGTGGAGTTCGCCACCTCACTTGTCTCGTTCGAGCGAGTCTTCGAAGTCCTCGATCTCGAGACCGACATTGCCGAGCCCCGGGCAGCGCGCCCTCTCGACGGCACAGGTCGGGTTGAGTTCGATCACGTCTCCTTTCGTTACCAGGGGGATGGGCCGGAGGGACTGGAGGCGGTGCAGAGATTCAGCCGCCGTGGGATGGGGGACGGCATCTCGCAGGCGACCACCGCCTCGACCAGGGAGTGGGCGCTGGAGGACGTCAGCTTCGTCGCCGAGCCGGGGACGCTGACGGCCCTGGTCGGCCCTTCCGGAGCCGGGAAGACCACCATCTCGTACCTCATCCCCAGGCTCTACGACGTCACCGATGGACGCGTGCTGGTGGAAGGAGTCGACGTCCGGGAGTCGGCGTTGAGAGACCTCGCCGACACGGTGGGGGTGGTGACCCAGGAGACCTATCTCTTCCACGACACGATCGCCGCCAACCTTCGCTACGCACGACCCGATGCCACATATGAAGAGCTGGTGGCCGCGGCCTCTGCAGCCAACATCCACGACATGATCGCCCAGCTACCAGAGGGATACGAGACCATCGTCGGTGAGCGCGGCTATCGGCTGTCAGGTGGCGAGAAGCAACGCATCGCCATCGCCCGGGTCGTGCTCAAAGACCCCCGGGTCATAATCCTGGACGAGGCGACCTCCCATCTGGACTCCAGATCAGAGAGTCTGATCCAGGCAGCGCTGGAGAAGCTGATGCGGGGGCGGACCTCCATCGCCATCGCTCATCGACTGTCGACAGTGCGCGCCGCGGACCAGATCCTGGTCGTCGACGAGGGTCGCATCGTGGAGCGCGGCAACCACGACTCGTTGGTGGCGGATGGGGGCCTCTACGCCGAGCTGAGCCGGACCCAGCTCGCGGGGTCGTCCGCGTAGCTTCTAGGGACGGTGTTGAACAATTCGTTCCAGCCGTCGGCGACGATACTCCGACCAGCACCACGACGCGCTGGAGGGCGGGCTTCCACTCTTATTCAACACCGTCCTATGCGCTGGTCAGGTTCTCGAACATGAGTCTTTGAGTTGGGGCCAGCAGCAGGACTTCCCCGTCGGTCGACATCCAGAGGTGCGGGCCGGCCTTGAGCCACGCACGTCGGGGGAGGGCGTCGAGATTGCGTCGCTTGCGAGCGGACGGAGGCGTGTACACGAGCACCTGGCTGGATGGCGCGCCCAGGGCCTCCATGGTGCCTGCCAGGTCATAGCTCCCGAAGAGCGTTGCCATGGCCTCGGCGGGGTCGAGGGCTCCCGAGTCGGACATCCATTCCACCCGGCCGCACTCGTCGCAGGCCGCTACGGCGATACGGCCCACCCAGACCGGCTTGTGCTCACACCATGTGTTCTCGTCCATGTCCGTCAACGTACCGACGAGGTGTGACAGAAATGCCAGCGGGTCTGAGGGTCCCCTCCGAGAGGGACTTTCGGCCGTGTCGGCACACGCTGCAACGAGGGATCATCAGATCAGAGAAAGGAGCAATCAATGGAGCTTCGCGAGTTGATAAGCGGCGAGGTGGAGACCGTCGCCCCGAACACGACCATCACCGATGCCGCTGTCCGTATGCAGCAGCTGGGAGTCGGATCCCTGGCCGTGCTCGAAGACGATGAGTTCAGCGGGATCTTCACCGAGAGGGACATCCTCCAGGTCGTCGCCGCCGGCGGCGAGTGCGCTGTCGAGACTGTTTCGGGCTGGATGACCCTGTACCCGGATTCGTTCTCCCCTGACATGGAGGTCCGAGAGGCTGCCGACTGGATGCTGGCCGCCGGATACCGGCACCTGCCGGTCGTCGATTCCGGCCGGCTGATCGGGATGGCTTCGATCAAGGACATCCTCTGGGCCCTCACCGGAGACTCGGTGACCTGAGGTGACCCCGATGGAGTCCCTGTCCCGAGACGAGGCGCTGGAGATCCTGGCCGGCGAGTACGTGGCCCATCTCGGTGTCATCTCGAACGATGCACCGTATGTCACCCCGATGTCGTTCGTCGTCGACGGTGACCGGATCCTGTTCCGCACCATGGCAGGGCGCAAGCTCG
>Ga0214469_1000813_pt1 | contig 11278 bp, 9 predicted proteins | sample RVTome_10_FD_187340 | JGI IMG/M metagenome (GOLD analysis project Ga0214469, IMG submission 187340) | Soil microbial communities from uranium-contaminated site in the Upper Colorado River Basin, Wyoming, United States - RVT153D57 HiSeq ... | reverse complement strand
GGGCGAAATGTTGGCTGCGGGACGTGTGGGGTAGGGATGGGGCATGGGCGACCAATCGGCGCGAGAGCCGCGAGAAGACCGGCCTGACCCCACGGCCGAGCCCGATGTCGGCGCGGCTCCTGGCGGCTCCGGATCGGGGTTGGCGGCGAGCGAGAAAGCTGAGAACGCCGAGACCGTGCTCGACCCCGACCGGGAGCCCGAAGACCCGGCGGCGGAGATAGGCGATCAGATCGACCGGCTCGAGGGTCATAGCCGGCAGACGACGTCGCCCGCCCACCACGAGTCTCCGCCGCCGCCCGACACTCCACCCGCCTGAGGGTGGCTGGTGGTGGTCCGGTCAGTCGAAGAGTGCCTTGATGCGGGCCATCATCTCTTCGGCCTTCAACGCCAGCGACGATGTCGGTCCGCTGGTGGCTTGGAGGGAGATCATCCGGCAGCGCATGTCTTGCGCCCAGCGGAAGTGCTGGTCCTCTTGTACCTCGATCTCGTCGATGGCCGCCTGGAAGGTGTCGCGCACGTCGCCAGTAGGCAGGTCGTCGACCATGCCGGCCAGGCATGACCAGTTGGCGTGGTCCTTGGCCTCGGCGAGCAGGACGGCGTCGAGCATGACGAGCTCCTGGGTCATGAGGTCGACCGAGCCAGCCAGGAGGAAGGTTGACTCGAGAAGGCCGATGCCGGCTTTCTCGGTGGCGCGGGCCGCGGGGCTGATGTAGCCGGGGTCGCCGCCGAGCCCGGCGATGAGGCCCTCGAGGGTCTCTACGTGCTCAACGGTCTCGTTGCCGAAGTGCTTGTACTGCTGTTTGAGGATGGGGTTGTTGGTGCGGTCGGCCACGGAGCGGTAGAGCTGGGCGCCGCAGCGTTCGTGGGCCAGCATGTCGCTGAGTAGGTCGGCGACGAATGGACCGTTCAGTCCGGTGTTGGCCAGCAACGCCTCGTCCTGGTCGGGCATCATCGTGCGGGCGGGGTCGACGTAGGTCATCTCCTCGGGCTTGGAACGGGCGCCGGTGGCGGCGGTGGGGGTCAGGGTGGGCATCGTGGGTCCTCCTGAGTTAGCTCACATGCTGGGGGCGAAGGTCGGCGACGGGGTGGTCGCCTTCGGTCTCGTCGCGGTACTCGCCGCCGTGGGCGCGGGCCTGGTCGATGATCTGCTCCGATGGGGCGCCGCCCTCGTTGACCGTGGCTTGGTAGGCGAAGTAGCGGTGGTCGCTGGGCAGCTCATCGACGCTGACGTAGCCGGTACCGTCGGTGCGCAGGTCGATCTGGTCGGCGAGCACCTGGCGCACGTAGCCCTTGTTGGGTTCGAAGGTCACCGGCGTGTCGGGCAGTGAAGCTGGCAGCAGCTCGGCCGGGTCACGGCCCTCGTAGCGGCGCATGAAGTCGCAAGCCACCTGGAGCTGGCCGATCTCCATGTTGCAGTTGAGCTCCCAGAGAGCCTTGATGCGGCGGTCGCTCTCCTGCTGGTGCATCGACCAGTAGAGGTAGACCTCGTTGTATTCGTGGAACACCCAGTTGGCGATCCACGAGTCGAGCGGGTCGAGCAGCGATTCGTAGTGGGTGACGTGCTGCTCCTCGATGAGGGCGATCTCGGCGTACAGGCCCCGGGCGATCGGTTCGATCCAGTCGGTGCCGTGGTTCATGTAGAAGTTCATGGTCTGCTGCTCAGCGGCGACGATGGTCATGACGTGCAGCCGCGACAGCGGGTCCACGGCGTGGGTCTCGAAGTGGGGGCGGACGTCGTCGTGGGGATGGCGGTGCTCGAGGACGGTGGGGCGGCCCGGCATGACCTCGGTGAGGTGCTGGGTGATGGCGTCGGCCTTGCCCCCGTAGAGCAGGTCGTAGAGGTTGGCGTAGCGGTAGAGGTGGTCGAAGTCCTCCAACAGCGCGAAGTCCAAGGCCTGCTTGAGCATGGGATCGGGCTCGTGGCGCGCCAACCACGCAGTCAGGTCCACCGCTACCTGTTCGTAGCCGAGCGTGGTCTCCAACGGCGTCTGGTCGCCCGGGTTGAGTCCGTTGACCGCCTTTTGCTGCTGGGCTTCGACGCGGCGGCCCGTAGCCAGGGCCCGCTTGAGCTCGGGGTTGTCGGTGTGGCGGGCGAACTGATGGGAGAACAGGATCGACTCCACCTCCGTGCCGTTCATCAAGATCACCCGAGTGCGCGTGTAGGGATCGACGGTGTGCTTGTCGAACGGCGTGACGTTCAGCACCGACCAGTTGCGGAACTGCTCGTCGACGGGGATGCCCGTTTGTTCGAGCGGATTGAAGGCCATGTCGATTCCTCCATTGGCGTGGTTCTCGGCTGCGGCCGCTTGCTTGCCGCCGCGCGCTGGTCCAAACCGGTCATCGGCTTGACGGACCGTCCCGTGGGTAGGTCTCATCCCGTGGAACGTGTGGTGTTGGTGACCGGTGCCGGCTCGGGGATCGGCCTGGCGACGACGCTGGAGGCGGCCCGGTTGGGCTTCACTGCGGTGGGCGCCGTCCACCGCGACGATCAGGCCGACACCGTGCGGTCGGCGGCCCGTGATGCGGGGGTGGGCGTCGAGGTGGAGACCCTGGACGTGACCGACGACGAAGCGGTCCGCCACGTGATCGAACGGCGTCAGCCCTGGGGTCTGGTGAACAACGCCGGGCTGATGTGGCCCGGCCTGTTGGCGGAGCAGCCACTGGACGAGGGGCGTCACCACCTCGACGTGATGCTGCTGGCTCCCATCCGACTGGTGCAGCTGGCTCTGCCGGCCATGCGCCGGCAGGGCGAGGGTCGCATCGTCAACGTGTCGTCGATCGCAGGCGACGCCAACGGCCCGATGCTGGGTTGGTACGAGACGACCAAGCGGGCGCTCACCACGCTGAGCGATGCCCTGCGTCCCGAGCTGGCGGCCTGGGGCATCGACGTGGTGGTGGTCGAGCCCGGCCCCTGCGCCACTCCCATCTGGGACAAGGCGAACGCCAGGCTGCAGGGGGAGCGGGAAGGCTCGACGGAACCGCACGTGTATGACCGGACCATCGAGATGATCGGCGACCTCGCCGCCCGGGCGGGCGACGCCGCAGACGTGGCCGAGGTGGTCGGCGAGGTGCTGCGGGCCGGGCGGCCCCGCTTCCGCTACCGCGTCGGCGCCAGCGCCGGCCTGGTAGCGGGATTGGGACGGGTGGTGCCCACCAGCGTCAAGGACCGGTTCACCCGCGCAGTGGCGGGTCTGTGATGGCCCCGGTCGCGCGTGTCATCGGCGCCCCGCCGGACGCTGTGGCGGCGGTGCTCGCGGATCCCCGCAGCTATGACGGCGTCGTGGTGGGCAGCAAACGGATCCGCTGGTTCGACGCCCGCTGGCCCGAGCCGGGAACGCAGTTCCACCACAGCGTGGGGTTCGGCATCCTGCACATCCGCGACCGCACCACCGTCGTCCAGGACGAGCTACCCCGGCGCCTGCTGCTCGCAGTCGGCATCGGACCCGTGGGTAGGGCCGAGGTCGACTTCACCCTCACCCCGACCGACGGTGGGACCCGGGTCGAGATGCGGGAAGAGCCCGTGTCGGGGCCGATCAAGGCGCTGTGGTCGCCACCCCTGGCCGCCGCCATGCGGGCCCGCAATACCCGGGCGCTGCGGCGACTGGAGAAGCTGTCACGAGCTCGGGCGGCCCTGCACGCGGTCGATGCACCGGCGGGCGGCCCAACTGCCGGACCAGGAGTGGACTGATCGAGCTGACCATCATTGCCGTCGTCGTGAGCGTGGCGACCCCGGCGGCATGGCCGCTGGCCCAGGCACGGCCGCGCCAGCGATAGCCGCGGGAACACAAACCGGTGACCGACACCGACGTCATGCCGCCCCGCAATTATGCCGGGGGTCGTTCACCAGCATGCAGGATGTTGCCCGGTGATATGCGACCGCTCGGGGCGGGTAGCGGGCTGGCGTGCGGCTCCGGTCGAGGAAGCCCACCACGACGAGGGCGGCCGGGACGCGATTGGCCCCTGGCGTTTGGGTAGCCACCGAGCCGACGGTCCCCCGGTGAGCGGGAGCCGGGGGACCGTCCTCACGTCCGCCTACGGTCGGATTGGGCGCCGCGGGTTTGGGTAGCCACCGAGCCGACGGTCCGCCGGATGGTTCCCCTCCTCACCGGCGGGCCGTCTCGCGTCCACGCCGCCACCTGCCCTCACGGGTTCGAGTTGTCAGCCGCGTCGTGTCTCAGGTCCGTCCTCGTCGAAGCGATCGCCGTATGGCTCACGGGTGCCGGCCTTGGTCAGGCCGCGGCTCACGATGTACGCGCCGGCCACCCACGAGATGTACCGCCAGCCCTCGTTCGCCCCCAGGTCTGCGTTGGCCACGTATATGGCGATCAAGATGGCGACGACGACGGCGAGCATCATGACGAACTCCGTCGTCTTGAACCCCGCCATTGTTTCCGTGAACGTTCTGCCCCGGCCGAAACGACCGGCCCGTCGTGCCCCTCCGCCGGACTCGAAGTCCGCCCGAGTATTCGCCATGGGTTATCTCCTGAAGTAACTGACGGCTCCCGAAGGTTCCCCGTCTTGTATGAGTCCAAACGCGGGTTGTGGCTGGATGCCAGGGCGTCTCCCGATCTTGACTGCCATCCAGGACGCGCTGGTGCCAGGACCGCCAACATCAACCTCAGGTGATGGCCAGCCCACCCTCACGATTGGGACTGCCGTTACAAGCGCGTCGAGGACGACAAGGCCTAGCCCGTTAGGTGTTCTGGTTAGCCCCCACCGAGCGACGGTCCGGCGGCCCCGAGGGCACTGGGGGACCGCTTCGCGTCCGCGTCGTCACTGGTCGTCTGCCAGCAGTTCCTCGACCCCACCAAGCTCAGCTACACGCCGCAGCGTGCGCGGCGGCTCGCTGATACGGAACGCCACACCGGCATCAGCGGCCGCATCACGGGCTACCAGGCCAGACCAATCGATGAACGTCAGGCCGCGGGCGTCAACAGTGATCGATTCCGGGCGCGTCCCGAGCCCGTCGCTGACGCATGCCCAGAACCTCTCCCTTGCAGGTCAGCGCGCGCACCCGTCCACCGCGCAGTTGTAGAGCAGCACCGGGCAACGTCAGTGTCCATCGCCACGTCGGTGTCTGGCTTCTCATCCCTGGGGGTTGGGCACGTTTGGCGGTCGGCGGATGACTTACAGCCGGCCGCGCCCTGGGGCTTGGCCAGCATGTTCGCTCGTCAAGCCATGCCCTACCGGGACTACCCTGAGCCATCGTGGAGCGCCCCGCCGAGGCGGTCGCCGGGGATTCGTTAGCGTGGCTGCTGGCGACGGCACATCACCTGCCCCCGGCCGAGCTGGCGGGGGCCGTCGCCGAGGCGTTGGCGCTGGTTGGTGCCGTCTCGTCATGCCTGTTCCTGGCTGACCACGAACAGGTGTCGCTGCAGCCCTTCGGGCCGCCCGCTGAGGAGTCGCCATCATTTCGGGTCGACGGAACGGTTGCGGGCCGGGCGTTCGCGCTCGAAATGACATGCACCGTCTCCACCGACTGCGGCGTACGCCTGTGGGTTCCGGTGGTGGACGGAACTGCTCGCCTCGGCGTCTTGGCGGTCGACCTCACCGCGGAGGATGCCTGCGACGCGCAGACGCAGAGATCGATCGAGCACGTGGCATCTCTCGCCGCGCAGCTCCTAGTGACCAAGAGCGGGTACAGCGACGCCGTGGAACTCGCTCGGCGCAACCAGAAGATGACGCTGGCCGCCGAACTTCAACGGGGGACACTGCCACCGATGACCCTGGCCACGTCCCGAGTCATGGTCGCTGGAATCCTGGAGCCCGCGTACGAGGTAGCCGGCGACACCTTCGACTACGCCCTCAACACCGACGCGCTCCACGTCGCCATCATCGATTCGGTCGGCCACGATCTTGAGTCGTCGGTCATCTCCCATCTGGTGCACGGAAGCCTGCGAAACAGCCGCCGCAACGGCCTCAACCTCCCCGAGGTCTACACCCAGGCAAACGAGGCCCTGACCACGGTGTTCCGCGACCTCACATTCGCCACCGCCGCGTTCGGTCACCTCGACCTCGGCTCCGGCCGGTTCAGCTGGGTGTCGGCCGGGCACCCGCCCCCGCTCGTCGTCCGCGGCGGCAAGGTGGTCCACGAAGCCGACACCGTCCCGGTACTACCGGTCGGCCTCTCTGGCGTGGACCCCACGGTCAACGAGCTCGTCCTCGAGCCCGGTGACATGCTGCTGCTCTACACCGACGGCGTCGTTGAGGGTGGAGCGCGTGGCACCGAGCGCTTCGGCCTGCATCGGCTCACCGACTTGCTGTCCCGGAACCTGCTGGCCGACCTGCCACCCGCCGAGACCCTGCGTCGGCTGGTCCGTGCCGTCCTCGAACACGCCGCCCACGAGCTCCACGATGACCTCACTATGGTGCTGGTCGGGTACCGGTCGGGCGCCACGAGCTGATCCGGACCGTGAGAGTGTCGGCCGTCGCCACGATGCCCTGAGCGAGCCACGGCGACCGTGCCACCGGTCGAGAGGACGTGCTGGCCGATCTCCGATGTCTGCAAAGCAGGCGCGGCGGCGTTCCGTGCAGGCAGATCCATCGAAGCCGCGTTCGAGCGAGCCAGCCACGGACCACCAGCTGGTTGAGCGTCTCGATGGGGGGTAGGCATGGAATCACGCCGCACTAACACCGGGGGAGTGAATATGTACATCGGAATTGGAACTGTCGTAGTGATCCTGGCAATCGTGATCGTTTTCATGCTGATGCGCGGACGAAGCGTGTAGCCCAGAACCTTGTTCAAGTGCGACCAAGGCCAAGGTTCAAGCAAACCGGCGAGAAGGCCAAGGACACCTTCAAGAAGTGACCCGTGTTCGGCCCTTGAGGCCCAAGAGCGCGCGAGTTCTGGCACGTCCTCCGGGGCTAGTGCTTGACGAGACGGGATACGAACGTCATGGCGGCCGTGGCGATGCCGGCCGGACAGATAACTCGGTCGGATTGCCAGACGGGGGCGACTCACCCGCCAGTGGTGATCATTGTGAGCGTGACCTCAGGGCAGACGACATCTTGTGTGCCCATGACGCGTGCTTGTGTGATCACCAAAGGCTTCGTCCCCGTCTCGCTCTCAGGGAGCGGCGTGGGTGGCTCGCCGGGCTCGAACCAGACCTGCGGTGGCGGCGCTCGCCGGGCCGGATCGCTCATCGGCAGGAACCCAATCAAGCCCTCGGGCTGTCCACTGGTGCTGAGCCAGGTGCAACCGCGGGTGCAATACTCCGGCGCACCAGGCGGACGGAGTGGCACGCGCTGGACGATCCCGCAGACCACGACCAGCTCAGCGGACGTCAGCCAACGCCATAGACCGGCGGTCACGGTTTCCTAAGCCGCAGGCCGCAGGTTCGAGCCCTGCCGGGGGCACGTTGACCAGGAGTTTTGCGCCTGTTCTTCTCACTCGGCGCAGCCGGCAGGTGTACCAAGAGGTGTACCGCGCCGTGACGACAGCGACGCCGAATCTGATGTTCAGCCGGCTTGAGCCCGCGCGCGTGTCGGCGAATGGAGCGTGCTCGTGGAGGTTGCGCAGGAATCCCAGCACTTGGATGGAGGTGTCCCGATCGAGCACAGCTTCATCATCAGTGAGAGCCTTGGACGCCGCGCGCAGCAGCGTGGCGGCTGGGGCGGTCAGGCTCTGGTCCGCGAGGACGGGTTCCAACAGGGAGGTCTGGACGCGTTCGTAGAGGGCGATCCATTCCCGCCCGGCCGGCGTTGTGACGAGCAGCTCGTCGCGGATGCGGCGGAGCGGGGTCACCTCATCATCGCTCTCGAGCACGCGCGAGCCGATCAGCTCGATCGCACAGATGCTCTCGCTGATGAGCGCGAGCAGCCCGGACTCTGCTTCCCGTTTGATCGGCGCCGGACCGGCAGGTCGGAAGGAATCTTTCGAGCTGCCCGCCCAAGGGCCGGTCTCGATGCCGAACCCGTAGACCTTGTCCGCGTCGGCGTCAGAGACGTGGCGGCTGTAGCCGTGGTCGCGGTGTGTGCCGGTGGTCGGGTAGAGCTCGAAGCCCGGCTGAGGTGAGTATCTCCGACCGCGGGCGTCGGCAATGGCCTCTACGATCCTCGCCGACACGGCCTGGAAGCGCTGCCGATCGCGTGCCGGCATGTACTCCTGGTAGCTCGGATCGGCGATCGGCAGGCATGTGCCGGATGGCAAGGAGGTAAACCGCTGAGAGATATCCGTGGTCTGGGTCGGCGCGTGGCTCCACGGATAGAGCACGAGCTCGGAGTATGAGTGGACGTCGGCGAACGTCACGACGCGGTGGCTGTCGAGCAGATGCTTCACATTCCGGGACTCCGGTTCGGAGAATGCCGACGAGCCGACATAGTTGTTCGAGCACGGATTGCACGAAGTCTGGCCTTCGGTGACAGCCCAAAGAATGTCCAGATTGCGGTTGAGGTCGACACCGATGCACGACAACTCGGGATCAACTCGGCGGTTCTTGCGCCAATCCCATTCGACGGTCATCACGTACTCTCGGCCGTCGGGATTGCTGCAGCGCAGTAGATAGATGTCAAGGGCCTCGAGCATGAGCGCAACATCACGTGCGGCCCACCGCCGCCGTCCCAGCACGATGTCGTTGCCGGTCACGTAGCTGACGACCAAGTCGACGGCCAGTTCGACAAGCAGGTCCGGATTCATCAGCTCCCCGGATAGTGGATCCGCTCGCACAGCATTCCTCGACGACCTGTTCCGCCAGCCGCACCGCCTCGTCCAGGTCTCCGTCCCGGCCGCCCATCCAGCGGGCGAGGCGGCGGCGTCGCCGCCCTGGTCGAGCGCGGCGCGGTTGCCCTCGAGATGGCGGTCGACGTCGGCGATGGCCTGGCGAAGCCTGTCTTCGCGGGCTGGGGGGCATGCCGAGAACGATGCTGGGGTGAGTTTCAACACCGGGCCGACCGCCCCCCGGATCCCCGAGGCGCGCCGTCCCGGGAATAACCGAGGCCGGAGCTCGGGCCCCGGCGGCCGACCGCGCCCCACACGCGCGGCGGATCGCCGGGGGGAGCCCGGCGACCCGCGACCGGTGGGTTCGGGTGTCGACTTTCGTTCAGCCGACGGCCGGCAGGAGCACCTCGTCGATGACGTGCACGACGCCGTTGCCCGCCTCGATGTCGGCTTGGACGACCGAGACGGCGTTGCCGCTGGCATCGGTCAGCGTCACGCCAGTGTCGCTCACGCCGACGGTTAGCGGCTGGCCTTGGACGGTCGTGATAGTCATGCCGTCGCTCAGGTCGTCCGACATCGCCTCCTGGGGCACCACGTGGTAGGTAAGGACCGCCGTCAGCTGGTCCTCGTTCTCGGGCAGCAACAGCGTGTCGAGCGTGCCCGCTGGCAGCGCGGCGAACGCATCGTTCACCGGGGCGAAGACCGTGAAGGGCCCGTCGCCGTTGAGGGTCTCGGCCAGGCCGGCCGCCTCGACGGCGGTGACAAGGGTCGAGAAGTCATCGTTGCTCGCCGCCACATCGACCACGGTGGCCGGCGACTGGGCGGCGGAGCCTCCGCTCTCGGCCGGGTTGTCGGCCGTCGCCGTCGACGGCTCCTCTGGCGCAGCGTCATCGTCGTCGCCGCAGGCGGCCGCCCCCAGGGCGAGCGCCCCAACTGCGACGGTTCCGATGATCCAACGGGGAAGTGCCATGTTCATCTCCTCTGTGTCGATGCTCAGCGTGCCCTGGTGCAGGCACGTGCGGAGATGATAACACTAAGTTTGACTAAAAACCCGCGCCATCGTGAGAAGTTCGCCCAACCGCCGCCCGGGTCCGCCAATCAGCACTGGGATGCCGAGCTCCTGCGCCGACCGGCGCGCCGCGGCGGCGGCGCCGGCCGCCGGCATGGTCGCCGACAGCACCAGGAGGTCGGGCCGCTCGCGATCTAGGAACGCTGCCAGGTCGTCGGGTGGGATGTCGGCCGCCAGGTGGTGGACGCGCCACCCGTCCCAGCGGAGGGCGATCGCCGCCATTAGCGCCGGCAGGGCGTGATGCTCGCCGGAGCGGGTCCCGACGACGGCGGTGCCCCTCACCCTTGTGCGCCGGGTCGGCAGCCGTGCCAGGAGCCGCTCGCACATCGCGCTCGCCCGGTGCTCGTCGGCGACCGTGGCCGCGCCCGCGGCCCACTCCTCGCCGATCCGGCGCAATACAGGCGCGAGCAGGTCGTCGCACAGCTCCACCGGCGACACGCCGCCCTTGGCCAACCGGTCGACCTGGTCGCTCGCCAAGCGCTCGTCGTTGCGGTGCACTGCCTCGTGCAGGCGGTCGATCTGGTGGCCCCAGTTGCGCACGTGGATCGGACGGGGCGCGGTGCCGCTCTCGCGGCGCTGCACGAACCGGTCGAGATCGCGCCGCTGTACGCGGTAGCTCTTGCCGACCTTGACCGCGCGCAAGGTGCCCTCCCGCACCCATCGGTAGGCGGTCTGGTAGTGCACACCCAGCTCACGAGCCGCTTCGGACAAGTCCAGGACCACATCTTCGCCGCGAGCCGTCATATTAAGCGGATTTTAGCTGAGTCTCGATTCCGCCGTGGCCGTGCGAGGATGCGCGTAATCACGGGTCGCGTGGAGGTCCGGACGTATGCCGAGCTCAGCGACTTCCCGCGCCCCGGGGAGGACCGTGCGGCGGCCCTGCCGTCCGCACCAGACCGCCGCCCTGGACGATCGGTCACGGTCTGCAAAGCGGTAGGCCGCAGGTTCGAGCCCTGCCCGGGGGCGCGCTGACCAGGCCGTTCGTAGCCGCTCGCTCGCCACGTGCAGCGGGTTGGCGTACCGGAAGGTGTACCGGTCCGGGACACCCGGATCGCTCCACGACTAGGCCGGCACACTCACGTGCTCGGCGGCTGCGGTCTGTATCAACGGGGAATCGGCGGGTAGTTGCTGCCGGTGATGGACGGCCACCCGATCGGCTTGGAGTACACGTGAAGACCCTTGTGACCGGCGCCACCGGGTTTGTCGGCCGGCATGTCACGGCCGCGCTCGATGCGGCAGGCCACGTCGTCACCGCCATGACGCGCCGTCCGGAGCAGTACCGCGGCACGGGGGCTGCGGTGCGGGGTGACATAGGCGACGTTGGGAGCCTCCGGTCGGCGCTCGATGGCCAGGACGTCGCCTTCTACCTGGTGCACTCCCTGGCCCACGCCGACTTCGCCGAGCGCGACCGGGCCGGCGCCCGCGCCTTCGGAGATGCTGCGGCCGCTGCCGGCGTTTCGCAGATCGTGTACCTCGGTGGCCTCGGCGAGGACGACGACGCCCTCTCGCCTCATCTGCGCAGTCGGCGAGAGGTCGAGCGGATCCTGTCGGAT
>Ga0214469_1000812_pt1 | contig 11288 bp, 11 predicted proteins | sample RVTome_10_FD_187340 | JGI IMG/M metagenome (GOLD analysis project Ga0214469, IMG submission 187340) | Soil microbial communities from uranium-contaminated site in the Upper Colorado River Basin, Wyoming, United States - RVT153D57 HiSeq ... | reverse complement strand
GGTGTGCTTGTACCCTCACAAGGATGTGGTCACGCCGGCCGATCGTACTTCTGAGCGTTGCGTGCTCGCTCGTCGTCGCCGGGTGCGCGCCGCGGCCGGTCAACTCGCAAGGCGACGACATCAAGGGTCTCTACGACCTCTTCACGATTACCGCAGCCGTGATCTTCGTCCTCGTTGCGGGCCTCATCGCCTGGAGCATCCTCCGCTATCGAGCCAAGCCCGGAGATAACGATCTCCCGGATCAGTTCCACTCGAACGTGAAGCTCGAGATCCTGTGGTTCGCCATCCCGACCGTGATCGTGGTCGGTCTCTTCATCTCGTCGGCCGTCGTGCTCGACCGCATCAACGAAGAGGGCGAAGGTCCGACGGTCATCGGCGCCGAGGCGTTCCAGTGGGGCTGGCGGTTCACGTTTGAAGGAGAGGACGTGTCCATCGTCAGCCGTCCCGACGACCCCGCGGCCATCTCGGTGCCCGTGGGTGAGCCGCTCACCTTCGTCATCACCTCGAACGATGTCGTGCATTCCTTTTACATCACCGAGTTCCTTCTGAAGCGAGATGCGATACCGGGAAGAGAGAACCGGTTGCCGATAACCATCGACGAGGAGGGCACCTACGGGGGCCGGTGTGCAGAGTTCTGCGGGCTCCTGCACTACGACATGCCGTTCACCATCAACGCGGTGCCGTCCGACGAGTACGAAGCATGGCTGACCGAACAAGCCGGCGATGGCGACGCGCGGGGGCAGACCGAGGATATGGGGGCCGGATATGGCGACGGTTGATACGACGGTGCCCACCAAGGCCCCCGAACTGGGACGGCGAGGTTTCCTCGACTACGCGACCACTACCGATCACAAGAAGATCGGCATCCTCTACATCTACACCTCGATGTTCTTCTTTCTCGTGGCCGGAGTTCTCGCCCTGTTCATGCGAGCCGAGCTGACCGAGCCCGGACTCCAGATACTCGACACCCAGACCTACAACGAGTTCTTCACCATGCACGGGACGGCCATGATGCTCTTCTTCATCGTCCCGCTGGCCCTGGGGTTCGCCAACTACTTCATCCCCCTCCACATAGGGGCGCCGGACGTTGCCTACCCGCGCGTGAACGCGCTGACCTATTGGCTGTTCCTGCTCGGTGGGCTAACCGCCTTCTCGGGGTTCTTCACCTCCGGCGGGGCGGCCAGCTTCGGTTGGACGGGCTACGTGCCTCTATCCGACGGTACGTATTCCCCTGGAGCGGGAGGCGACCTGTGGGTCATGGGGCTGGCGCTATCGGGCGTCTCCGGCACACTGGGGGCCGTCAACTTCGTCGCCACCGTGTTCGGAATGCGGGCGCCGGGGATGACGATGTTCCGGCTCCCGATCTTCGTCTGGAACATGCTCGTGGTCAGCGCCCTGATCCTGTTCACCTTCCCGGTACTGACCGCCGCACTCGCGATGCTCTTCATCGACCGCAACTTCGGCGGGGGTTTCTTCGATCCGGCTCAGGGAGGTGACCCGATCCTGTGGCAACACCTCTTCTGGTTCTTCGGTCACCCCGAGGTCTACATCGCGATTCTTCCCTACTTCGGCGTCATCACCGAGATCATTCCGGTGTTCTCGCGCAAGCCCCTGTTCGGCTACCGGGGATTCGTGCTCGCCACCCTGCTCATCGGGGCCTACAGCTTCTCCGTTTGGGCGCACCACATGTTCACGACCGGAGCGGTGGACGGGCCCTTCTTCTCGGCGACCTCGATGCTCATCGCGGTGCCGACCGGGATCAAGTTCTTCAACTGGATCTCCACGATGTGGCGGGGGAAGATCCGGCTGGCCTCCCCCATGCTGTTCGCGCTCGGATTCCTCTTCATGTTCCTGATGGGCGGGGTGACGGGGGTCTTCCTTGCATCTCCTCCGATCGACTTCGCGACACACGACACCTACTACGTAGTCGCCCACTTCCACTACGTGCTGTTCGGCGGAAGCGTCTTCGCCGTGTTCGCGGGGCTCTACTACTGGGGACCGAAGATCTGGGGACGCATGTTCGACGAGCGCCTCGCCAAGGTGCACTTCTGGCTGATGCTGATCGGATTCAACATGACGTTCTTTCCCATGCACCAGTTGGGGCTGGACGGGATGCCGCGACGCTACGCCGACTACGGAGCCGACACGGGCTGGCAACCACTGAACGTCCTGGCAACCGTAGGAGCCTTCATCATGGCCGTGTCGATCCTGGTCTTTCTCGTAAACTTCCTGAAGACGATGCGCTCGGGTCCGGTGGCCGGAGACGATCCCTGGGACGGGTACACCCTCGAGTGGGCCACCTCTTCACCGCCGCCGCATCACAACTTCACCAGGATGCCGCGTATCCGGTCCGAGCGGCCGGCTTTCGACGAAAAGCACGGGGCCGAACTCGAGGCTAGAAGCAACCGGGAGGAGTCCAAGGACGACACCGACGCCCGAAGGAACTCGGAGGATCGTCGTGGCTGAGGAGGTCCGCTTCTTTCTACGAACCGCCATCTATACGCTGGGCATCACCGCCATCTACTGGTTCCTGAGCTACGAGATCGTCGGCTCGACCCTGCTGTTCTCCCTGGGACTGTCGGCCATCTTCTTCGTCGTCGTGGGCTTCGTGATGATTCGTCACGCCCGAACCGCGGCACTGCCCGATGACACCCGTCCGGCGAACCTGGTGCAGCGCACTCTCGGTTTCGACGAACCCACAGACGAGACGTCCATTCCCCCGCTGGCGCTCGAGGACGAGATGATTCCCTCGTCCAGCATCTGGCCGCTGGTGACCGCGGTCGCGGCTCTGCTCCTGGGCCTCGGCCTCATCTACGGCGGTTGGATGTGGGGGCCGGGTGTGGTTCTTGCGATCGTCGCCCTGTGGGGTTGGGTGACCCAGCTCTACTACTAACTCTTCAAATCCGGCTCGACCTCTTCAAAGCCGCCCTCCGCATTACGCCGGAGCCGCGTCCCCGGCTCGCGTCGCGCTACCCGGGCCCCCGAGGACTGCATCTCGCGGCAGAGTTTGTAGGTGACGAATCCACCGGCCAGAGGAATGACGAAGAGTCCGATGCGTAGGAACCAGACCATCGCCTCGATCGGTACGTTGAACGTCAGGGCGAGAACGTCGTTGCCTCCGGCGACGGTGAGTATGGTCACGTAGAGGATTCCGCCGACTCCGATCGCGGTCCGCGCCGGCCTCTCGCGCGGCCGGTCGAGAATGTGATGGGACTCCCGGTCCCCGGTGACGCGCTGTTCGATGAACGGCCAGAGCGCCAGGACGGTGAAGCCGATTCCCGGGATCACCACGCCGGGAATGAACATCGAGGGAATCGTGACACCCAGGATCGTCGGCTCGAAGGCGGGGAACAGCCGGATCGCCCCCTCGAGCCACCCGACGTACCAGTCCGGCTGGCTCGGTGCGCTGACCGCGGAGGCGTCGAAGGGCCCATAGTTCCAAACCGCATTGATCTGAACGAGCCCGCCCAGAAGCGCCAGCGCGGCCCCCGTTAGGAGCATGAGGCCGAACGACTTGAAGAACTGCTGCGGCCAGAAGGACTTTCCCACGACGTTGCTCTCGGTTCGGCCCCTGCCCGCGAACTGCGTGTGCTTCTGGCGCCAGAGGATACCGAGGTGAGCGACGATCAGCCCGATGACCACCGCCGGCAACAGCATCACGTGCAGCACGAACAATCTGGAGATGATGCCCTCGGTTGGGAACTCGCCACCGAAGACGAGGAACGCAAGGTAGGGCCCCACGAAGGGGATGGAGACCACCGCCGAGTAGGCGATTCGTAGTCCGGTGCCCGACAGCAGGTCATCCGGCAGCGAGTATCCGGTGAACCCCATTCCGATGGCGAGGACGAGCAGGGTCACCCCCACCATCCAGTTGATCTCTCTCGGCTTGCGGAAGGCTCCCGTGAAAAAGACGCGCACCATGTGCGCAACGATCGACGCGACGAAGACGAGCGCGGCCCAGTGATGGATCTGGCGCATGACGAGTCCCGCGCGCACCTCGTAGCTGAGGCGCAGCACCGATTCGTACGCCGCCGACATCTCGCGCCCGCGCAGCGGCTCGTAGGGGCCGTCGTAGATCACGGGAGCGGCGTCGGGACGGTAGAACAGCGTCAGATAGGTCCCCGTGAGAAGCAGGATGATGAAGCAGAACAGGGCGATCTCTCCGAGCAAAAACGACCAGTGGTCGGGGAACACCTTCTTCAGTCCCTTGCGGGCCCAGTGGGCCGCGCCGAGACGATCGTCGATCCACCTCAACATCGCGCGCGCGTCCTCACTCGGTGTCCATGTTCCAGAAGCTCGGCCCGACAGGTTCCGGGAAGTCGCCCGTGGCGACGAGGTAACCCGCCTCGTCGACCTCTATCGGAAGCTGCGGCAGAGGACGCGCCGCGGGGCCGAAGACGGGCGTGCACCCCGTGGTCACATCGAAGGTGGACTGGTGACAGGGGCACAGGAGCTGTTTCGCCTGCGCTCGGTACAGGCCAACCGGGCAGCCCGCGTGGGTACAGATCTTCGAGAACGCGACGCAGCCCTCGGGGGCCCACCCATCCCGGCCCTCCGGGAGATCGAGCAGCTCGGGGTCGATCCTGATGATGACGGTCTGCGAATCGGCGGCGCCCTCGAACCCCGAGGGGAACACCGTCTTGATTCCGTCGAGCGGTATGTCGTCGGGGCGCTGGGGAGTTCCGAAACTGTCCACCAGCCGGGCCCCCGACGTCCACCGGGTTGTCTCGAGACTCTGGCCGGGACGGGGGCCGAGCGAGAGGGCGGGGATCGCGAGCGCCGCTCCGAGCGTCCCGGTTGCGCCCAGTGCCAGGCGAAGCAGCATCCTCCTGCGGGTTACGGCCTCCTGGCTCACCTGCTCCTCGGTCTGCGTCACCTCGGAGGTGCTCGATTCGAGTGGCTCGCGCTCCTCGACGACCGTGGGCACGTCCATCAACCGAGTCGCCCATCCGATGACCCCGACGCCCATTCCCCCGAGGGCCAGGCCGAGCAGGATTCCCTCCACCTGAGCCGACTCGCCGACGAAGTAGTACACGACGAGCCCGAGCGATCCCACCATCGAGAGGGCGAACGCGGCGTAGACCAAGCGCGCCGGCTTCACGCCGCCTCCTCGGGTTCCGCTTTGCGGCTCGATCCGATGAGCCGGCAGATGATCAGCAGCGATCCCAGGCCGACCAGCCAGGCGACGAATCCCTCGGGGACGGGGCCTATTCCGCCGATGTCGGCTCCGCCCGGCCGCGGCTGGTCTCTGAGGTACACGACGAAGTTGACGAGATCGTTACGCCGGGCATCGGAGAAGTCGAACTGCGGCATCTGACCGGGTCCGGTGATGATCGCCTCCGCGATCTCGACCTCGGTCGCGATCGAGAGGCTGGGCGCCAGGGCCTCGTTTCCGACGGCTCCGCCCGCGCCCGTGGCGCCATGGCATGCGGCGCAGTTCTCGATGTAGAGATCCTGACCCGCCACTAGGCTCGCGTCCGTCAGGTCCACCTCGGGTATCGGGGGCCCGTCGCCGAGACTGCCCACGTACTCAACGAGGGCTTCGATCCGCTCGTCGGTGAAGGCTGGGTCCTTGCGGACGGCCTGACCGCGGTTCGCCAAAGGCATCCTCCCCGTCCGGAGTTGAAAGTCGGCCGAGGCCTCTCCCACACCCTCGAGCGAGGGTCCGTTCTCCGTCCCCATTCCATCGACGCCATGGCATGTGGAACACGATGCTTCGAACAAGCGCCGTCCGTCGACCTCGTCGGCTTGAGCCATCGTGGCGATCTTGGCCACTTCCAACGAATAGCCCTCCTGCGCGGTCGACTCACCCGGGAAGGTGAGCGCCACGACCAGGGCCGCCCCGATCGCCCACCCCCTACCCACCGCCGGTCACCCAGAGCCTCCAGATCATGACCAACATCAATCCGGCAGCCCCTGCGAGCGTACCGGCGCGCGCCTTTGGTGGCGCTTCGAAGGCGAACGAGGCCGCCGCGGGGATGGCGATCACCGCAACGATGCCGTAGAGGATGTGAAGGGACTCGGCGGGCCTCTCCCCCGTTGCATACAGCAGGGTCCCAAGCGCGAGCTGCACGGCCGCGAGCGCGACGACGCCGAGTCCCAGCTTCGAAAGGGTCTGGGCCTGCGATCCGGTGCGCGCGGAGTAAAGAGCAAACACGAAGTAGATGGCCGCAGCTACGAGCACCACCACGGATCCAATAGCGTGCGCCTCGGTCATCGTTCACAACCCTATCCGGTGGCGTGTTCCACCGATTAGAGGCGGGCCGCTTCGCTCCAGCTATGCGAGCATCCCGGTTGCCGTCTACAATCCGCATCCGAGCCGGAAACACTCCATCGGGTCCGGGCCTCGATGCCGGCAAACAGGGCGGCGACCAAAGGAGGAGAACCGTGGCTAACGCAGTCAGGGCCTACATACTTATCCAGACGGTGACCAACGCCGCCCACGTCGCCCGCGAGATCCGGGATCTGGACGGGGTCGTGACCGCCGACGACGTTTCCGGTCCCTACGATGTCATCGTGCAACTCGCCGCCGCCGACATGGACGAACTTGGAAAGACGGTGGTGAACAGGATTCAAGCCGTCGAGGGCATCTCGCGAACGCTGACCTGTCCGGTGGTCGAGTTCTAGCCGAGTCTCGGTCGCTAGCCCCGACGGATCCGCGGCGTGCCGAGGGATGCGTTCAGGGACCCGGACCGAAAGCCACCAAGATCGACCGTCACGTAAGTAAACCCAAGCTCCTTCAGGGCGCGCTCGATGACGGAGCGCTGCGCGGTCACCTCCGGGATCTCCTCCGGCGGTACCTCGATGCGCGCGAGGTCTCCGTGGTCGCGCACCCGCAGAACGCGAAACCCGAGGTCCCTCAGTGTCTCTTCGGCCCGATCTATCCGCTTCAGTCCCTTGCTGGTCACCCGAACACCGTACGCGAAACGCGAGGCGAGGCAGGGTGACGCCGGCTTGTCCGCGGTCGGTAGTCCCCGGGTGGCACTGAGCGCCCGCACATCGGATTTCGTCATGCCCGCGTCGGCCAGCGGAGTGCGAACGGCGTTGTCGGCGGCGGCACGAAGACCCGGACGATAGTCGGAGAGGTCGTCCAGGTTGGTTCCCGTGGCAACGGTCGCCGACAGCTCCTCTGCGAGGGGCCTTAGGACATCGAAGAGCTCGCTCTTGCACCAGAAGCAGCGGTCACCCGAATTCCGTGCGTACTCGTCCCGCTCTACCTCGTGGGTCACCACGGTTCTGTGATTCCAGCCCATGGCCCGAGCGAGCCCCACCGCGTCCGCGAGCTCGCGCTCGGCCACCGACGGCGAGACGGCGGTGACCGCCAGGGCGTTGGAGCCGAGCGTGTCGTGGGCGGCCGCGGCGAGAAAGGCCGAGTCCACGCCCCCCGAGAAGGCCACGACCACCCGGCCGAGTCCCGAGAGGATGCTGGACAGCTGACGATCCTTGCTTTTCAGTGCCGGATCCATGGGTGTCATCTTCGCAGCCGGGCGGCATAGTTTGGGGCGTCACTGGATAACAAAGTCCGAGATGGAGGCCCCAATCCTGTTCGCCCAGACATCGTTCGGGGAATTCGCCCGCGAGCCGATCCTCACCGTCGCCTGCGTGCTTCTCATAGTCGTGTCGATTGCCTGGATCGTGGTTTCGCGCATGATCGCTCGCCAGCTGAAACGCTACGACAAGGCCGTGACGCGGCCGAAACGGGGGCGGCCGACTCCCCGTCGCAGGCGAGATTGGGACGAACCGCCGCGCTGAGGACAAATGACTTAGGCTCGAAGGACGGGACACAGACGGATCTCCGGGGGGTTCAAATGTCCGACTACAGGCACTACAAGCCGTCGTCCTACGAGGAAATGGTGGCCGCCTTCACCTGGGATGTGCCCGAGCGCTACAACATCGCGGCCGACACCGTCGACAAACATCCCGACGACCGCCTCGCGATGATCTGGGAGGACTGGCAGGGCAACGAGCGCCGGCTTACGTTTGGGGATTTCAAGAAGCTGTCCAATCGGATCGCCAACGTTCTGGCCGCGCACGGGGTGGAGAGAGGCGACCGGGTCGCGGTCATGCTTCCCTCCCTCCCGGAGACCGCGGCGACCTTCATCGCGGTCTACAAGCTCGGGGCCATCCTCCTCTCGCTCTCCCAGCTGTACGGCGACGACGGAATCGCTCACCGGTTGGACGACTCGCAAGCCAGAGTTCTCGTGACCGACGGGAAGAACCGCACCCGTCTGGAGGGAATGCGAGACCGTGTGTCGTCACTCGAGCGCGTATTCGTTCTGAACGCGGGCTCCGAGCTGCGTGAGGGGGACGTCGACTTCGATGACGTGATCGCGAGCGCATCCGAGGACTTCACCGTCGCCGACACCTCCTCCGAGGATCCGGCTCAGCTCTACTACTCGTCGGGCACTACGGGGGCCGCCAAGGGAATCCTTCACGCGCACCGCTACCTGTTGGGCCACAACGAATACGAGTTCTGTCATGACGTGCGGCAGGACGAGCTCTTTCACTCCACCGGAGAGTGGGCCTGGATAGCGGGCATCGTGCCCGGGCTCCTGGGCCCGTGGCGCTACGGAGTTCCGGTGGCCGTGTTCCAGAGGGCCGGGGGCGCCTACGACCCGGCTCAGACCTTCTACCTGTTGGAGAAGTACGAGGTCGGCAACATGTTCACGACGCCGACCGCGCTCCGGGCGATGACCCAGTTGAAGGACCCCGGCTCGCAATACGACATCAAGCTCAGGATCTGCTGCTCGGCCGGCGAGCCCCTCAACCCCGAGGTCATTCGCTGGTTCGAGCAACAGTTCGGCATACCGGTGCTCGACTACTACGGACTCACCGAGAGCTACCCCCTGTGCGGTAACTTCCCGACCGTCGAGGTTCGTCCCGGCTCCATGGGATTGCCCCTGCCCGGCTGGGAGGTCGAGCTGTTGAAGGTCGGGACCGAGGAGGCGGTGCCCCGGGGAGAAGCCGGCGAGATCTGCTTGAAGGCCCGCTCCAATCCCCATTACCCGCTCGGATACTTCAACCGTCCCGAGGACACCGCCAAGGTCTTCGGCGGGTCCTACTTCCGCACCAACGACATGGGACGGAGAGATGAGGACGGATACATCTGGTACGAGGGCAGGGCGGATGACGTGATCATCTCGGCCGGCTACCGCATCGGCCCGTTCGAGGTCGAGTCGGCAATCCTCGAATTGGAGGAATGCGTCGAGGCCGCGGCGGTGGCGACCCCCGACGAAAAGCGCGGGTCGATCGTCAAGGCGTTCGTGCGCCTCGCCGAGGGGGTCGAGCCGACCGAAGAGCTGGCCGGAAGGATCAAGGCTCACGTCCGCGAGAGCTACGCCGCCTACGCCTACCCGCGCGAGGTCGAGTTCGTGGACGACCTGCCCAAGACCCTCACGGGCAAGATCCGCCGCATCGAACTGCGCGAGGCCGAATCTCGCAAAGGACGATCCCCGAGTTAAGGCGCGCGGCGCGCGATCCCTCGGCCCGAGCAAGCGGTTATTCGATGTAGCCCAGGTCCTTGAGGTGAGCGGACACCGCGGCGGCCTCCTCCTCGGAGAACTCGCCCCCGACGCTGCGGTCCTGCGGGGCGTCGGTCGACCCGATGGGATGCTCCGCCAGCCAGGTCGGATCCAGCGCCTCGGTGACGACGCGCCCGTCGAGCCCCCGGGGCACACCCTGCTCGAGCAGCGCAAGGGCGGTCGGGCCGACGTCTTGCAGGCTGACCTCATCGCCCGAGCCGTGCGCCAGGCGCGGGCCCGCGCCGACCAGGATGCCGAGCGGGCGGTGGTCCGAGGACCAGGGCTGGTCGACTCCCGACAGCGGGGCGGGCTCGATCACGTCCCGGTCCGAATCGACCCGTCCGGGAGCGATCCGGTATCCGGCCGACCAGGTGTCGAGCATCAGGTCCGGCCCCATCTCCGCCACCGGGCCCGAGTAAAGCTCGGCGCGCGTTCTCGCTCCCGAGAACACCGGCGCGCCGGTGCGAGGATCGGTGATGCCCAGCAGGCCCTCCTTCAACTCGGCCAGCAGAGCGGGCGCGTCTTTGGGATCAACCACCCCCTGTGGCTCTCGGCCCTTCAGGTTGAGCCAGACGTCCGAGTGGACTCCGAAGAAGGCCCTGGTCGCGGGCCAGTCGAACCGCGCGAGTTGTCCGGCCAGAGTCGACGAAAAGGTCCTGCGCGCGAGCCCGGGCGCGAGCCGCTTCGCGAGCCGTCGGACCGGCGGTGGAAGCTTCCATGCGAGCGCCGCGAGGCTCCTCGAACTCGTCTCGGTGAACGACGCATAACCGCTGCGGACCAACCAGCCCCCGAGGTTCACGTCTCCGTCGAGCGGACCGGCGCCGTGGTCGCTGACCACCAACACGTCGGCGTCGGGGAACGCCTCGACGATCCTGCCGGTCGCGCGGTCCATGGCCTCGTAGACATCATCGATCGCGCCGGCCAGCTCGTGGTCCGTCCCGCGGAACTGCCAGAAGAAATGTTGAGCCCGGTCCACGTGCGGCCACACCGCGACCAGGCAATCGGCGCGCGTGTGCTCGATCGCCCAGATCAGCGCGTCGCCCTGCGACCGGAGGCCGCCGATCAGGTCATCCCGGAAACTCTCGAGCGACGAGTGCGGCGCGCGGTCGAGCAGATCCTCGAGCCGCCAGCGCCGCTGGAGCTCGTCCTGGAACCCGCCCGGTTCGCAGAAGCGCGCGCCGGGAGGGGCGCCGTAACCCGAGACCATCTGTCCCTCGATCGACGAGGGGGGAAACGCCATCGGTACGTTCCAAACGAGATGACGGACCCCCTCGGTCATCTCCCACAGGATCGGCGCGCGCCGATCCCGCGACGAGAAGTAGCGATACTCGTACGCGCCGGGGGCCCGGTACCAGGACCCGAAGATCCCATGGGCGCCGGGATTCCGCCCCGTGAAGGCGCAGGTCCAAGCGCTGTCGGTCATGGGGGGCCAGGTCGAGCGCAGGGGGGCCCGCCATCCCCGTTCGCCAAGGTCCCTCAGGCTTTCAAGGCGGCCCGCCTCCATCAGGGGATCGACGATGTCGAACGTCGCCGAGTCCCAGCCGAGGATTATGAGCCTGGGTGCCACCTAGGGGGCCGGTGTGGCCTGGGGACTCGGCGACTCGGTGGGCTCCGCCGGCGGCGTCTCCGCCTCGGGGTTCCCGGCCTTCTGGGAATCGCCGCTGTCGGTGGGTGAGGGGGAGGGCGACGACTTGCCGTTGCTCTCCGTCACCGCGTTGCGGTTCGGAGCGCGGTCGATGCACACCTTGCGGCAGTTCGCACTGGTGA
>Ga0214469_1000810_pt1 | contig 11300 bp, 7 predicted proteins | sample RVTome_10_FD_187340 | JGI IMG/M metagenome (GOLD analysis project Ga0214469, IMG submission 187340) | Soil microbial communities from uranium-contaminated site in the Upper Colorado River Basin, Wyoming, United States - RVT153D57 HiSeq ... | reverse complement strand
CACCGCCGGCGCCGGCGCCGTGGTCCGAGCCCGGCGGGACCCCCGCCGTCTCCGGTCCGGAGGACGCCCGGTGGCAATCGGAGGCGTGGTACGAGGCCGCGCCGCCGCCGGAGCGGTCCGCCCCGCGGCCCCGCCATGCGGCATCAGCGGCACCTTCGGCGCCGGCCCCCCCGGCCCCGCCGATCGACCCGGAGACGCGGTTGTGGACTGCACGCTTCCTCTGCGACCGCATCGCCGCCGAGAAGTCCTACTGCGAGCGCACCGGCAGCCCGTTCTCGCTGGTCCTGGTCCAGGTGCCCGACGAGCCGTTCGCCCTGCTGCCGTACCGGCGCCAGGTCACGCTCCTGCGGGAGCTGGGTCACCAGTTCGTGGCGGGCGGGGTGGTCGACCACCTGGTCCACGTCCCGGACCAGACCCAGCACTGGTTCGCGGTCGTGCTGCCCGACATCGACCGAGCCGGCGCCCAGATGCTGGAGCGGCGCCTGCGCATCGGGATCGGCGGCTACCTCCGTAGCCGCGGCCTTCCGCTCGCCGAGCTGGAGAGCGCGTCGCTCACCTCGCCCGACGACGATCAGGCCCTGGGCGCGATCTGGGACGCCCTCGCCGCCCGGGGTGATCCGGCGGGCGCCGGGCCGTCGCCCGGCGTCCTGGCCTACTGACCCTCGGGCGACTGCGCACCGCTCGGCGCGTAACTTTCCCGGGGCCCGGTCCAGCGCGCTACGCTCGGCAAATCACACGGGTGTCATTTGTCCACAGGCCCCTGTGGACGACCACGCCGGTGAACTGATCGAGCAGGTTCGCGACGGAGGGAGTCGTCCGGGGTGCATCCGCGAGGGAGCTTCACCCACCTCCACGTCCATACCGAGTACTCGATGCTCGACGGGGCCGCCCGCATCGGCGAGGTCGTGGGCGCTGCCGTGGCCGACGGCCAGCCGGCTCTCGGCATCACCGACCACGGCAACATGTACGGCATCCTCGACTTCTACAAGGAGTGCCGGAAGCAGGGGATCAAGCCCATCCTGGGGACCGAGGCCTACATGGCCCACGAGTCCCGGTTCGAGCGCCCCGCGCGGCGGGGACGGGTCGACGACACCGGCGGCGACACCGACGGCGGCAGGAAGCTGTACTACCACCTGACGCTGCTGGCCGAGTCCAACGAGGGCTACCGCAACCTCATCCAGCTCGCCAGCCGGGCGTTCCTCGAGGGCTACTTCTACAAACCTCGCCTCGACTGGGAAACGCTGGGTGACCACGCCGGCGGTCTCATCGCCACCACCGGATGCCTGGGTGGACACGTCCTCCAGTCGCTGCTCCAGGGGGACGTCGAGGGCGCCACCGCCAGGGCCGCGCGACTGCAGGACATCTTCGGCAGGGACAACCTGTTCGTCGAGCTGCAGGACCACGGCATTGTCGAACAGCACAAGACCAACCCCCAGCTGATCGAGATCGCGAGGCGCATCGGGGCGCCGCTGCTGGCCACCAACGACAGCCATTACGTGCACCAGCACGACGCGGTGGCCCACGACGCGCTGCTGTGCGTGCAGACCGCTTCCCTGATGAGCGACCCCAACCGGTTCAAGTTCCACGGCGACCAGCACTACCTGAAGTCCGCCACCGAGATGCGGTCGCTGTTCGGCGAGGTGCCGGAAGCATGCGACAACACGTTGTGGGTCGCCGATCGGGCCGACGTCGAGATCGCCTTCGGCAAGCCGCAGCTGCCCACCTTCCCCCTGCCCGAGGAGTTCGCCAGCGACGGCGACTACCTGCGGCATCTCACGTTCGAAGGTGCCAAGCAGCGCTGGGGAGATCCGCTGCCCGACGAAGTGGTGGAACGACTGGCCTACGAGCTGCAGGTCATCGCCGACATGGGCTTCAGCTCGTACTTCCTCATCGTCTGGGACCTGATCGCACACGCCCGGCGCAACGACATCCGGGTGGGCCCGGGACGGGGGAGTGCGGCCGGCTGCGCCGTGGCGTACTGCCTGCGCATCACCGACCTCGACCCCATCAGGTACGGCCTGCTGTTCGAGCGCTTCCTCAACCCGTCGCGCATCTCCATGCCCGACATCGACATGGACTTCGACTCCCGCTTCCGCGACGAGATGATCCGCTACGCCGCCGAGCGCTACGGCCGCGACCACGTCGCCCAGATCGTCACGTTTTCCACCATCAAGGCCCGGGCCGCGGTGCGCGACGCCGCCAGGGTGCTGGGCCAGCCCTACGCCGTCGGCGACCGGGTGGCCAAGGCGATGCCACCGCTGATCATGGGGCGGGACACCCCCCTGTACGCGTGCCTCGATCCCGACCCGCGCTTCGAGGACGGCTACAAGATGGCGGCCGAGCTGCGGCAGATGTACGAGGACGACCCCGACGTCCAGCAGGTGGTCGATGTGGCCAAGGGCCTCGAGGGCCTGCGCCGCCAGGACGGGATCCACGCCGCCGCCGTGGTCATCACCAAGGAGCCGCTCATCGAGTACCTGCCGATCCAGCGCAAGCCGGAGAACGGCCACTCGCTGGAGGACGCGCCGATCGTCACCCAGTACGAGATGCACGGCGTCGAGGAGCTGGGTCTGCTCAAGATGGACTTCCTCGGTTTGCGCAACCTCGACGTGATCACCGACACCGTCGAGGTGATCCGCCGCACCCGGGGCGTCGAGCTGGACATCGACCGCGTGCCGCTCGACGACCAGCTCACGTACGAGCTGCTGTGCCGCGGCGACTCCGTGGGGGTGTTCCAGCTCGAGGGCGGGCCGATGCGGGCCCTCATGCGGTCGCTGCAACCGACGACGTTCGAGGACGTGGCTGCACTGGTGGCGCTGTACCGCCCCGGCCCCATGGCCGCGAACATGCACAACGACTACGCAGACCGCAAGAACGGCCGGAAGCCGGTCGAATACCTGCACCCCGATGCCGCCGAAGTGCTGGGTGACACTTACGGTCTATGCATATATCAGGAGGGAGTGATGCGGATCGCGCAGCGATTCGCCGGGTACTCCCTCGCCGAGGCCGACAATCTCCGCAAGGCTGCGGGCAAGAAGCGCCGCGAGATCATGGCGGCGGAGCGCGAAAAGTTCATAGAGGCCTGCGATCGGACGGGATATGGCGCCGCGCTGGGCAAGGCGTGGTTCGACATCATCGAGCCTTTTGCCGACTATGCCTTTCCCAAGGCGCACGCGTATGGCTACGGGTTCGTCGCCTATCAGACGGCCTACCTCAAGGCCAACTATCCCGCCGAGTACCTGGCGGCGTTGCTCACGAGCGTCAAGGCCAGCCTCGAGAAGGCCGCCGTCTACCTCGCCGAGTGCCGGGCCATGGGCATCGCCGTCGAGGTGCCGGACATCAACCGCTCGGCGTCGGACTTCGTGCCGGTGGTGGAGCCGAGCGACGACGCGGCCGGGGATGGGGCACCCAGCAGCGGGGTGACCGAGCAGCGGGCCATCATCTTCGGGCTGTCCGCGGTGCGCAACGTCGGTGAGGGGCTGGTGTCGCACATCGTCGCCGAGCGCGAGGCCAATGGTCCGTACGCCGACTTCTACGATTTCTGCCAGCGGGTCGACTCGTCCGTCCTCAACAAGCGCACGATCGAGTCGCTGATCAAGGCCGGGGCATTCGACAGCGTCGGGCACAAGCGCAAGGGCCTCCTCACTATTTTCGAACAGATCGTCGATCACACCCTGGCCCGGCGTCGCGAGCGCGACTTGGGGATCATGACGCTGTTCGGCGACGCCGACGATGCTGCTGCCGGCGGCTTCGGCGACTTCGAGCGCACGGCCATCCCCGACCTCGAGTTCGACAAGCGCGACCGCTTGGCGTTCGAGAAGGAGATGCTGGGGCTCTACGTGAGCGACCACCCGCTGCTGGGGGCCGAGGCCGCGCTTTCGCGCCGGGCCGACTGCTCGCTCGACGAGCTGGCCGACCTCGACGACGGCGAGCTCAAGGCCGTGGGCGGCGTGGTGACCGCACTGCAGCGCAAGTGGACCCGTCGGGGCGATCTCATGGCGGTGTTCACCCTCGAGGACCTGCGGGCCGCGGCGGAGGTGATGGTCTTCCCCCGCACCATGACCGAGCACGGGCACAAGCTGGCCGACGATGCCGTCGTCGTCGTGCGGGGCCGGGTCGACACCCGGGACGACGCCCCCAAGCTCATCGCGCACTCGATCGACGTGGTCGAGGTGGCCGTCAGCCGGGTCGAGCCCTTGCGGCTCCGCGTCCCGCTCCAACTGCTGTCCGAGGCCAAGGTGGCGCACCTCAGGCGGCTGCTCGCCGACCACCCCGGCGATTCACCGGTCTTCCTCCAGCTCGGGGAGCGGCGGGTCGTGCGGCTACCGGAACAGTGGAACGTCGATGCCAGCAACGGCCTCGTGGGCCAGCTCCGGGAGGCGCTCGGCCCCGCCGCCATCGTCACCTGACGAGGCACCAGGTGGGCAGCGCGCGCGCGTGTTCGGTCATCGGAGTTGCACGTCCCGTGTCGTTTGACTGGACTAGTGGCTTGTTGCCGCACGCAGAACGGGGGCTACGCAGGAGATGTCGATCGCTGTAGACACGAAGGACTGCACGGCCCTCAGTGACGCTGAGCTGGTCGAGATGGCCGATCTCTGCGCGGAAGCCCAGTACAGCCACGAGATCGGCACCCTGTCGAAGCAGGCCGAGGAGTGGGTGCTGATCACACAGGTCCGTGAGGAGGCCAAGCTCAAGGGCTTTGCCTTCTCCACGCTCGAGCGCATCGGTGGCACGCCGTGTGTTCTGGTGGGCATGGCGTCGGTCCGCCGCACCTCCAAGCGCGACACGGTGCTGCGCGCGCTCATGCAGGACCTGCTGCGCCGGGCCGTGCTGGCCTTTCCGGACGAGGACGTGCTGGTGTCCGCGCGGTTCGGCGATGTTGGCGGCTTCGATGCCTTCCGCAACCTCAACGACATCGTGCCCCGGTCCGGCCACAAGGCCACCGGCGAGGAACGCGCCTGGGGTGGGCGCCTGGCCAAGCGCTACGGCATCGAGGCGAGCGCCTACGACCAGCGGGCCTTCGTGGCCCGGGGCGACGGCAGCGGTCCCGCCCCGGTGTTCGACCACGAGACGCTGCACTCCGAGCAGAGCGACCAAGAGGTGGTCGAGCGGTTCGAGGGGCTCCACGCCGGCAAGGGCGACAGCCTCATCGGCTTCGGCTGGGCCATGGAGGAAGACCTCCGCAAGCTCGCCTGACGGGCGGGCGCGTGGAGCTCGGCGACGCGGTCCGGCGGCGTCGCATGGTGCGGGCGTTCGACGGACGCCCGGTCCCGCCGGAGCTGGTCGACCGGCTGATCGACCTGGCCCGGCGGTCGCCCTCGGCGGGCAACACCCAACCGTGGGCGTTCGTGGTCCTGGAGGGTGCGCAGACGGCGGCACTGTGGGACATCACCCTGCCGGCCGACCGGCGCGCCGCGTTTCGATGGCCTGGGCTGCTCAGCGCCCCCGTGCTGCTGGTGCCGCTCGTGTCGCCGGACGCCTACGTCGAGCGGTACCGCGAGCCCGACAAGCGGACCACCGGCCTGGGAACCGAGGCTTCGGCTTGGCCGGTTCCGTACTGGTGGGTCGACGGGGGGATGGCCGTGCAGACGCTGTTGCTCGCCGCCGTCGATGCCGGACTGGGGGCGCTGTTCTACGGCCTGTTCGACCACGAGCGGCCCGTGCTCGACCATCTCGGCGTGCCGGCCGGCTGGCGGGCGCTGGGCGCGGTGGCGGTGGGTTGGCCGGCGCCGGACGAGCCCGGACTGTCCTCGGGGCGGGCTCGCCCGCCGCTCGCCGACGTGGTTCACCGAGGCGGCTGGTAGGCGCTCCCGGTTAGCGTCGCCCATCGTGAGCGAGCGTCCCGGAGGGCGAGAGAGCCAGCCAGGCCCGAGCCGCCGTGGGAGCGGGAGACGGCACGTCGACAGCCCGAGCGGCCCGGCCGAAGGCCGAGAGCGGGGAGCAATGGAGCTGCAGGCGGCCATCGACCTCGAGGCCACCACCAATCGCCGGGTGGTGCTGCGCCGGCGGCCCGAGGGCCTGCTCGCCGCGGGCGACGTCGAGCTGCAGGAAGGTGTCCCCCTGCCGGTCCCGGCCGAAGGGGAGGCGCTGCTCGAGCTCGACTGGATCGGCATCGACGCCACCGTGCGCACGTGGCTGTCCAAGGCCGAGGGGTACCTGCCGGCGGTCGAGATCGGCGAGCCGGTGCGCGCGAGCGGCATCGGCCGGGTGGTGGCCACCCGCGCCGAGCGCTTCCCGCTCGGGCACGCGGTGTACGGGCTGCCGGGTTGGCAGCGCTACGGCATCGTGCGTGACGATCTGCTCGCCACGCCGCTGGGCGAGGACGTGGACGCCCCGGCGCTCCTCGCCCTCTACGGCGCCACGGGGCTGACCGCGTACGTGGGGATGGTCGACATCGGCGAGGTCCAGGAGGGCGAGACGGCGGTCGTGTCGGCGGCCGCCGGCGCCACCGGCTCGCTGGCGGCACAGATCGCCAAGATCAAGGGCTGCCGCGTGATCGGCATTTGTGGCCGGGACGACAAGGCCCGATGGCTGCTCGACGACCTCGGCCTGGACGGTGCCATCAACCACCGCACCGACGACGTGCACGCCCGGCTCAGGGAGCTGTGCCCCGACCGCGTCGACGTCTACTTCGACAACGTGGGCGGCCCCATCCTCGATGCGGTGCTCGATCGCCTCGCGATGCACGCCCGGGTCGTGCTGTGCGGCGCCATCGCCATCTACAACGAGCGTGGGCGCCCGCCCGGGCCCTCGAACTACTTCCAGCTCATCAACCGCCGCGCCCGCATGCAGGGCTTCCTCTCGCTCGACCACTGGGACCGTTTCCCGGACGTGGCGGCCACCTTGAGTTCATGGGCAGCCGAGGGGAAGCTGCTATACCGCACCCAGGTCTACGAGGGGCTGGAGTCGGCGGTCGGCGCCCTCAACGCCTTGTTCACCGGCGACAACATCGGCAAGGCGGTCATCCGCGTCTTTGAAGAAAAAGCGGGGCCATAGCCCGAAGGTCCTTCAGAGACTGGTCTGGAGCTGGGCCTCGAGTGCCTCGGGGTCCTCCACCGGAAGCTGGCACGCGTAGTTGCGGCACACGTAGGCGCGGCTGTCGTCGCGGCCCTCCCACAATGGCGAGGGGAAGCGCTCGCCCCACGCCAGCACCGCCCCGGGGAGGAAGCGCCGCTGCACGACCTCGACAAGGTCTGGGCGCTCGCCGGCCACCACGACCTCGTCGATGCCCTGGACGGCGAGGTCGACGGCGACCAGCAGGTGGCCGAACGCAGTCGGATGCTCGGCGGCCAGGGCTCCCGTCAGGCGCAGGATCTGCTCGGCCCGGTCGCGATAGCGCTCCTCGCCGGTGAGTGCGGCCAGACGCAACAGCGTGACCGCCGCCAGGCTGTTGGCGCTGGGGATGGCGTTGTCCATCAGGTCCTTGTTGCGGGCCACCAGCCGTTCGGCGTCGCTCCCGGTCGTGAACAGCCCGCCGCGCTCCTCGTCCCAGAACAGGTCGAGGAGCGCGTCCGCGGTGCTGCGGGCAGCGTCGATCCAGCGCGCCTCGCCCGTGGCCTCGGACAGCCGGACGAACGCGTCGACGAGGGCGGCATGGTCCGCGGCGTACGCCAGGTGCCGTGCCCGGCCCGAGACATGTTCCCCGCTCCCACGGCCGCTCGGGCCGGGGGAGCGGGAAGCATGTCCTTGGGCCTGCCACGAGCGCAGCCAGCGGCCGTCCTCTCGGCGCAGCGAGCGCAGCAGGAACTCGCCCGTACCGGCGGCGGCATCGAGCCAGTCGCTCCGGCCGGTGGCGGCGGCGGCCTCCGCCAGCGCCGCCAGCATGAGCCCGTTCCACTCCGCCAGCACCTTGTCGTCCAGCCCGGGCCGCACCCGCCGCTCCCGGGCGGCGAACAGGCGCGCCCGCGCCTGCTCGACGCGGGGCGGGCGGGAGAGATCGACGTGTCCCGGGCCGCGGGCATGGATGCGGTTGAGGATCGTGCGACCCTCGAAGTTGCCGCCCGGCGTCACGCCGTAGAAGGCCATGACCTCGTCGGCCAGTTCCCGGTCGCCGTCGAGCGCCGCCACGACCTGGTCGGGTGTCCAGACGTAGAAACGGCCCTCCTCGCCCTCGCTGTCGGCGTCCTCGGCGGAGAAGAATGCGCCCTCTGGGTGCCGCAGGTCCCGCAGCACGTACCCCACCGTCTCGTCGAGCACCTGCCGGTACCGCTCGTGCCCGAGGACCTGCCAGGCGTGCAGGTAGACACGGGTCAGCAGCGCCTGGTCGTAGAGCATCTTCTCGAAGTGCGGCACCAGCCACACCGCGTCGACCGAGTAGCGGGCAAACCCGCCACCCAGGTGGTCGTAGATCCCGCCCGAAGCCATGGCGTCGAGCGACGTCTCGACCACCCGCTGGATGTCGGGGTCGGGTGCCGGGCCGCGGGCCAGGGCGCGGACCAGCAGGTCGAGGCTCATCGCCTGCGGGAACTTGGGCGCGGCGCCGAAGCCGCCTCGAGCGTCGTCGTGTTGCGCCCGGAGAGCGGTGACCGCGGCCTCGAGGGCGTCGCCGCCGGGTGATCCGTCGGCCGGCTGCACCAGGGCCGAGCGCCCCAGCGCGGCCGTGAGCTGGCCCGCCTGCGTGTCGACGTCCGGTCGGCGGGTACGCCACAGCTCGTCGATCCGTCGGCACAGCTCGGGGAAGGCGATCATGCCGCCGCGCCGGGTACTCGGGAAATAGGTCCCTCCGAAGAACGGCCGGCCGTCAGGGGTGAGGAACACGGTCATCGGCCACCCGCCCTGACCCGTCAGCGCCTGGACCGCCTCCATGTAGATCTCGTCGACGTCGGGGCGCTCCTCGCGGTCGACCTTGATGTTGACGAAGAGCTCGTTCATCAGCGCCGCGATGTCGGGGTCCTCGAACGACTCGTGCGCCATGACGTGGCACCAATGGCAGGCGGAGTAGCCCACCGACAGCAGCACCGGCTTGTCGTCGCGCCGGGCCGCTGCGAAGGCCTCGTCCCCCCAGGGGTACCAGTCGACCGGATTGTCGGCGTGTTGGCGGAGGTACGGGCTGGTCTCGTCGGCCAGTCGGTTCACGACATCCACGGTACGGGAGAGCGAGCGCGCCCGAACGCCTACGCCACGGGTAATTGGGGCCTGCACCCCGGACCGGGAACCATGGAGGCATGAGCCCCGACATGGACCCCGACCAGGCCACCGCCTTCCTCCGCTCCGCCATGCCGCTGTGCGACACGCTCGACATGCGAGCCACGGCCGCCGGTCCCGACGAGGCCAGGGTGGAGATCGACTGGGCACCCGCTCTGTGCACGAGCAACGGCCTGCTCCATGGGGGGATCATCATGGCGCTGGCCGACTCGGCCGGTGGCGCCTGCACATACTTCAACCTGCCCGAGGGCGCCGCCGGCACCACGACCATCGAGTCGAAGACCAACTTCCTGGGCGCCGTGCGCGAGGACGTGGCGGTGGCCAGCGCCCGCCCCCTCCACGTGGGCAGGTCGACGATCGTGGTCGAGACCGTGGTCACGGACGGCCGCGACCGGCCGGTGGCCAAGGTGACGCAGACCCAGCTCATCCTGCACGCCAAGCCCTGACGGCGGGGCCGGGCGGCTCCCGCCCGGACGGCGACTCGGCGGTTCGGCACCACTAGCGTGCGGGCCCATGGAGATCAGCCTCAAGGGGAAGGTGGCGCTGGTCACGGGAGCCAGCCGGGGGATCGGCCGGGCGATCGCGACCACTTACGCCGAGGCGGGGGCGGCGGTGGTGCTGTCGTCCCGCAAGCAGGAGGCGCTGGAGGCGGCGGCCGCCGAGATCTCCGACTCGGGCGGAGATGTGGCGGTGTTCGCGGCCAACGCCGGCGAGCCCGACCAGATCGCCGCCTGTGTCGCCGCCACCATGGAGCGGTTCGGCGCCGTCGACATCCTGGTCAACAACGCCGCCACCAACCCCTACATGGGCCGACCCATCGACATAGACCTACCCCGCTTCGACAAGACGTGGCAGGTCAACTACCGCGGCCCGGTGGTGTGGGTGCAGGAGGCGTGGAGGGCGTCGATGGCCGGGCGGGGCGGCGTCGTCCTCAACATGGCGTCGGTGGGTGGGCTGTCCGTCGAGCCCGCCATCGGCCACTACAACGTGACCAAGGCGGCGCTGATCCACCTGACCCGCACACTGGCCCAGGACCTGGCGCCCGGCGTGCGCGTCAATGCCATCGCGCCCGGCCTGGTCAAGACCGACTTCGCCCGGGCGCTGTGGGAGCCGGCGGAGGAGCAGGTCGCGGCCGGGATGCCGCTCGGGCGCCTGGGCGACCCGGTGGACATCGCCAACGCGGCGCTGTTCCTGGCCAGCGACCTGGCGTCCTGGATCACGGGGCAGACCCTCGTGGTCGACGGCGGGGCGCTGGTGGGCTCGCGGCGGCTGTAGCGAGCCGATACCCCAGCCCGGATCACAACCCCCGCCTGACCAGCTTCCCCAGGCCGGTGCGGGGGAGCTCGGTCACGAGGATCAGCTCCCGGGGGGCGGCGTACGCCGGCAGGTCCCGCTTGGCAGCGTCCCGTAGCTCGTCGAGCGTGGGCGGGTCGGCGGGATCGGCGGGCACCACCACTGCGATCACGCGCTGGCCCCACTCGGGGTCCGGCCGGCCGACGACGGCGACGTCCCGGACCCGGGCGTGGGTGGCCAGCGCCCGCTCGACCGCGACCGGCCAGACGTTCTCGCCGCCGGTGACGATGACGTCGTCGCGGCGGCCGAACACCTGGAGGCGGCCCCGGGGCTCGTCCCAGGCACCGGCGTCGCCGGTGGGGAACCAGCCGGCGGCGTCCCGGGGATCGGTGCCGTCGCGGTAGCAGCGCAGGAGCATCGGGCACCGCAGCTCGACCTGGCCGCCGACCACCCGCACCTCGACACCGTCGAGGGGCACGCCGTCGTAGACGACGCCGCTGCCGGTCTCGGTCATCCCGTAGGTGGCGACCGCGTTGGCCGGCAGGTCCGGGGGCATGGCCGATCCGCCCAGCACCACCGTGCGGAAGCCTGCAGGGTCGATCCGGCGGAGCATGGTCGGCACCAGCGAGGTCACCGTGCACCCGTCGGGTCCCTGAGTGGCCGCCTCCACCCCGTCGGGGTCGAACCCGTCGTGCACCGTCAGGGGGGTGCCGGTGAGGATCGCCCGGGTCACGACCGCCACGCCGCCGACGTGGGCCAGGGGTAGGCAGGCGAGCCAGCGGTCGGAGGCCGGGTCGACGCCCAAGCGGTGGCTGGTGGCCCGGGCGGAGGCCTCGACGGCGTCGTGCGTCAGCACCACCGCC
>Ga0214469_1000808_pt1 | contig 11307 bp, 15 predicted proteins | sample RVTome_10_FD_187340 | JGI IMG/M metagenome (GOLD analysis project Ga0214469, IMG submission 187340) | Soil microbial communities from uranium-contaminated site in the Upper Colorado River Basin, Wyoming, United States - RVT153D57 HiSeq ... | reverse complement strand
CCAGCTCGGCGAGCAGGAGGAGGGCTCGAAAGAGAAGCCCAAGAGGGCATCCCTCTTCAAGACGATGGACCTCGACGAGCTCGGGTTGGACGACGCCCTGAAGCTGCTCTCGCTGCCACGCACTGTCGGGACCGACGAGGCTGGAGTGGAGATCACCGCGCTCAACGGCCGCTACGGGCCCTACATCCAGCGAGGTGACGATCGACGGAGCCTGGAGTCGGAGGACCAGCTGTTCACTTTGACGGTCGAGGAGGCGATGAAGCTGCTCGCCGAGCCGCCCCGTCGACGCGGCCAGGCGAGGACGACAGACTTGAAGGAGCTGGGCCAAGACCCGGTCTCCGGCAAGACGGTGACCGTCCGCTCCGGCCGCTATGGCCCCTATGTCACGGACGGAGAGGTCAACGCATCGTTGAGGAAAGGCGACAGCCCGGAGAAGATCTCGATCGAACGCGCCGCAGAGCTGCTGCAGGCACGCCGCGACCGGCTGGGTTCTTAGTCGAGGATCAGCGGTCTGGTGCCATATATGGCCCCGGGAACCTCAGGTTCGGGGTATCGGCTAGAGGATCGTTGCCGCCATCTCGGCGAGGGGGGAGCGGACACTGCGCTCCAGGGTGACGTGTGCGAACAGGCTCGTGTCCTTGAACTTCTCGATGAGTGCGGCCATGCCTCCATACGGGGAGATGTAGGGGTTGTCCACCTGTGAGAGGTCTCCACAGAAAACGACTTTGGAGTCGCGTGACATCCTGGTGAGGATGACCTTCAGCGTCGACAGCTCGAGGTTCTGGGCCTCGTCGATTATCACGAACTCGCCGGTGATCGACCGTCCCCGCAGGTAGGTCACTGCAGCCATCTCCAACTCGCCGCGCTCGATCAGCTCCTCGATGGCGGCGCGCGCCCCTTCGACACCGGCGTCGGAGAACAGGGCATACAGGTTGTCGTGCACCGCCGCCATCCAGGGTGCCAGCTTCTCGTTGAGGTCCCCCGGCAGATACCCGACCTCCTGTCGGCCGACGGCGACGAGGGGGCGGTAGACCGAGACCCTTCGATACCGGCCTTGCTCGAGGACCTGTTCGAGGGCGGCAGCCAGGGCAAGAAACGTCTTGCCCGTCCCCGCCATGCCCATGAGAGAGACGGCGGGGATATCGGGATCGAGGAGCTGATGGAGGGCGATCGTCTGACGAACGTTCTTCGGCTCGACGCCGAAGGCGCGCACGTGGGTGGGCATGCGCTCGACAACGACCGTGGGCTCCGACTGCACGACTCGCGCCAGAGCCGACCGCGATGCCCCGCTCTTGAGCACCACGAACTCGTTCACAGGGGCGCTGAGATCCCCGACCTCCATCTTCCCCTCGTCGAAGAGCCTGTCGATCATGTCGCCGGCCACCCGATGCTCGACCATGCCGGAGTTGAGCTGGTCGACCTGCGCAGTGTCGGCCCGGTAGTCCTGGACCAGGACCCCGAGCTGAGCCCCCTTGATCCGGAGAGAGGCATCTTTGGTCACCAGGACCGCATCGACGCCCTCCCCGAGGTTGAGGCAGGTGGAGAGGATTCGATGGTCTGGAGTCTTGGGGTCGAGCACCGAGGGAAGCCGGTCTGAGTAGACACCGTTCAACTCGATGCGAAGACTGCCCCCTCCCGGGAGGCGGGAGGGCTCGCGCAGCCCACCGGCGCCGGAGGCGCCCAGCTCCTCGAGTAACCGAATTGCGCTTCGGGCGTTGGCCCCGACCTCGTCCATCCTGGTCTTCTGCTTGTCGAGCTCCTCGACCACAACGAGTGGCAGCACCACGTCGTGCTCGTCGAATCGGAGAACGGAGTGGGGATCGGCGAGCAGGACACAGGTGTCGAGAACGTAGGTGGGTGACACCGGGGAGATCTCCTTAGTTGTCGTCGCCAAGGAGGACAGCTTCATCAATCGAGGATTGAATTACAAGCATAGGATTCAGCTTGTTCGCACCACTTCGAACACAGGAAAGCGCTCCGGCACGGCCGCGAAGTCTTCGACATCCCCCCGCCCGGGGACGTCCATGAACCTCCGGGCAAACGCCTCCCGGTCGTGATAACGCTTCACGACCTGGGGCTTCGCCCCGGTCACCTCGACCAGTCGCACCGACTCGGACCTGCCTCCGCGCTCGATCGTGGCGTTCGGGTCGGCTCTTGCGTTTAGGACCCAGGCGGACTCACCGTAGGGGGAGACGAGGTACTCACCTTCGTCGTCTTCGATGGGTGCAAGCGTCACCCGGCGAGATTCGCCAGATCTCCTGCCGGTGGTGATCAGCACGACGAAGTTGCCCAGGCCGAGACGGGCCGCCTGTGCGAGCATCCAACTGATCGCCCTCTTGACGGCGGTGACTTCGTATTCCCTGGCCATGGTCCAAACCTACGCCCGGCGACGCCTCGCCCACGCGAGAAAGTCTTCCGCCCCACGGGTGTTGACCACTCTCTCCTTGGTCACCCAGGCACGCTGCGCATAGAGAACGCCGTAGTCCATGCGGCGCAGGTCGGACACATGATGGGAGTCGGTGTCGATGACGAAGTCGATGCCCGCCGCCATGCCCTGTCGGGCGACCTCGGTGGTGGCGTCGAGTCGATCGAGAGCGCCGTTGATCTCTAGGGCTACTCCGGTCACCGCCAACCCTTCGAGCACCGCGTCGACATCGAGCTCGACCCCGGGACGCCTCCCCACGTAGCGACCGCTGAGATGGCCGATGGCGTTGACCGCCGGATCGGCCAGGGCCGTCAGGATCCGGGCGGTCTGACGATCCCGGGGAAGATCGAAATGGGAGTGGATCGAGGCCACGCAGTAATCGAACTCGAGTCGGAATTCGGCGTCGTAGTCGAGACCGCCGTCGGCACCGATGTTGAGCTCGCAACCGAAGAGAACCTCGATCTCCGAGTAGGCACCGTTCAACTTCCCGATCTTCTCTCGATGGTCGAGCATGACGTCGCGGGGTGAGCCATTGATGGCAAGGTCCTCGCCATGGTCGGTGAAGGCGATGTATCGGTACCCGGCGGCGATGGCAGCATCCACCATCTCCTCGAGCGAAGAGCGGCCGTCACCGGAACGATCGGAGTGATAGTGAAGATCTCCCTGGATGTCGTCGCGGGTCACGATCTCCGGCAATCCACCGGCGAGGGCAAGCTCCACCTCGCCACCACCCTCCCGCATGCTGGGCGGGATGAACTCCATGCCGAGGGCCCGATAGATGTCGTCCTCGGTCTCTGAGGCGACCACGTTCTCGCCGTCGAAGAGCCCGTATTCGCTGAGCAACCAGTCCCTGTCCATTGCTTTCTGCCGAAGCTGGATGTTGTGTGCCTTCGACCCCGTGAAGTAGAGCAAGGCAGACCCCAATTGTTCGGGGGCAACGGTTCGGACATCGACCTGGAGACCTTCCCGGGTCAGAAACGAAGTCTTCGTGGTCCCCGATCCGACAACCTCCGACACTTCCGGCATACCCAGCACAGTGGCGTGCACGCCCGGAGGGTCTGTGGTCCCGACGACGATGTCGACATCGCCGATGGTCTCGGAGAATCTCCGCATGGATCCGCAGGGAACGGCGTCGACCACCCCGTCGATGGTGGCAATCCGTGCGGCGAGGGAGTGGGCGAAGCCGTATACCTCGACGAGAGGGGTGCGTCTGTCCTTGCCATGGAGCCCAAGACGCTCGATGGCCTTCTTGATCTTCTCCTCGGACTTCTCACCGAGACCGGGCAGATCCCGCAGTCGTTCAGCCTCCAGAGCCGCCTGAAGGCCCTCGAGGTCCTCGACGCCGAGTTGGGCCCGGATCATGACGAGTGTCTTCGGACCGAGGCCCGGGATCTTGGTCAGCTCGACGAAAGCCGGTGGATACTTCTCACGCAGGGTCTCCAGCTTGGCGACCTTGCCGGTGTTCCCCAGCTCGAGGATCTTGTCCGCGGTCGCCGCGCCCACGCCCTTGATCTTGGTCAGCTCGGCCTTCGTGAGCCCGTCGATCTCCCCGGAGTGGGCCTCGATCCCGGCGACGGCGGTCTCGTAGGCCCTCACCTTGAATGCCTGCGGTGATCCCTCCTCTAGAGCGGTCAGCTTGGCCAGCTCGACCAGCATCCGGATCGCATCCGATCTCGTTGTCATCAGACGAGGTTATCGGTTAGCGCCCCAGCCACCTCAGCGGGTCGAACTCGGCGCGTCCGGAGCTTCTCACGGTGATCGGGCCAAAGATCGGGACGTCGACTTCGATCGAGGTCACGACCTCGACGACTCGAGTCACGAGCCCATGGTTGACCGGACAAAGGCATTCGGCGATCGCCGCTCCGTTGGCTCGGGCAGCCCTGGTGGCTGCGGCAATCGGATCGAGATCCGACGCCGGCGGGTATGTGCCGACGGCTGCTGCCAGGGCGGCAGCGTCGGCGGCGTTGGTCGCCTGGGTTCGGGCCGCATAGAGGGTGCCGAGGGAAGCCACTGCCACCGCGAGGAAGGCAACGATGGCGATGGCTCCGCTCATGGCCATCGTCATCGTCCCTTCTTCGCCTTTCATCGCTCCACGAGCATCGATGCCGACGCCGAGAGATCGACTCCAAGGTCGTCGATCCACGGCACCGCCAAGATGTGGCGATAGGTGGCGGTCACCCGGGCGGGCCGACCCACGATGGCGGGCCGGCTGACCGAGATCCTCACCCGGTCGCGCTCAGAGGGAGCCATTGCGTCCCGCACCGCCTGAACCGCTTTCGCCGGGTCCGGGGTGGTGGCGGCGACACGTGCTCCCTCACGGACGGCACCGAGGAGCTCGATGCGGGCACGCGCCACCGAGATCACCTGGATCCCGGCAGCGAGCACCACTATCAGCAGCGGGACCACGAGGAAGAACTCGATCGTCACCGAACCGCCGTCCCTTGTCAGAACGCGCCGGCCACCCACGAGATGACCTTGCCGAACAGATCGCCCAGGAGACCCGATCCGCTGCCCGATTGCAGCCATTTGAGGGCGATGATGGCCAGGGCCGTCGCCGCCAGTATCACGAGGAAGTACTCGACGGTGGCCTGACCACGGTCACCGTCCAGTCGGGCACTCACCCAGTTCCAGATTCGTGTCATAGACACTCCTTCCTTTCCGGTTTCCGACCGGTGCGGGAGGAAGTGCGGACCTCATGACAAGACCCCGGTGAGATCGTGGAACATGCCCAGCAACGAGGGGGCGTAGAGCAGGAAAACCAGGCCAGGCAGCATCAACAGCGTCACCGGGACCATGAGTCGCAGGGGGAGTGTGCGCGCCCGCGCGATCCGACGGGCCCGATCGTCAGCCAACTCGCTCTCCAGCATACGACGCACCGCTCCGCTCAGGGAGGCACCCGATCTCTGCGCCCTGGCGAGCTGGGAGAGCATCGGGCGGAGCCGATCGTCTCCGTGAGGGATGGCCGCCACCAAACCTGAAACCCGAGCCACCCGAGCCACCCGCCGCAAGCTGAGATCGGCCGGCAACGCCTCGGAAACGGCGATGAGGGCAGCGAGGACCGAGAGCCCGGAGCGAAGCTGGACGAGCAACAGGAGAAGGACGAGCCTGATCGGTGGGATGGGAGCGCCCCGTGAGCGGCGACGGCTCGCCAACAAGGGAACGGCACCCCCCACAAGCGCACCGATGGGCCCAGCGATGACCAGGCCGACTGCGGCGGTGACGACGGCGGTCACCGACGCGATCTCCACAGGACGAGAGAGGCCCCGACGATGCCGAGTGCGAACAGCCCGAGGCCGATCGTCGCCGCCACACGCTGCTCGGACGAGGCGAGATACCCCGCCAGGCCATCTTCGCCGAGTCTCGTGAGCAGGTAGAAGAGAGGAGCACCGATGAGAACCAGAGCGGTGGCCCTTCCCGGTGCTGTCGCCACCCGTACCTCATGGGTGACCTCGTCCTGGCTGAGCGCCAGGACTCCCATCTCGTCGAACAGAGCTGCGGCGTCGCTGCCCGACCGAGCCGCCGCAGCCACCGTCAGCCGAATCTCTTGGCCGATGCTGGGGAGCTCGGCGGCTATGCGGGCGGCCACCTCGGCCATGGGGGTCGAATGGGACAACTCGAGAGATGTCCCGACCGAGGTGGCCGCGGCGGCGAGGGCGTCGCGCAAGGTGGCTCCGGCGCGCAGCTCGGAGGCGACCCCCTCGCAGAACAGTGTCGGGCGATGTCGGGGGTCGGGTCGGGCCCGCAGCCAATGCAACGCCACCAGGCCGGCAACAGGCAGTGGCAGATACACCGCTCCGGCGACCAGGGCGATGCGACGGGGATCGACACCCGCCGCAGTCGCAGCCGCCAGGACCACAACCTCGATCACGGTGCCTCCCCCTCGTACTCGGCGATGTCCACGATTTGTCGGCCCGACTCGGAGCGTTCGATCTGGACGACGAAGTCGACAGCGCTGAGCAGTTGTCGATGGACGGCGCTCTCGGAGGTGTCACCGGCACTGAGCGCGAGCGTCTCGATCCGAAGCAGTGCCTGGTCCGGGGTGTTGGCGTGTACTGTCGTCATGGAGCCACGATGCCCGGTGTTGAGGGCCGAGATGAGGTCGAGAGCCTCGGGGCCACGGACCTCGCCGACGATGATGCGATCAGGGCGAAGCCGGAGGGCTGAGCGAAGCAGCGACCTGATCGTGATTGCTCCAGCACCTTCGGCATTGGCCGGACGGGCCTCGAGACGAACGACATGGCCGGGCAGGCTCAATTCAGCGGCGTCTTCGATAGTGACCACGCGCTCGGAGGGACCTATGGCCGCTGCGAGGAGATTGAGCAGAGTCGTCTTGCCCGCTCCGGTGCCCCCCGAGACCACGATCGTTCGCCGATGCCGGACGGCCGAGACCAGGGTGTCGATCTGCTCGCGGGTGGCAGTGCCGGCGACAACCAGGTCCTCGATCGAGACCACACGCTGCGTGAAGCGCCGAATGGCCACAAGTGGTCCGTCGACTGATGCAGGTGGCAAGACGGCGTGGAGCCGGGAGCCGTCGGGAAGTCTGGCGTCGACCATCGGAGAGGCCCGGTCTATGCGAAGACCCAAAGGGGCGATGACCCTCTCCACCGTCGCTATGACGTCTTCGTCGGAGGCGAAGTGGACCCCGGTGGGTTGCAAACCCTTCCCTCTGTCAACCCAGACGTCGTCGGATGCATTGACGAGGACATCGCTGACGTCGGGATCGTCGAACAAGGATTGGACTGGCCCCAATCCGATCACATTGCCGACCACACCGGCGACCTCGCCCTCCGAGTGCCAGGGCGCCTCGACATCGAGGAGGCGGCCGGCCGCGAAGGCGACATCGTCGGGATTGAGGTCGGTCTCCCCCATGGCGATGGCCCTGCTTATGCGGTCGATCACGCCCATGGCATCTCCCAGACCGGTCTCCAGGCAGATACCCACCGGCTTCGTCTCGGCAGCTGGCCGGTCAGCAGCCTGCGGACCGTCCCTGCCCGCAACGACGGCATCACCGGACCGGGGCCCGGCGGATCGGACCCTCCCCCCACCGGCTGCCACACGCCCGGGGTAGGGGGAGGCTCGGGGGCCAGCTTGCCCGGATAGAGCGGGAAAACGGGCACGCTGGCAACTGCACGTGTGGGCTCGGGAAGACGGACCACCAGCGCCGGCCAGTTCCGTCCGAGTTGGTCGATGAACTCGAAAGCAGACTCCGGCGTGACTCGACCACCGGCCAGCAATGCGATTCCGGTCCGCGCCGGACTCAGCTCACTGAGCTTGGGCCCCTCCGCCACGATGTCTGCGAGGGTCCGGGTTCCACCGGCCGGCATTGAGACCAAGTCGACAACGAGGGCCGTCCCCACGGAGGCCGCCAGGCCGATGGGTGCCACCGTGGACAACACGGGGTCGGGCGACCACACGCCCAGGATCGGATGTCTCCCCTTCCCCACCATGAATCGAACATAAGACTGCCGGGAACTCGAAACAAGACCCTCGAGCGCCGATAATCAGAGTTGTGAAAGCCGTCGCGTTCTTCGATCTCGACAAGACGATCATCGCCAAGTCCTCGACTTTGGCCTTCACCCGACCCATGTTCAAGGCGGGTCTCCTCAGCGGGTCGACGCTGGCCAAGGCGGGTATCGCACAGGCCTACTACCAGGCCTTCGGCGCCGACCACGCTCAGTTGGAGAGGGCCAAAGAGGAGTTGGCGGCCATGACCAAGGGCTGGGCGCGCGATGAGATCGAGGCCCTGGTGACCGAGACCGTCGACGAAGTGGTCACGCCTCTGGTCTACGCCGAGGCTCTCGCTGTGATGGAGGACCATCGCGGAGCCGGACGGCGCGTGGTGGTCATCTCGGCGAGCCCGGAGGAGATAGTCCGACCGTTGTGCCGTCACCTGGGCGTCTCCGACGTCATCGCCACGAGAGCAGCCGTCGACGATGACGGTCGCTACACAGGTGAGCTCGAGCTCTATGCCTATGGCCCCGGCAAGGCGGAGGCGATGCGCGCCATGGCGGAAGAAGAGGGCATCGACCTGGAGGCGAGCTACGCATATAGCGACTCCATCACCGACCTGCCCATGCTGGAGGCGGTGGGTCATCCTGTTGCGGTCAACCCCGACTCCGCCTTGCGCGTGGTCGCTGAACAGCGTGGCTGGGAGATCCGCAAGTTCGTGTCGCCGGTGACGATGCGGGACAAGCTGCCGGCGATCGCGGCCTCGGGGGCTGTCGCCACCGGGATCGCGGCGATCCTCGCCTACTGGGCCCTCAAAGGGAGGAAGTCGGGCTGACCTGCCACGAGAAGCCTGCCTCTTCCACCGCCAGCCAGAGCTGCTCCGCCGTCAGGTCGACCTCCCCGAGGCTTTGGAGGACGTCGCCCTCGAGCACAATCGCTTCGACCACCCACATCTGATCACGATCGAGCGACTCGACCAGACCGTCTCGCAGGCGTTTCACGGCATCGGTCACCGGGGCCACGAGTAGCGACGCCGGGCCGTGGACGTTGGTGACATCGACCTCGACCGGGTCGCCCTGTGTGTCGAATGCCACCCGACCATCTCTGAGAGAGTCGAGCAGCCGCGCTGTCGAGATCATCACCCCAAAGTACCCTCGGTGTCATGACATCACGGGCCATGGTCGTCGTCGGAGGCGGCTCCAGCAGCCGGTTCGGTGCTGACAAGCTGATGGTCGAGGTGGGCGGTCGCCCGGTGCTCTCCCACACCATCGAGGCAGTGATCTCGCACGTCGACGTGTGCGTGGTGGTGTGCCGGCCCGAAATCGTCGAGACGGTCAGCCGACTCCATCCGGAGGTGTTGGTAGCCGAGGGAGGAGCCACGCGGACCCAGAGCGAAATGGCCGGTCTGGCCGCCATCGAGGGAGACGTGACTCTGATCGGAATCCACGATGCGGCCCGCCCTGTGGTCGATGCCCGAACCGTCGACCGGCTGTTCGACGCCGCCCGGTCGGCCGGCGGCGCCGTCCCTCTCCTCGCCTACGACAGGCTGATCCTCCACAGAGAGACCGGCCGGCCTCTGATGGGGATACACGGAGCGCAGACTCCCCAGGTGTTTCAGGCATCCGAGCTGCTCGCCGCCTATGAACGCGCTGCTTCCGAGAGCTTCGAGGGACATGACACCGTGGAGGTGATGGAGAGGTTCAGCGATGTGAGGATCGTCGCCGTGGAGGGAAGCCCGGCCAACGTGAAGGTGACATTCCCGGAGGATGTCGACGGTCTCAGCGACCTGCTTGCAGATCCTTCTCGTATCTGAGCTCGGTCACCTGCACGCCCCCGATCTCCTCGACGCGGAACGGCGATCCCACCACCCAGCCCTGTCTCTCGTAGAACTTGCGTCCTCGGCTGTTGTCCTCGAGCACCCATAACAGGGCACGGTGGTGCCCGGCTTCAGCCAGGGTCTCCTCCCCCGCGGCCAGCAGAGAGTGGCCGTGCCCTGCTCCCCAATGGTCAGGATGGACGTAGATGGAGAAGACCTCCCCCCACGCCTCGTCGTCGGAGTCGGCCGCATGGCAGAACCCGACCACGGAGTCGTTGGCCACCGCGACGTGAACCCGGGCTCCGTCATTGATGAACATCCGCCACCACCGAGCACGCCGCGCCCGGTCGAGCCCACTCAGGAACTCGTCGGGGAAGATCCCGCGGTAGGCCTCTTGCCAGGTGGTGATGTGCACATCAGCGAGATCGTCGGCGTCGTCGGCGACTGCCCAGCGCACCACCCGGTCACTCTTCTTCGTCTTGGGCGGGCCTGCTGTCTCCATCCGGCCCGGCATCCCGGCTGCCCAGCACCCAGAACGCCAGGAGGGAGAGACTGGCCGCTGCCAGCGCCACGGCCAGCCACAGGAGCTGACGTGACTCTGGACTCAACTCGTCCTCGGCCAAGGTGGTCGTGGGGCTGGCTGGATCTGGGCCGAGATCGGCCCCCAACTCGGTCAGTGACACCGGGTCCGACGGCTGTTCGTCGACGTCGACCAATTCGAAGACCACGAAGTAGTTCTTCGGTTCGAGCTCCGTGCGCAATCCGAATTTGCCGTCGCCTCGATCGATGAGAGGCAGTGTCAGGACGGGCTCGTCCTCGAAGCTGAGATGAGCGACCACCGAGTCGGACGGAACCCCGACCTCGACTTCGATGGAGACGACCATCACCTCTCCATCGAGCGACTCGACTGTGGCGGTGGCCGACCCGAATGCTCCACCTATCACAACCGCGGCGAGCAATAGCCCTCTCATGTCACCCACTCACCTCGCTCGACCATGATGTCCTTGAGCAAGTCGGGTCGATCCGTTATCAACCCGTCGACGCCGATGCCGAGGAGCCTCTGCATCTCGTCGGGTCTGTTCACCGTCCAGACGTGTACCTGGACTCCAGCAGAGTGAGCGGCACGCACCAGTTTCTCATCGACCACCCGCACCCCCCGCAGATGTGTCGGCAGCTGGAGTGCGGAAGCCTCGCCGCGAACCGCTCGCCCCACCCGAGAGGCCAGGACCCACATGCGGGCTGTTGCGGCACCGACCGAAGTGGGAACTCTCCTCTTCGTCACGGCGCGGAACTCGGCAAGACGCGCCTCGGAGAACGATCCGACTATGAGGCGCTCGTGCGCCCCGAGATCCTCGACCAGACGGGCCAGAGGGGCGGCGAGACCATCGCTCTTCATGTCGACCACGACCGATGTGTCGGGAAACGTGGTGAGCAGCCATTCCAGGGTGGGCACACGCACCCCCAGGTCCCGGAAAGCGTATCCATCGTCGGACCCGTGGCGGTAACCGGCGTCCAGGGCCTGCAACTCGGACAAGGACATGTGCTCGACCCGACCAGTGGAATTGGTGGTGCGATCCAGCGTCGGGTCGTGGAAGCAGACGAGGACACCGTCCGCAGT
>Ga0214469_1000803_pt1 | contig 11347 bp, 9 predicted proteins | sample RVTome_10_FD_187340 | JGI IMG/M metagenome (GOLD analysis project Ga0214469, IMG submission 187340) | Soil microbial communities from uranium-contaminated site in the Upper Colorado River Basin, Wyoming, United States - RVT153D57 HiSeq ... | reverse complement strand
CGGGGATGATCCACGAGTTGTTCGAGGATTGGAGCCGGCTGAAAGTGAACGCGCCGACGCAGGCGATCACGAGCCCGCTCGTCCTCCATCCCCCATTCAGCAGGGGCCAGATCGTGAGAACCGCAAGCGCAACCAGGCCGGCACGGTCGAACACCGATGTGTACCGGGTGCTCTTTCTGAACGACCGCCCCACATCCAGGGGGACCTGGGGCACGACTGTTTTGCTCAACGCGCCGGCAGAGGCAGGCCCGCTCTCAGCGGGTAGCGATAGCGGCGCAGCAGAGGCATGGCGATCGTGGTGGCAACGAGGCGCTGACCGCGCGGCTGCATCGAGACCCATTCGTCATCCAGCTTCAAGGCGACCGAGCCTGTGCTGAAGCGGCCGGGGTTGCCGCCGGCCGTGTGGTTCGGATGCAGACGCACTCCGCCATCGGCGTCGACGGGCAGCTCGGTTGGCCATTCGCCGAGGAGTTGCACAATTGACCTGAGGCTCGCCTCGGGATCCCTCGCCAGATCCTCGTAGCGCACCAACAGATACCGTCCTTGCCCCGCCTTCCTACGAACGACCTCACCGGTGACGTTCAAACCGAGCCAGTTGCGAGTGCTGGTGCTGGGTTTGTAGGTCACCATCTCCTTGCGCGGCTCGGGCGTCTTCTTGCGGCGTTGCCACGAGTAAGCGACTGCCCGTGGGTCCCGGACGAGATGTACGTAGTATGGCTCGACCTCGGGGAGCAACCGAAGGAGGGCCGCGTCGGCCTCCCTCTTAGACGAGTCGACGATCACCGACGAGCCTGTGACCTCCGCGAGAGCCCGGTAAAGGTCCTGTACGGCCGAAGCGTAGGTCTGTGTCGGCTCGCCGCCGGGAAGTTCGCCGTTGCGCTGCGCGGTCAGCAGTCTGGGCGTGTGCCTCAGCCGGGCGGCGTCGCGCTGTGCTCCGAATACGCCGGCCGCGTCCACGGTGCCAAATCCTCGTCCGAGAACCTCCTTCCAGAAGTCGCAATCGGGAACGGACACACCGCACCCGCAGAGCCGTCCATGCAGCAGTCCCTTCTCCCAAATGGTCCGCAGCTCGCCGGCGTGGAAGAAACCGTCCACCTCACCCAGGAGGTTGCCCAACAAAGTGCTTCCGCTTCGACCCCACGCCATGATGTAAGCGACCTTGATCGGTGGTGCAGTGCTCATACCGATGTCCTCCTCGATTCCTTCATGTCTGTTTCCCTCACGCTCCGACGCCCCCTTCAGGCCGTCTTCGCTCACGCCGGCGCCAGGCGCCGCCGGGTAATGCCCGCGATCGTCGAGACGACCGGTTACCCGGCCTTCTTGACGGCGCTACCCACAGCCGACTTACGAAGTCGCTTGAGAGCGCGCCCGTTGTACCAGGAGCGCGTCGCGGCGGTTCTTTGAACTCGCTTGAGCAGTGGCAGCCGCTCCAGGCGCCTGTAGCCGAGCCCCAGTTCTCCGGCTCGGATCTTGTTGAAAGAGTTGATCGCTCGATCCGCTCGGCGGCTTCGTGATGCCAGCACGAAACCGTCTTCGTCGATGGCCTTGTGATAGTGGATGACAAAAGGGGCCCTGAGCTCGCGATTGAACTCGCGCGCAGGCGGAACCACAGTCGAGAGGTTGAGGCCCACGGGAAGTTCGCGCAAAGGCATGCCCTCGGCAGCTACCGCTAGTGCGAACGCGATCTGGTTCTCATGGAGCACGTTCGGCCACCGTTCGTGCACCCGCTCCATCTTCTCCAGGAAATCCGTCCACGTCTTGAGCATCCGCGGACCCAACTCTCTGGGAATGCTCATCACACCCGTGTTGAAGTACGGGTACGTGCGCTGGCCCGTTACCCTCATCATGCACGAGGGCTCGGGGGCGTCCACTTCGAATAGCTCGTAGATGTCCCGCCACTGATCCGGTGTCAGGTGGTCTCTCCCAGCCGGCACGATCCCAATGGCGTTGCGCTCGAGTTGGTTCGATATGTCGCCCGTGACGATGACGTCACAGTCGATGGCCACCAATACGTCGTAGTGGTCCTCCTCGAATAGATCGAACATCCGCATCTTGTTCGAGAAGCGGTATCGGGACCCGTACGGCTCAACGACTCGGACCTCGGCCCCGAGCTCTTCGAGGCTCGTGCGGAACGCCGGCTGAACGCTCCCGACGAAATGAACGATCACGGGTGCGCTGCTGAGCGAGCCACCCATCCTTCGAATGGACAGTACGAGGTTGTAGGCCTTGGTGAACCACTCATCGGTGTCTTCGGTCACACATGCGAAGAGTGGGTTTTTCGCCAGCGCGATCATTTGTCCCCCATCGCACTCTTGGTCGCGGATCTCCATCGACGCTGCACCTTCTTGCCCGCGCCCTTCGCGAGCCTTGTCGACCGCCGGAGCTGGCTGGCGCCGACATCTACCCGCGCCCTTACCTTTGCGGCCGAAGGAACCCTCTCGAATCTGCGCTCGTAGCCGAACGCGGAGAGAGTGTCACCCGCCACGGCCTCGAAGCACCCGATGTCACCCTCGTCCATCTTCGAGCGCCAGTCCCGCAGCCCTTTGGTGGGCGGTTTGAAGAGACCCTGATGACGATGTGGGTGCAGCTCGGTTGTCAGCACCTCCGGGGCGCGTTCGAAGTAGTGAAGCATTGAGTCGTGGAAGGCGAGGCCCACAAAACTCGCCAGTCGTCGCAGTTCGGTTTCGGGGTCGTCTACCAGCGCTTCGTAGGTGACCTCTTGATAGCGCTCTGGGCCGAGAACCTCCCCGTCCTTACGACCCTGTTCCACTCTCCGGCGCCAGTGCAGGGCAGCCTCCGCAACGCGCGATGGCCCCCACTCCTTGATGTCCATGTAGGACAACGCAACATTGCGCCCGTCCCGAATCAGGTGGATGATGCGAGCCTCACCGAACAGGTCTGCCAGCTCTGGGATGCGAAGGACGTGACCGGGCGTCTTGTCTCCATAGCGTTCCACGCCGCGGCTGTCCGCGAAGAGACGGTAGAGACGACGGAGCGCTTCCGCATAGTCGTCCGCGTCTGGCTCCAGCAGACCTTCTTTCACCGTCGACGGCTCGAGGCCCCACCTTCGAAACCTTCGGTGCTGGAGCATGTAGTCGACGAACCGGTGAGCGTCGAATCCGCCGGGGCCCTCGAAGCGAGCCCTCCGCTGCCAGATAAAGCCGGACTCGCCTGGGATCGCGATATCCGGATGGGAATCGAACATCGAGCGGAGCATCGTCGTTCCCGACCTGCCACATCCAACTATGAAGACAAACGGGCTGTAGACGTCGGTGACGTCATGCTTCATCGAGGTTCTCCTGTCAGGGATCGGTCTGGATCTCGTGGAACGAGCGGTCGGCGCGAGGCCCCGCTCTCGGTAACGCGGGAGAAGAGGTCGAGATATAGCGCGCCGCCTCGCTCTATCTCGTAGAGCTCGAGGCACCGTCGCCGAGCAATCTCCCCGAGCTTCTCGGCGAGGCTCTTGTCGGTCAGGATGCGGATCAGGCGCTCGGTCAGCCCCGGCGCGTCCCCGTGTGGAGCGATGAGCCCGCTCTCCCCGTCGGCAACGATCTCCGGGACTCCCCCGACTCCGTAGGCGACGACCGGGAGACGAGACAGCCCGGCTTCAATCGCGACTCCAGGAATGCCCTCTGTGCGGCTCGTCATCACGAGAGCATCACTGGCCCCCATCAGGTCGGGCAGATCCGTTCTCGAGCCGACCAGCACGATCCTCTCTTCGAGACCCCCTCGGCCAACGGCTGCCATCAGCTCATCTGAAAGTGGACCCTCTCCGGCAACCACAAAGGTTGCCTCTGGAAGCTCGCCGCAAACGCGCGAGGCGACCTCGACCAGCTCGAGGGGGTCCTTTTCTTCCGTCAGGGCTCCGGCGAACAGCACCATCCGAGTTCCCTCGCGCAGACCCAGTCGGCTTTTTACCTCTTGCGGATCCGCCGAGCTGCGGACGCGCCGTTCGTCTACCGCATTTCCGATCAGCTCGATTGACGAGGGCGAGACGCCGAACTCCTCCGTCAACTGTTGTGCGGCGGCCTCGGCCACGGCCACGATCTTCCGGGCCCGGCGAATGATGAAGCCATGGGTTCGCTTGCGAAGTGGCCCCGCCATCCACCCCGGGGTCATGCCGATTCTCCTGTAGACAACCGGCGGGGAGACCGGAAGGAGCAGGGTGGGCGTTAGCCATTTCAGGGACTCGCCTCCGTGAGCCAGCGCGACATCGGGCCGCCAGCTCCGAACCAGTCCGTGCAACCGTGCGAGCGACCCGAGAGGAGATCCGGTCAACCAGACACAGTCTGCTCCATAGTCCAATCCATCCGCAACGTTGTGAATCACACCGACGCGCTGCTCGACTCCCCTTCTGTTCAGGTCGCCGATCAGATCGAGCGCAAACATCTCGGCCCCTCGCGACTGGTTACTGGCGACGACGTGAAGAACCCTCACGAGGTCTCCGCCGGCACCGTGCTCTTACGGCCGAGTGCGGTCGTGTAGAAGGTCCGCATCTGGTCGGCGACTGTTTCCGTCGTGAATCGCTCTTCGAAACGAACCCGTCCGCGCTTCGCCGTTTCGGCACTGCGAGTTGGATCCGTCAGGACCCCGGTCAACGCCGCGCTCAGTGCCTCGGAGTCCTCCGGTGGGAACAGCGAAGCGCAATCGGCGACCACCTCGCGGACGGGAGGCAGATCGCTTGCGACGATCGGTGCCTCGAGAGCCATCGCCTCGATCAACACGCTCCCCAGGCCCTCCCATCGCGAGGGGAGCACGAAGGCGTCGGCGGCGGCGAGCATGTCGGGAACGTCGCTACGCGCGCCGAGCCAGAGGATCGATCCGTCAAGTGGCTCTGACAAGGCTCGCAGCGAAGGGGTGTGATTGCCCTCACGGCCGGCAACAGCGAGGACCGCGCCGGGGAACGCCCGGGCCATCCGTGGCCAGGCCGCGAGCAGGACGTCGAGGCCCTTCTGGTACTCCTGGCGGGAGGCCGCGACCACGAGCGGAGCCGAATCTGCGACGCCGATCGCCGAGCGAATAGCTCGGGAACGCTCCGACGAGCGAACTCCGAGTGCCCGCGCATCTCGCCCCCGCGGAATGACATCGATCCGCGTACGCGGAACCGACAGCCTGTCCGACATGATGTCGGCAACATGAGCGGTCAGCGCGTGCATTCGCGTCGCAGCCCTCGCCGTGGTGACATCGGCGATCTGAGCAGCCTTGAGTCGCCAGGACTTGATCTGTGGTGCCGAGTAGTGCTCGGGGCCGTACTGGACGTTGACGAGGCTGGACACAACCGGGGTGCGAGTCAGTGTGGCCGCGATCCGCCCGGCGACGTCGGCCTCGAACAGGGTCGTGTGCACGAGGTCGGGCCTTCGGTCTCGGAGGTGGGCGGCGATCCGCCGAACATTTCCGGCTCGGCCCCCGGAGCCTGCGGCGCAGTGCAGTCGAGCGCCGCCGGCCTCGAGCTCAGCCTGGAGTCCCGCGGTGGCCTTGAGGTAGGTCACGTCGAGCTCGATCCCCCGTTGAGCGTAGAAGGGTGCCAGCGCGGCCAATGATTTCTCGGCTCCGCCGCCGACGAGGCTGTCGATGACATACGCAACTCGGATGGTGTCGCGGTCGAGCGGCATCATCCGGCCACCAGCCGTCGGTCCTGCTCGTAGAGCGCGGTCAGCTCGGCGACCACTGTATGGGGCTCGAATCTCCCGGCAAGCTCCTGGCCCCGCCTGCCAAGCCGGGCGCGCGCGTCTGCGTCATCGATCAGCTCCAGGAGGCAGCGCGCCGCGGCGGCAACGTCACCTGGAGGAAACAACTTTCCAGCCTTGCCCCCGTCCAACAGGTCCCTTACCGGAGCAAGATCGCTCGCTACCACCGGCAGGCCATTGAGCATGGCCTCTGCCGCAACTCGGCCGAACGATTCATCGAGAGACGGCATGAACACGATGTCGCACTGACCGTAGGCGTCCCGCACGTTGGCCACCTTGCCGGGAAAGGAAACGCGCTCCGGGTCGAGCTCTCGCAGCCGCCTCCAGGCCTCCGAGCTCTTCGACGAGCGTTCGTTGCTGAACACGAGCCACCGGACCGGCGCCTCGGCCAGTGCCTCGACGACATCGGGCAGAAGGAGAAACCCCTTGTAGCGCGCGTCCGAGCCCAGGTAGCCGATCGTCACTCTGTCTGCGGACCTGGCTCCTGCGGTCCGACGCGTTCCGACCACGTCGGCCGGGTCGATGGGATTCGGCACGATCTTCACCAGGCTTGTCGTCGCAAGCCCGCCGTCGACGAGCACGTCTCGCGCCAGGTTCGACACCGCCGCCCAACGAATGTCCATTCGTCGCACCAGAGGGCCCAGCACGACGCGAAGCCGCCGCATCCAAGGCGAGACATCGCGTGCGTGACTCCATACGACGACTCTCACTTTGAAGATCAACGCGGCGGGAATCACGAGGTTGAGCTCCTCCGGGCCGTTGGCGTGGATTGCTTGAACGGCCCGCCTGTGCCGGCGGACCCATCTCACGATCTCGAACATCGCCACGAATCGCGACAGCTTGCCCTTGAATCCAAGCCCGCCATTTGGGATCGCGAGGTGGCCGTCGATGAGCCCACGCGTGCGCAACAGCCGAAGGAAGGGTCCCCCGCCCGGCGTGCAGAGCACTCTGCGAAACGACTCGGGCAAGCAGTCGAGGACGGTCACGAGACTGCGGGTGGACCCCCCGAGACCGCGTGCGAGGCAAACGACAAGGATCTCGCGGCGGTGGGCGCGCAGGGCCTGTCGATCCTGTATGGGTGCGTGTTGGTGGTCATCGTGTCGTGCGTTCAATTGATCCCCTACCGACATGGCTAGATGTATCCGAGCGCAGAGAGCCGCTTTTCGAGTTCCGCCTGATCCCGGTCGCTCAGTGCCTCGGGCTCGCGCTTCCACTCGGCCCATGAGGCAGTTGCCTGGTCGAGTTCCCAGCCGAGGCGCCTCGACTCCTCGGCCCACTCGCCACTCGCGTCGCGCTCCTCGTTCGGGTCGGCCGCCAGATCGAAGAGCACGTCCGGGCGGCCCTGGGTTCGTACCAGCTTGAATCTGTCGCTTCGCGCGGACACGAGGTCTCGACCGAGATCGCTGAAGTCGAAGGACGGGTTTCGCCGAGCGAGCCTGGCTCGCTCGCCTTCGTTCCAAGCCGCCCACTCCGAGAAGGCGATCCGCTCGGCCTCCGGATTGTCCGCTCTGGGCTCGAGCACGTCCCGGCGTCTGCCGTCCAGGTATCCGGTTGGAACCGGCTCGTCGAGCATGCGACAGAGAGACGGAAAGAGGTCCACCAGTTCGCTCACGTCGGTGCGCCGGCCGGCAGGGACGATTCCTGGGCCCCACACAACGAACGGGACTCCCGTCAGGTACTCGCTGAGCGATGCGTGGTGGTCCGCCAGTCCGTGCTCGCCGATGTGCTCGCCGTGATCGGAGGTGACGATCACGATCGTGTTGCCATCCAGTCGGTTGGCCCGCTCGAGAATGCCGAGCAACTCGTGAAGATGGTTATCGGCATTGGCAAGCTCACCGTCGTACAGCTTCGAGTAGGCGGCGAGGGTTCGGTCGTCGGCCTGGGCGATACCCTCCCACGGCCCCCACGACCGAGCGACGGTCATGCGGTAGCGCAGCGCCTCGAGTAGTCCGAGGTCGTCGCCGCCGACTTGTCGCATGAAGCGCCGAGGAGGAGCGTAGGCCCAGTGGCATTCGAGGTAGTTAACGAACAAAAACAGCGGCTTGCTGACCTCGGACACCGTCCGGTCGACCCACTTGTTGATTATCTTGCCCCCCGAGTCGCCTCCGAAGAGCGCCTTCGTCACGCGGCGCTGCGCGCGCGGCAACCCGCGTTCGAGGTCCAACCGGAACGCGTAGTGATCGAATCCGCGGGCAAGCCCTGTGTTGTTCGAGATGAGTCCGTTGTTGGTCGCACAAACTGTCTCGTAGCCGACGCCGCGCATCCACTCGGCCAACGTGACCGAGACGGACTCTCTCAGCTTCATCCCGCTGCGCCATTGCGCTCCGTGCTGTGTGGGGTAGAGGCCGGTAAAGATGCTGCCGTGTGCCGGCACGGTCCAGGGGGCGTTCGACACCATCGCGTCGTGGCGCAGTCCGTCGGCCGCCAGAGCATCCACTGTCGGAGTCGTGTTGACCGGATATCCGTAGCATCCGTACCTGTCGCGCCGGGAGGTGTCGAGCACCGCCAAGACGACGTTGGGAAGGTCGACTGTCACGCTCACACCGCCTGCAGGCTCTTGCGAGCTCGGCGCGTTCGCTTTCGCACCGAGCGAACGATTCTTCGTCCCTGGACCTCGACCCACTTGAGGCCCGCGCTGGCCTTCGCTCCAAGCGTGGGCTTCTCGGTGGCTCGCTCGTAGCCCATCTCGGACAACAGATCTCCCGCGAGGACCTCGAACAGGGCAATGTCTTTAGGACTCATCTGCTGCCGCCAGTCCCTAATGCCCTTGGTCGGCGGGCGACTCAGGTTCTGGTGGTGCGACCTGTCAGAGCCGCTGATCTTTTCGGCTCTCTCGAAGTACCGCAGCATCGCGGGGTCGAAGTCGAGCTCGACGAACTCGCACAGCGCCCGTACGTTTGCCTCGGGGTCATCGAGGAGGTCCTCGTAGCGGAGCTGGTGGTAGCGAGTCGGACCGAGCTTTGCCCCCGCCTGCCTTCCGGCATTTACGAAACGCTTCCAGTACACCGCCCCCTCCCAAACCGACTCCGGACCCCAATCGAGCTCGACGTTCGACAGAGCCACGTTGCGTCCGTCGCGGACGATGTGAATGAAGCGGGCCTCGGGAAACATCTCGGCGAGATATTCGATATGCAGCACGTTGATTGGTGTCTTGTCCCCGTAGCGATTCTTTCCCTTGCCTTCGGCATGGAGGCGAAACAGCATTCGAATCGCGTCCGCGTACCCAGAGGGCGGTGACGTACGAAACGCGGACGTGACACTTTCGTCATCGAGCTCCATGTACTGATAGCCCGGTTGCCGTCTCAGCTTCTTAAGGAAGGCATCGACGTTCAGGGAGCCATCCTGATCGAAAAGCCGTTGGTTTCGACTCAGCGGAACGATGAAATGGGTCTCGTTCGGAATTGCCAGATCGCTGTGTGACGTCAGCATCGCCCGGACCAGCGTCGTTCCACTCCGACCGCGTCCAACGATAAAAACGAAAGGTTCCATGTTTCTCTCCTCATGCGATGTGTCCGTCATCAAGCTGACATGCTTCTCTTTGGTGGTTGAAATCTTGCAAGGCGCGATCTAACGCGCCGGGCCTGAAACGACATCCAGGACAGTCCGAGCTCTGCGCGGGCACGAGGGCCCAGACGAGCCGCCGACCGTTCGTATCCGAACGCCTCGAGTTGATCCCCGGCGAGTCTTTCGAATACGGCCAATTGGTGGGCCGGCATCTCGGAGCTCCAGTCCCTCAGCCCCTTAGTCGGAGGGAGGTCGAGGTTGCGATGGTGCTCGGCCGAGCCGACGATGGTGCTGCCGCGGTCGAAGTAACGCAGCATGTCCTCGTGGTAATCGAGCGACGAGAATGCGGCCAGACGACGGATTACCGTTTCGGGGTCATCCAGCAGATCCTCGTAGCGCACTTCGCAGTACCGCTCGGGGCCAAGGGCACGTCCCGTCCTTCGTCCCTCTGTGACGAGACGGCGCCAGACCAGAGCACCCTCCGCTATCCCGGCCGGTCCGAAGGCGGTGTCGAAGTTCGAGAGCATGACGTTGCGTCCGTCCCTGATGACGTGAATGAATCTCGCCTCTTCGAAGAGGCTGGATAGAACCGGGATGTGAAGAACATGACCGGGTGTCTTGTCCCCGTAGCGGCTCTTGCCCTGACTGCGCGCGTAGATCTCGAACAGGGTCCTGATCGCATCCGCGTAGCCGAGGGGGCCGCGTTGGGCAAGCTCCGTGCGAATCCGGGGGGCCTCGAGTCCCATCCCAGGAAAACCGTGATGCCTCTCGAGGCGATCGACGAAAGCGTCCACGTCGATCCCGGCGGGATGGTCGACAACCGCATCGTCCATGCTCAGCGGGACGATGAAGTGCGTCTCGGGAGGTATCGCCATGTCCGGATGAGCGGTGAGCATGGCCCGGACGAGAGTCGTGCCCGACCTGCCCTTGCCCACCACGAAGACGAACGGGTCCCGCATAGTCACGACCTCACTCGGCCGCGCCCAGGCGCGGCAGGTCGGAGCTACCCGTGGATGCGCCTTTGGACCACCTCGACGCGATCTCGACGGCGCCGAACCCATCAGGAACGGCGTCGTAGTCCCTCTCGATCACCACTGCTCTATCCAGACGCCAGCGGTCGTGCACAACGCCGTCGGGCGACAGGATCGCCGCGACCGGGAAGTAGATCCCGCTATGGAAACCGAGGGTCTCGATCGAGCACTCCATGGTTCCGCCGCCCTGCTTGAGTACGAGTGGCTGGGACACGGCGGCCCCTATCTCGTTGCCGGCCTCGTCGATGAACCCGAGGCAGAACAACCCACGCTCCACGTTCGAAGCCTCGTATTTGAACGACACACTTATTCCGTGGCGCACGTTCGGCTCGGAGAGGTGAACCTCCTGGATCCGGACCCCGCCGGCTCCCCACCGGTTCATCCCCGTCGATTTCATGAGTTTCTTGGCGGCCCACCGGTTCTTGGTGGTGCCCGGTCCATCTGAATCTCTCCGCTCCATCGCGCGGGCGTAGTCGCCCAGGACCTTCGAGGTGAGACCCTCTTGCACGACCTTGCCGTGATCGAGCCACACGACGTGCTTGGTCATGTTTCTGACCAGGCCGAGGTTGTGGGAGACGAACAACAGCGTGCCGCCGTCCTCACGGTAGCCGTCGAGCCACTGGATGCAGCGCTGCTGGAAGTTGGCGTCCCCCACCGCGAGAATCTCGTCCACGAGCAGGATCTCAGGGTCGAGAGTCGCCATAGTCGCGAAGCCGAGGCGCGCCGACATTCCCGCCGAGAACCGCTTCACCGGCGTGTCCAACATGTCGTCGATCTGGGCGAAGTCGGCGATCTGTTCGACTCGCGCGCGCATGTCTCGCCGGCCGAATCCGTGCATCGAGCCCAAAAAGAAGATGTTCTCTCGTCCGGTAAGCTCGGGGTGAAAACCGACAAGCGCATCGATGAGGGCTGCGACTCGCCCATTGACCTTTATCGAACCCGTAGTTGGAGCCGTGACACCTGCGAGCACCTTTAGCATCGTGGTCTTGCCCGCGCCGTTGTGACCGATCAATCCGACGGACGAGCCCGCCGGAAACGACAGCGAGATGTCCTCGAGGGCGTTGAAGGTGTCCTTGTACCACCACTTGTTGAAAACCTTCGCCAATCCTCGGTCGAACGGTGGTG
>Ga0214469_1000801_pt1 | contig 11353 bp, 14 predicted proteins | sample RVTome_10_FD_187340 | JGI IMG/M metagenome (GOLD analysis project Ga0214469, IMG submission 187340) | Soil microbial communities from uranium-contaminated site in the Upper Colorado River Basin, Wyoming, United States - RVT153D57 HiSeq ... | reverse complement strand
TCTTCCTTTTCGTCGTCATTGTTATCAATATCTTTGGTGGTGCCTGTGCTTAGTAACGTAAATTATCAGAAACCAAATACTCTCCTCTCTGCTATAGCATTATCTGGTGGAAGTATCTGCGTTTGTGCCAGCAGACTGGGGTTCGATGAGCGTTGACACAGGTCTCAAATCCAAATCCAAATCCAAATCCCATGCAAGCGACTTTAGGCAATGGTACGAATGATAATAGCGGTAGTAGTCTTACTGCTAGTAGTAATAGTAGTAGCAGAAATAGCCCCGAAACTGAAAAGGGAAGGTTGACGAAGCTTCAAAAAAAGAACTCTCGTAATTTTTCAAAGAATTCTGAGATCCAGTTTGAAGCAGGGGTCCCTTCAACAATTTGCCTTTCTCATAGAGAGGATGTTGATGGTCTCTCCTCTGCTGCTCTTGTCAAGTCCGCGTTCAAGGAGTGTTATGTAATTTTACTAGATTATTCAAATCTGATAAGACATCTTAAACGATTGTCTTTTTTGATATCGTCAGTCCCAGAGGCCTCTCGTTCTGCACCTTCGGCTACAGAAGTCTCTAAAGCAACGGCGAGTAGAAGGGGAAGGGACGACGACGATGATGGTAGTGCAGGTGGTAGCGGTGGCAAGGCGACTAGCATAAAAAAATCAAGAAAGAACAAGAGACTGATAATCTGTGATCTTGGACTTAACAAGAAAAACGAATCGGCGTTTGTCGAAGTTCTAGGGGAGATTGTCTCAAATGGATACAAAGTTGAATACATTGACCATCATGATGTAGGTGAAGAAATAAAGGCTGAATTGCGAAAAGTCGGTGTTACTCTTGTACATTCAACCGAGGAATGCACTAGCGTGCAAGTTTATCAACGATACAAGAAGAAGCTAACCTCCTACTCTTCGTTCTATGCAGCGGCGGGTGCCCTTACAGATTATCTTGAACAGAGACCTATTGCCTCTATGCTCGTATCAAGATTCGATAGGCATTTTCTGATGCTTGAATCCACGGCACTTTCGTACATGATTTCCTCTAATCAACACGACGAGAAATTTCTCTTGAAAATTGTTAATTCTATCTCCAAGGATAGATTTCCGCATGACATAGAAGGAGGTTTCATGATGGCAGAAAAGTATGCAATAAGGGTATCTGAGGCTGTAAAATCTCTGGAGGGATCGATTACTCGCAAGAAGAATCTGGCGTATGTTAGAAATGATCTAGATCTAACTGCGAGTGTAATAGTAAATTTTGTACTTGGCATTTCAGGTCGACCAGTAGCGATTGTGTATAAACCTCGAGATGAGATCAATTCCTTTGTCATCTCAATTAGAGGCTCAAAAGAATGTGAGGCTCATCTGGGAAGGCTGGTCAACGAGATTGCCTCTAATTTTGGGGGAAGCGGTGGAGGACACGATAAAGCATCTGGGGCAGTAATCCCAAAAGATCATCTGAATGGATTCATTAATGAGTTAAATCGGAGAATATGAGAAACTGATTCAGTTAACTAATTTTTGCTCTTGTTGCCGCCATAATTCTCTGGTCTTGCCGGGAGAGGGTTTAATATTACCTTGAAACTCGACTAAAGCCCAAAAGAATCCTTCAACCTGATCGTTTTTCACAGTGGCGGATATGGCCAGGTTTCTTTCGCAAATGTTTCTTGTCCCTTCCTTTATGTTTTTTTTGAATATCAAAATATAAATTGTAGCGATAATAAGCATACCCATGTTCCATTCTGCATCGAATAGGCAGTTGGATATGAGATCTAAATATGGCAACGACGACTCCCTCCGACAATAAGAAACAAAACAGGCAACAGAAAAAATATATACATTACAACTAGGTTTAACTGAATTCAGGTACAACTTTGAATTGCCCGTAATACAAATCACTATGAGTAGGGGGAGAACAATAGAACAAAAGCGAGAGCTTGTTTCAATAATTACGAAAGAATCAGCGCGTATTCTTAAAACTAGAAATGAGAATATCAGAATTCTCATCTACGAGGTAGAAGGAGAAAATTGGGCAGATGCGGGTGTTCTTGGCCTGGATATGAAAAACCGATAGACCTGTGCGGCCTTGATACCCTATGAATAGGCTACAGGATTTTCAATTACTCGACTCTGGTGATCAATGCATGTGTCTATGAATTCCTATCGATATCCAACCTTCTCGTCTGAAATACCATAGCAATAGAATTGTGCTTGTGACTGAGCCTATCAACAGTAAGACAAGGGAAGTATAGCTGCCAAAGACCATGTTCACCGGATTGTTATTGTCTCCAGGCAGAGGCAGGTTCATTCCGTAAAATGTACTTATTATCGTCACAGGAATGGACAGGGTAAAGAGAATGGTAAGTATGGATAGAATTCTGTTCGATTTCTCTGAGCTTAACATGAAATCTGTATCCTTGTATATCTCGATCGTTTCTTTAGACTCGTCCAATGTTTCCAAGACTGTTTCGATATGATCCTTGACATCGTAAAAGTACGGTGTTAGATCCTCTCTAGAAAATCGCTGAACATCTCGCGCGAGCTCCACGACAATCCTTCTCATGGGAAGGATCAGGCGCCTCAGTATTGTGATCTCTCTTCTCAGTATCGAAATCTCTCTTGCCTCTGAATTCTTTTCATCAAAGACTCCTTCTTCGATATCATCTATATTTCCTACGATCTTCATAAGAATATGGAAGAGATCGTCTACCAATGTATCGATTATGGTATGAAGTAAGTAGCCAGGTTCCTTCCCCATCAGATTTTCTCTCTGAGCAGCATTTTCCTTGCACATCTTAAAAAGATCCATCAACGGTTCAAGCTCCCCTTGGTGGACAGTTACGAGGTAGTTGGATCCCAGAAACATAGAAAGCTGACTGACCTTTGGAACATGCCTTTCCTTGCCCATAAATGGGAAGTGGATAATAACAAAAATATAATTAGTGTGCCTTTCTATTTTTGGAAGCTGGGTCTTTGATAAAGAATCTTCCAAATTCAAATCGTGGAAGGAATAAAGCCTACCTAGGGAGTCCATCTCATGCCTTGTTGGCTTTGGGAGATCGATCCATTTGAAGCCATCGCTTTCCACGGTTCGCAACGATTTCATGATATCTGTCTCCATCTTGTATCACGCCAAGTAAGCTTCCCATAATTTAGTCTTATAATCTATTGCATTTAACAGATCGATTACTCAATTGAGTCGTGCATGAATATTATGTCTTTCCGGTTATCACCGCGTGGCTCACGTAAGATGACAAGCCTCAGATTGAATGGATATATACTACGATCGATCCAATGAACAATTCATCGTCGACGGTTCAGGTCTATTTATTTATTTATATGCATTCCTTGGATATCATTACAAAATGTCAATTCGGAAGGATGGTCCATTCTTTGATGCAATCTCGGAAAAATTATTCCCTGACATCCCAGATTCTGCTTCCGCAATTGCAAAGGTATTTTTAAATATTGAACAATTTGAGATCGGACAAAGCTACGTAACGGCCAAGATCGTCAACAAGTTTGGCGATAAAGTAGGACTTAATATTCAAGGGGGAAAACCCGGAATCGAACTACAAGAAAGCCTCTTTAGATTGCAAGGCAAGGAATTGCCCAGGTATGGCTTTGTTCTTACGAGGGTCAAAGATAGCGCAAATCTGCTGGTGCGGAAACTACCCGTATTAGGTATCAAGGATTGGCTCTTGATATACGAAGACACATTATTCTTACTTGCGGTTAAGGACAGGTTTGATGAAATCGAATTTAGGGTTGTATAGGCCAGGAACAGGGCTGGTTGGCTGCTGACAAGTAGCAAGTTACAGAACCTGCTATTGAACTGTATCGAGTCTTTTATCGGGAGCACTGCGTTGGGTCTACCCAAGTCATTTTCTTAAATTTTCAACAATCTATCAGCTGGCGGTAGCAGCAGACATGCTATAAAAAATAAATCGAGATAAAAAGATCAATGAAAATAGAAATAAAACAAACAAAGCGCCTAGCGCAGTCCAGCTTTCACTGTACTAGCACTAGGCATGTTCCCCATCGGTTTGGTCGATGTACCTCTACCTAAATCCCATGCTAATTTAAATGTGACTGGAATACCTTGTCTGTATTTTAGTTGATTGTTTGCTTTACTTTCCTACCCGTATATTTTTCAGTCAAGCGATCCACAAGAATTTCAGACCGATTCGACGATCTTTCATACATATTTTTATTTACACAATTCAAGGATAATGGTTACCATGAATTAAAATCATAGTTCGATTCAGCAATCTGTAGTTCTAGTGCTTTCCAGAAAAGGTAGCATTTAATAAACATGACATCGCATACATTCAAGTTGAGCAATAACAGGGATTTTCTGTCGCAACAACTCATGTGGATAGGAATCTCTCTAGTAATAAGCCTCGCCATTTCATTCATAGTTCCATTCCCTTACTCGTTACCTATCATAATTGGAGTCTTTATACTTCTTAGTTTTTACGTAAGACAAAGAGCCATGAAGAGAATGGGAATGTCTGGGACGTCAATGTTTGGTGGCTACAGGGAGGGATCCACCCTTAGTTATTACTGCATGAATTGTGGAACAAAACATAACCAAGTGGCTTGTCCTAAGTGTGGTTCCAAGATGAAGCGTGTTGGTTCTTAAGTTAGTTATTGTTGATGAAAAACATTGATACTGTAGTCCATTATTTGTAATTGTACTGTCAACGATCTATCTACCTTTGTTGATTTGATTAGTTTATTCTGTTGGAAATGTTGGTTTGAGGGCATTTTGCTACAAATTTTCTACTACTACAATGTTAGTCAACAGTCCTGAACTTGATTTTGTGAAAAGTCTTTTCGGTTGCAATATTAGACACCATAGAAATACGACACATGCAAACTAGCCTTGAGGACTCATAGAAATTGGGCGGATTTAAGTCAGTACTGGGTCTACTATTCGTAACATCAGTCTTGGCGCTTGCATTTGCATCTCAAGGTAGTTTCTTCTTCCTTGCTGAAGACGGAAAACGAACAAGTGCTCTAGCACTTAATATGGATAGCGCTTACCCTTTATCGTACGACACAGATGGTGATTCAAAACAATCAGATACCATGACTTATGCTCAGGGAGCAGATAAAATCAACCCTTTATCGAGCAGTATCTTCGGGTACTCTACTTCACCGGACATTTCAGTTCAACAAAATGTAACTCAGCAAAACATTTGCAGTTCCAATACAGCATATTGTTACAATGAAGTTGATAATGATTTTAATGTTAATCCCCCATAGGTATCGTTCAAGATATATAGAGATCGTGACAAGTTTTAACGTTTGTTCATATTGGTAAAGAAGAACGGTCTCAAACAGGAGTTAGGAGGAGAATGTAGTAGAAAATATGGTCCGATACAACAAAAATACACTTATACTTATAGATATAATCACGATCGTGTGATGAGGACCGTCTCGAAATATTATAATTTTTCCTTATTTTTATTCCGAAATCTAGTAAACGATCGAATAGTTTATATACTACCACGTTGCCAATATATAGTAACGGTTAAATAGAAAAAATGGCCAAAACCATAAATATGAAACAGGTCCAGTTACTCAGGATCCTGGTAAAAGAGAGGGCGATCGTTAGACTATTGAAAACAATAGGAAACTCTGATTACCCAACAAGGGAACTGCTCAACAAGCTGGGTGCTTACGGATATGGACATAAGCTATTGGTGAGAGCTGAAAAGATTGGTCTTGTTCAGAGAAAGGTGGAAAAGAACAGGGTTTATAACAAGCTCACCGTCGATGGTAAAAAGGTAGTACAGCTCGCAAAACAGATCGGAGTTTAGTTTAAGTTAGATTAGCTTCGCTGAGAAAGACAGATTAAAGCAGCTCCTCAACTTGGTACCATACGCGAACTAAAATTCCCCTGTTTTTATTTTAATAGCAAATTTCTAATTGTATTATTAGTATGATTTAACAGAAGTGCCTCACATAGAATTTTGACATCCGGTGGCTCCTAGTATTGAGACAGTTCCTGTCCTTTCAATGCAATTCAGATGCCTTACTTTCGTTCGTCAAACACCCTTAGCGCTGAAACCTATCATTAATGCGTAATTACGGTTTAAATTTGATGAAAGGAAAAATTACTTATTGCCTTAGGCTTTAAAACCTGATGCAAGCTCATGAATCTTCTCGTACCATGACTTGGCCTTTATTATCCCACTGGCTACCAAGATACCCTTCACGCCCAGCCTTAATGCGCTCTCAACATCAGCCTTGTCAACGATCCCAGCACCGCATATCACCTTACTGGAGTCCGACTTTTCTGTGACTGCAGAAATTGATTCTGTTATTATAGATGGATTTTCCTTGGAAACGGCCTTTCCAGAGCCGATTAGCTCTGGGGGTTCAATGGCTATGAAATCGGGATTAAAGGTAGCAATGATTCCAGCTTCCTCCGGCGTTCTAACACAAACAATTGAGACCATTTGTAGGTTTTCTAAAATACCGATCAGTTCTCTTATTGAATCCAAGCTGCCGATTCTGTGCTCACTGTGGTTTATCAGTGAACCGACAGCCCCAGATGATTTGACAATTTCAGGAACTAGAAACCCCGTTGTTGATCCAGGCTTTGAAAAGTCGACATGTTGACTTATTACGGGAGTCTTTACTGTGGCACAGACCTGACTTAGCGATGGTTGGGGAGGAGCTATTATGATTTCAACCCCCGTATCATTACTGACCTGTTCCGATATCTTCGATAGTTCTATGCTCTTTGCTCCTGCAATCTCAAGATAGTTCTTAAAATTGATAATAAGCGGTGAACTAAAGTTCAAATCATTTCTCCTTAAAGAAAACTGGTCAATTCGATTGTGTCATTTACGAACTACCGATGCCTAAGATCGTCGATAATATAGAAGAGTTTCTTTTTCCCTTACACTAATGGACACAGTGAAAGGAGTCATCGTAATAAGACTTCCAAACATTCGGCATATTCCTCTCATTTCGTATTTGTCTGTTATTTGCCCTTGCCGATTACCTTCTCGATGTCCTTGAATTTTTGATTAAGCTTTTTCATTCTTGCTTCATAGCCTTTGTTATACTCAAGCTCATCTGGAACCAATGTGGCAGGATGAATAAATCCTTGGTTACGCATTATCATTGCGCGCTCAGCTGCCCATATCCGCTGCAGCTCCCAATCCGCAGTACCAAATCCGTCGTGAGGACCAGTCAATTTTCCATTTCGCATACTAAATACAAGACAGGATACTATTGGCAGAGAATAGTTAAGAGAAGCCGCCGAATTGAGTTTAACGGGCATTAATGGCATATGATGGCTACCTCGCGTATCTCCTGCAACAAAGTGTGGGTTATTAAAGGCACTTCCTACTTCCTCAGTAGCAGGGAAATCCTTCTGAGTTCGAACTATCATTATAGGATCATCTTTGCCTACATATGTTCCTGCAATATTGTGTAACCTATCAGTTGAAGCAGATACGATTACCTCACCATCTTCCTCTTCTGAGGAAACGATAGAGTGAACGACAAATCTACCTGGGTACATAAGGGCAGCTTCTAGCTCTGCTTTATCTTCCCACATCTTGAGGCTTGCCAATTTTCCTGACATGACGTCCATAATTCGAAAGGTAACACCTGCCGCTAGCTTTTCATTTATCAACAATCCCGTGTTGCTTCCAGCATCCACGAAGGCACGCCATAGTGGGAAGTTAAATGCTCCGGGTTCAGTCTTGTCTGCGGCATATACACTGAATACCTCACTTGGCCGCTCTTCCATCTCAATTTCTGCGACTCCAGGTCCCATGCCTTTGACATTACCTGAAAACGCATCCTTCAGGAGATCCTGGCCTGCTCCGTACAATCCCTGTTCCTTTGCTACTTTGGTACCAGTGGTAAATGCGTCCCATGCTAGTTTGTGAATCTCCTCATTTTCTATTCCATGGGTATGACTCATAATAAGGTGAATATCGTCGCCTGTGTAACCTATGTACAAATCAATTAGTAGATTTTTTGAATTTTTCTTTACAAATTCCTTAACTGAGTTTAAAAGTTCATCGCTTGGTCTTGTATGACCTCCGATCGCTCCGATATCTGCTTTTATAGCTGATACAGTGATTTTCATTTTCCCTAGCCTAATTCTCTTGGTACATCATAAATCCTTTCCGATATCGGTTTATCCCTCTTATTAGTACTGGATAAATAGGAGATTGGGGGATGCTGCTCGAACTTGCTGGCCGAGTCTCATTCTCAGTAGATCTGTGAGTTTAGAAAAATTCTGATGCTCGAACCAAATCGAGCTTGAAATGTTTCTCTAATCGATCTCTTCTGTGTTTCTTGAATCTTCTTCTTTCTGTGGACCTTTTTAGAATTCCTTCAGAGCAGAAAAGAAGAGGCGGGGCTAGCTAAGTCCGTTTTGGAATGAATACCTGAGCATTATGAATGAATTTGGCTGGTTGTACTTAAGTACAACAGCTAGTTATCGAACAGATCAGCGGAGCCCAAGGTCATAGAACTCTGCTAGAAGAAATGTCGAAGTCTTAATCAAGGTCTTCTTATTACGGACCTGATACCAACGGATTTCTTATGACTCATCAATATTCCTTATCAATAATTCCATTATCACCTAGATCTGTACAGAGATTCTGATTTGCAGTATCACCTAACACACTAACATAGTAGAAAGAACGATCGTGCCTTAATTATCAATCATAACATACCGGTTCTGATAACTCCAATGGTCCAATGATTGCCTTGTGGCATCTGAAAATTAGGGGTTCAATAAGTATACTATGTCATTTCGCGAACTGCTTTTCAGGTTGCATTGGCTAGGAATCATCTTCCCCTCTCACAGAATAGAACAAGATCTATCTAGAATTCACGAAGTAAATGTATCTTTTTTCAACTTCGTTGTTGTCTCCTTCTAGGACGAGCTTGGTTTCTTTCTCTAAGAGTTCTCTTGTGTGTTTTTTGAATATTTCGCTGTCGGGGGAGTTGGGAAATGTAGATAAGGTATACTCGAAGTGACGCATGAATTCGACTACCTTGCTCCTAAATTCATCTCTTGTTGGATTCCTCTGTTTTTCCACTTTAAACCAGCTAGTAGCGCATGAACATGAATACAATTTTGCCAAGTCCTCGATCAACCTTTCAATTTCAAAGTAGTCCAACTGTACCATATTGACGTGGCCATAAAATAAGACTGTTTCTTGAGAGTTAGCAAAGTAACGCTAGGTTACTTTTAAATCTGCTCACTTCTGAATGTTCGAAGAATAGTCGAAAAATACGGAAATCAATTCTTGTGTTTGGCCTAAAGGCCACTGCGGATCGTAAATAGAAGCGACGATGCTAAAGTTGCAGGAGTGTCGACAGGTTTATGGAAGAATTAATAGAACAACTACGGAGATAAATTGCAGGACTATTGTTTGTTAGCAGCATCATCTATTATTCAAAATTCGGGCTGAGACCTAGTATAAATCGTAAAATCTGCAACACCCCTTGTTTCTTCCAAGTGTACCGATTTTTGAGGCAAAACTCCTAGCTCTCGAATGGAAATTAGCATAACGAAAATTTCGCCGCATCGTTTTCTTTGTCCATCGCCTTTTATTCCGTGAAGTAGCACTCATTATGAGATATCTATCCAACTCTCAAATGTTGATAGCTGTGTCTTGGCCCCCTTTATCATTACCCGCGGTAATAGAAGATCTGTGCCCACAGAAACTTGTGCCATTATGCCCTTTAGGGTTCATGACTATGCGTTCGTGTGTAGGCGAATATCGAATTCTCGGACTCAGAATAAATTAAATACTATATATTGCATTGAGAGTATCGAATAAATTGAAGATCGGAGTCGTCAGACCATTCGAAAATTTTAACGGTATGTCATATAGCGAATGGGTTATGACTTGGTGCAATTGGTTATTCTCAGAAGATCCTGACAATTATAATGGAGGAGACATAATTTTTTTGAGAGGAAACTTAAATTATCAAGCTGTCAGTGACCTAGGCACGGGTCCTCGCTTTATCGATCCTAAGGGAATATTTTATAGAACCGGACATAACGGCCAGACGATATTCGCAGGGACGGCAATACTAGTTCCAGTAATAGTTGGAATGTTCACGATAGGACCAATCGGATAGACAAAATTGTTCGTGAGAACAAGGGATCCCTCCTGAATATAGCAATCCATAACCAAGCTTGTTCAGAACCAATCTGTAACATGGTTTCGTCTATTATAAAGGCAGTAACCCTGCTCCGTTTCAAATAGAATTTATTTGGATTAAATAACTGTACCCAATTCCATACAGCAACATGATTTCTCTTTTCGATAAACGGATCCAATGCTTTTACAGTACTTCTGGTAATAGGGGGAATCATGTTTGGTATTGCATTCATTAAACTATCCTCAAGGTTTTCCAGAAGCGACGCCATTAGAAATTATCTAATCGTAGGTTGGTTTCATGTTTCTACTTATAGCAAACAATGGACTATTACTTGCGACTGTTCCGTATCCACCTTTTGCAGCTCTGAGTGTTTCTTTCATCGGTGTCGCCAGTTATTCCATACTGTTGGGGATTCATTCCTCCGCAATTGTTGCTTCCAATGATATAGAGTTACGCAAGTCAATTAGAAAATTTGCCTCGGGAGATGGAAAGCTTTTGGATAACATCGGCACCGCGGAAGTCCAGAAAGTTATTCAAGAGAGAGCTTCATTTATGTTGAAACAGAGTCAACAACATATGGAGGAGGAAATTGGATTTGCCTCTCTCACAAAGGAAGCGGTTGCTGACCAAGTGGAAGTAATCATTAAGGGGCTTCAAGAGGCGAAATCAGACCTAAGGAGCCAACGTTCCTAGTACGCGGATCAGCTCTTAGTAATCTTGCTCGCTTCTTTCAGAAACGCTTACAATTCTACGTCCAAGCACGAGGCCAGCAACACTGTGACTTATCGATATAAACGGACATTAAATATCCCTCTTCCGGGATTATACTTGGCTGAAAGACCATGGAACCCTAAATCGCGATGGCTCACTATTAACCTATTATGAAAGTATATCTGCCTATATCACAACCAAGATCAACTATGAATGCAAGATCAACGAAATAAATTAACAAAATTACGGGACGCATAGTATGGCTAAATTTTTGAAAGGAAAGGTAAAAATTATGCGAGCTAACCTTAGCATGTCTAAGTAATGCCAATAACAGATGCTACGAAGAAGCAGATCGCACAGCAACGCAGACTTTTCTTTAAGATATGTTTCAAGTGCGGTGGAAGGAATCCGATATCTGCACAGCGTTGCAGAAAATGCAAAGGCAGCCAGCTTAGGCTAAAGAACAGATCACTAGGTGCAAAGAAATAAGA
>Ga0214469_1000800_pt1 | contig 11361 bp, 13 predicted proteins | sample RVTome_10_FD_187340 | JGI IMG/M metagenome (GOLD analysis project Ga0214469, IMG submission 187340) | Soil microbial communities from uranium-contaminated site in the Upper Colorado River Basin, Wyoming, United States - RVT153D57 HiSeq ... | reverse complement strand
AAGCGCCTCGGCGATCTGGGTCGGGGCCGGAACCAGCAGGTCGCTCGCGGCCTCGTTGATGCCGAACAGGTCGGCGAGCAGCCCGGTGCGGGCTAGTAGCTCCCATAGGCCGAGCAGGGCGACGATCAGCCCCAACGGCAGCAACACGCGCCTCATCGCGAGCCCTCCCGGAGCGCCTCGAGCGCGCGCTCGCGCAGGGCGGCGAAGGCGGGATCGGTGACCGCGGCGTCTCGGTCATCGGCGCGGGGGTCGTCCGGCCGCAGCTCGGCGACGGCCCGCGCCGGGCGCGCCGAGAGCACGACGACTCGGTCGCAGAGATAGAGCCCCTCCTCCACGTCGTGCGTCACCAGGACGCAGGTGCGCTCCTCGGCATCAAGGGCGGCCGCGAGCCATTGCTGCATCTCGGCCCGGGTAATCGCGTCGAGCGCGCCGAACGGCTCGTCGAGGAGGAGGACCGGCTTGCCCGCGAGCAGTGTGCGCAGGAACGCGACCCGCTGCCGCATCCCGCCCGACAGCTCGTCCGGCCGCGCCAGCGCGAACTCGGCCAGGCCGAAGCGCTCGAACAGGGGCTCGGCCTCGCCCCGCGCGGCCGCCCGTGACGCACCGCGATTGCGCGGCGCGAGCGAGGCGTTGTCGATCGCCGCGAGCCAGGGCAGGAGCAGGTCCCGCTGGGGCATGTAGGCGCACCGCGCCAGACGCTCGTTCGCTCCGTCGTCCCCCCCGACCCGCAGCCTGCCGGTGCCCGGCTCGAGCAGCCCGCACATGAGCTCGAGAAGGGTCGACTTGCCGCAGCCGGACGGCCCAACGAGGCCGACGACCTCGCCGGCCTCGATCGAGAGGCCGAGCGTGTCGATCACCCTGAGCGGGCCGAAGGCGTGGCCCAGGTCGGCGATCTCGATGGTGGCGCTCGTCATCACTCCCTCCGCGCGCATTACCGCACAGGTTCCGAGGGTCAGCGCCGGGGGATGAGTTCTGGCGCTATCTCAGCCCGCTTGCCCGCGAGCACCCCTGTTGACGCGGGGGAGTCTAGCTCGACTCCGGCACTCGGCCCCCTGCGACGACGTTCACGAATTCCTCGAGGTGCCGGGTTGTCCAGCACTCGAACGCGGCCGTGCAGTGGCGCTCGTAGGCGGCCATCACCGAGTCGCCGTAGTTCCAGTAGAGCTTGGGCTCGGGGTTGAGCCAGAACGTCCGGCCGGAGCGCTCGGCGATCTCGGCGAAGATCTCGGCGTGGGGCTCGCGGCCGTTGGTCCGGGCGTCGCCGAGCACGATCACGGTCGAGCGCGGGTGGAGCTCGTCACCGACCTCCTCGGCGAACTCGCGCCAGACCCGGCCGTAGTCGGTGTAGCCGGAGACGTCCGCGACCCCGCCCTCGCGGCTCACCCGCTGGGAGATCTGCCGGAAGTCACGTTCCCGCTCGAAGATCTCGGTGACCTCGGAGATCCGCTCGATGAAGACGAAGCTGCGGAGCTTGCGGAACGAGTCATGGAGCGCATGCAGGACCGACAGGAAGAACACGCTCGCCGAGGTGACGGAGGTCGACACATCGCAGAGCACGATGATCTCCGGGCGCCGCGGCCGCTTGGCGCGATAGCGCAGGCGAAGCGGCACACCACCGGTCTCGAGCGAAGCCCGCATCGTCCGGCGCATGTCGACCACGGTGTTCCGCCGCCGCCCCCGTTGCTCGTGCCCGAGGGTCGCCAGGCGGCGCTTGAGCTGCGCCACGGCCCGGTGGACCGCGGCCAGGTCCTGGGCGGGGCTGGTGGGGAGGGTCCGGTCAAGTTCGGCGAGGGGGCGCGAGGGCGGCAGCTTCTCGGTTCGCTCGATCAGAGCGCGCTCGAGCTCGCGGCGCAGGTGGCGCTCGAAGCGGTTGATGCCCTCGCGGTCGATCGGCGGGCCCTCGGCGTCCTGATCGCCCGGCGGTTGGGGCTGCAGGCCGAGCGTGCGGCGGATCCGCTGGACGTCGACGCCGACCACGCCCGAGCCCTCGCCGCGGCGGCCGAACGCAGCGATCGCGAGCCGGGCGAGGTCGCGCATCTCGCCCTCGCGCCCTTCGGCGATCGCCTGGCGGATGGCGTCGCGGAGCCGGTCGGGGTCGAGGCGCTCGCCCCCCTCGTAACGGTCGTCCTCGCGCAGCTCGCGGTCGATCGCCTCGGCCTCGGCGGCGCGGAAGAAGTAGCGGTCGAAGACGAGGTCGAAGATCCGGCGGTCGTCCTGGGACTTCGCCACGGTCGTCGCGAGCGCCTCCCGGAAATCGGCCGGCTCCGTCCACGGGACGGTGCGGATCGCCTCGAAGGCGTCCAGGATCTCCGCGGTCCCGACCGCGACTTCCTCGCCGCGCAGCTCCTCGAAGAAGGCGACCAGGCGCGGTGCCAGCCCCGGCGGGAGGCCCTCGGCGCCGTTCATGGCCTCAGCCGGTCGCCTCGGCCTCGACTTGAGGGCCGCCCAGCTTGACGCCGACGCGCTCGGCCACCAGGTCGATGTCCGTGCGGTGCTTGACGATGATCGACATGGTCCGCTCGAAGATCGAGCGGTCGATGTCCTCTGCGCCGAGCAGCAGCAGCGCGCGCGCCCAGTCGATCGACTCGGCGATCGACGGCGGCTTCTTCAGGTCGAGCTGGCGCACGAGGTGGATGACCTCCACCAGGCGGCGGGTGAGCGCCTCGTCGAGCTCGGGGGCGTGCAGGCGGACGATCTCCATCTCGCGCTCGATCTCCGGGTAGTCGAGCCACAGGTAGAGGCAGCGGCGCTTGAGCGCCTCGGTGAGCTCGCGCGAGTTGTTCGACGTCAGCACCACGACGGGGTGGGTGCGCGACTCGATCACGCCCAGCTCCGGGATCGAGATCTGGAAGTCCGAAAGCACCTCGAGCAGCATCGCCTCGAACTCCTGGTCGGTCTTGTCGATCTCGTCGATCAGCAGGACGACCGGCTCCGGGTTCGCGATGGCCCGAAGCAGGGGCCTCGTGAGCAGGAAATCCTCTCCGAAGATCTCCGAGTCAAGGCCCGTAGGCTCCTCCGCTTCGCGTCCGGGGGCGACAGGGTCGGCGGCTCGCGCCTGGATGCTCAGGAGTTGCTTCCGGTAGTTCCACTCGTATAGCGCCTTGGCCTCGTCGAGGCCCTCGTAGCACTGCAGGCGGATCAGCTCGCGCCCGGTCGCGCGCGAGATTGCCTTCGCGAGCTCGGTCTTGCCCACCCCCGCCGGGCCCTCGACGAGCACGGGCTTGCCCAGCTCGAGCGCGAGGTACGCGACGAGCGCGGCGGGCTCGTCGGCCAGGTACCCCGCGCCCTCGAGCGCCTGCTTCGCCTCGGCGACCGACTGAATGCCTTCCCCTGCCGGGGGGGCAAGAGTGCTTTCGCGCCTTGCGTCGCTCATCGAATACCTGTCAAGGATAGGGAGAATGGCCGCATGCCCGATCCGCATGCAGCCGGCCCGCTCCTCGCGGCTTCCAAGACGCTCTCGGACCTCGCGCCGTTCCTGGTCGTGCTCGCGGCCGGGTTCCTGATCGGCGCCTGGGGGCAGTCCGCCAAGCTGCCGATCGCGGTCCTCGCCGGCATCGTCCTCATCATGCTGGCCGTCGGCGGCTTCCTGATCGAGAACGGCTCCGGCCCGAACCAGGCGCCGTGACCATGGGCCGGCTGGACGATGTCGACCTGACGAAGGCGTACTCCAACAAGGAGGAGGCCCGCGGGCTCGAGAACGCATGGTCGCGGCTCTCCCAGCTCCGCCTGACCCTTGGCGGCCAGATCGGGCCGCGGGAGCTCGGGCCCCCGGTCTGCGTGCTCTTCGAGGGTTGGGACGCCTCGGGCAAGGGCGGCGCCATCAAGCGCCTCGTCGCCCAGATCGACCCGAGGCACGTCCGCGTGGTGCAGTTCGCCGCGCCGACGTTCGACGAGAAGCGCCACCATTTCCTGTGGCGGTTCTGGCCCGTCCTGCCGGGCTGGGGCGGGATGTCGATCCTCGACCGCTCCTGGTACGGGCGCGTCCTCGTCGAGCGGGTCGAGCGGTTTGCGGAGCGCGCCGAGTGGATGCGCGCGTACGACGAGATCAACTCGTTCGAGCGGTCCCTCGTGGAGGAGGGGATGATCCTGATCAAGTTCTGGATGCACGTCTCCGAGGACGAGCAGCTGAAGCGCTTCGAGAGCCGCGAGAAGAACCCGCTGAAGGCGTGGAAGCTGACCGACGAGGACTGGCGCAACCGGGACAAGCGGCAGGAGTACGAGGAGGCGCTGGAGGAGATGTTCGCCCGGACCGACCAGCCCTACGCTCCGTGGGATGTGATCGCCGGCGAGTCGAAGCGCTTCGCCCGCGTAAGCGTCATCGAGACGGTGATCTTGCGGATCGAGGAGGGCATGCGGCGAGCCGGGGTGGAGGTCCCCGAGCCGCTCTAGGGAGAGGCGAGTTCGGGGCCCGTACCGCGAGGCGCGCAGGCGGTACGGGCACCCGACTCCCTCTCCCTAGGCCGCGATCTCGGCCTCGGAGTGCGCCTGCAGGACGGCGTCTCCTTCCTCGCCCGTGCGGATCCGGATCGCCTCCTCGACGGGTATCACGAAGATCTTCCCGTCGCCGACGTCACCGGTCCGCGCGTGCTTCAGGATCGTCTCGACGACGAGTGACTTGTCCTTGTCTTCGACGACGACCTCGATCTTGAGCTTCGGCCGGACGTTCACCGTCAGGGTCGAGCCCCGGTAGTGCTCGACGATGCCCTTCTGGCGGCCCGAGCCCTTCACCTCGCCGATCGAGAGTGAGGGGAACCCCTTCTCGAGCAGCTCCGAGCGGATCGGCTCGAACGCCTCGTGGCGGATGAATGCCTCGATCTTCTTCATGCGGTCACCTCCTTCTCGGGCGCAGCTGGCGGCGTGGACGCCGCGTTCGTCACCACGGGAGTGCCGGCCACGTGCGGCTGCACGGTGCTGCCGGGATATTCCTCCTGTGGGATGAACGCTTCGGGATAGCCATACATCCCGTGGGACGAGATGTCCAGCCCCGCGAGCTCCTCGTCCTCGCTGACCCGTAGGCCGATCGTCGCCTTGATCGCGGCGAAGACCGCGTACGACGCCGCGAACACGAACGCGAACGTCGCGATGACGCCGATGGCCTGCACCGCCAGCTGGCCGAGCGACGGGGCGAGTTCCCCGTCCGTGATGCCGTAGTACACGCCCGGGGCGGCTCCGTCGAGGATCAACCGCGGCGAGGCGAACAGCCCCACCGAGATCGTGCCCCAGATTCCGGCCAGGCCGTGCGCCGACAGCGCTCCGACCGGGTCGTCGAGGTGCTTCTCGATGAACAGCACGCCGTACACGACGACAACACCGGCCACCGCGCCGATGATCGGCGCCGCCCAGAACTCGACGTAGCCGGAAGGGGCCGTGATCCCGACGAGACCGGCGATCGCGCCGTTCCCCGCCATGCCGACGTCCAGCGACTTCGTCTTCAGGTAGATCACGCCGAGCGCGACCAGCGCACCGGCCGAGGCCGCGAGTTGGGTGTTCAACGCCACCTGGGCGAAGAAGTTGTCCGTCGTGCCGAACGTGGAACCGGCGTTGAAGCCGTACCAGCCGACCCACAGCAGAAGGACGCCGAGGCCGACAAGCGGCATCGAGTGTCCCGGGATCGCCCGCGCCTTCCCGTCGGGCCCGTACTTTCCGGAGCGCGCACCGAGCAGCAGCAACGCCGCCAACCCGCCGACCGCACCGGTGAGGTGGACCACCGACGAGCCGGCGAAGTCCATCACGGGCTTGCCGGCGATGTCGGCCAGGAGCCCGCCGCCGTAGACCGCGTGCGCCACGAGCGGGTAGATCAGGGCCGCGAACACGACCGCGTAGATCACGTACGCGCTGAACTTGATCCGCTCCAGGGTCGTGCCCCAGACGATCGCCAGCGAGACAGCGCAGAACAGCATGCCGAACAGCATCAGCGCCGCGTCCGCGCCGCCCACGATGAACGCGTCCGCGCCCCCGCCGATCTCCTGGTTGTTGTGGAAGAAGAACCCGTCGGTGCCGAAGAAGTCATTCCCCGTCAGCGATGAGATCCCGAACCCGACCGACCACCAGGCGATCGTCGCGATGCTGAGGTTGACGAAGATCTTCGCCACCCCGGCGCCCACGTTCTTCTGCCTCGAGAAGCCGATCTCGAGGAGCAGGAAGCCGGCCTGCATGAGCAGGACGAGGACACACGCGACCATCACCCAGGTGATGTTCAGCTCATCCGTCAGCGCACCTATGCCCTGGCCCTGAGCGGAGGCCGCCCCCGGTAGCACCAGGGAGGCCCCCAGCGCCACCAGGGCGCCGAGGCTGAGCCTCTTTTTCAATGACAAGCCCCTACCGGGGGGGCCCAGTTCGTTTCGCGACTTACGTCGCTCACCCATATCCGCTCCTCCTTGACGCCGGGTGGCCCGGCCATCGCGGTGTTGCATTAGCCGCGAGCCAAGGTAGGCGCGGGGAGGTTTACCGTCCTTATCCGCCCGTCGAAACTTCGGCGGGCGCGTTTGTACCGATCGTCGGAGCGCCGACGGAGGCCGCTTGAACAAGCGGTCCGGCGCCGCTGAACTCGAACTCGTCGCCCTCGCGCGCCAGCCCGATCGTGTCGTCCGCGTGGCCCAGCTCTCCCCATGCGGCGGTTGCGGTTGCGCCGAGTGCGTCGAGCATCTCGTCCGTGTGGAGAGGGTCGTGGTGGAAGAGGAGGGCGCGGCGGGCGCCGACGCGGTCGGCGAACGTCAGCGTGTCGGAGAGCGGGGAGTGCCCCCAGCCGACGTGCGCCGGGTACTCCTGGTCCGTGTACTGGCAATCGTGGATCAGGAGGTCGGCTCCCCTCGCGAGGTCGTAGCCGGAGATCCACTCGTTCTCGACCTGCGCGAGCGGCGCTCCGAGCGCCGGCTCGTGGTCCGGGATGTAGCAGAGCGTGGTTTCGCCGTCGGTCAGCCGATAGCCCAGGGTGGGGCCGCGGTGGGTCACCGCCTCGGCCCGGATCAGGACGTCGCCGATCTGCCATTCGGTGGCGGGTGCGTCGCGGAACGCGACCGAGCAGGGGAGCTCGCGCACCTCGACCGGCGACAGGGGCGCGGAGATGTAGCGTGCGACGCGGTCCTCGAGCGAAGCCTCGGGCGACGACGGGCCCCAGATCGTGATCTCGGCATCGGAGCGGAAGCAGGGCGGGAAGAACATCAGGCCCTGGATGTGGTCGAGGTGCAGGTGGGTGAGGAGGATCCCGACCCGGGGGGACTCGGTCAGCTCGAGCCCGAGCGTCCGGATGCCGGTGCCCGCGTCCAGGATCAGCTGGCTGCCGTCGCGGAAGGTCACCTGAACGCACGACGTGTTCCCGCCGTACCGGTTCATCTCCGGCCCCGGGGCCGGCACGGACCCGCGGGCGCCCCAAACCTTGATCCTCACGACGGCCCCCCGTTATCCGTCCGCGGCCAGAACATGATCATCGCGCCCGAGCTTCCCTGCTGGGACGCCACGATCGGGAACGCGGCCGCCTCGATCGGCTGCTCCGGGTTGGCGGCCGTGCGGATGCGGAACTTGCCGTGTGCCGGGCGGCCCTCCCGGATCGCCTTCGTCAGGCTCACCTCGTCGAAGTCGAGTGGGTCGCCGTCCTGGGAAATCGGGCCGAACGCCTCGGTCCATTCCACGACCGACATCTGGCCGGCCTCCTCGAACGAGCGCCCCAGGACGGCCGCGGCCGCCTCGTTGTAGAAGACCATCGTGCCGTCTCCGTCGACGAGGAACGACGGCGTCGAGATGCTCGTCAGCAGGTTGCGGGCGAGAATCAGCTCGAGCGGCTTTTGCGGGCTTTCCATGGTTTCCGGGGAGGAGGCCCCCCTCGCGCGCCATTCTTTCACCGTTGGCGTCAATCGGCACGCGATCGGTTCGCTCTCCGTAGCCTCCACCAGCGTGCCTTACGCGGCTGTGGCCCTGCTCACACTTCTGGCGCTGGCGGCTCCCGCCGGCGCGCAGACGGCCGGGCAGCAACCGCTGGAGATCCCGGGCAGCCCGCTTGCCCTCGGCATCGAGGCCTTCGAGGGTGCTCGAGTCAGCGCCGACCCGCACCGGCGGCTGCGCGTCCCGCAGCACCCCTTCATGGCGCCGGATCCCGGCTCGAACATCCACAACGACGCCTACCAGTCGGACACCTACGACCGCTCCGGCCCGCTGGGCGACGGGATCAGCGCCCGCTCGGCGCTCTTCACCCGTGAATGCGCGTCGGTGGCGTTCGACCGAAGGGGCAGGATCGTCACCGTGTGCGTGGGGCTCGACCGACCCGTCCTGACCGTGCTCGATCCGGACACGCTGCGGCCGATCTCCACCAGACCGCTGCCGCCGCGCCAGACGGGCCTTCAGGATCCGTTCTCGAGCTTCGCCGGCGGCGGCTACTTCTACTTGGACAACCGGGACCGGGCTGTCATCCCGACCGCGGACCGCCAGATCGTGGTCATCCGGGTGCGCGGCGACGGCGGGCTCGAGCCGAAGCGACAGGTCGACCTGACCGGAGTGGTGGGTCCCCAGGACGCGGTCATCGCCGTGATGCCGGATTGGCGAGGGCGGATCTGGTTCGCGTCGACCCTGGGCGTCGTGGGCTTCGTGACTCGGTCGGGATCGATCCGCTCGCTCGCGACCGAGGAGCCCATCGGCAACTCGTTCGCGGTCGACGAGCGCGGCGGCGTCTACATCGTCACCGATGCCGCCCTCTACCGCTTCCAGGCGAGGCGCAACCGGGTCCGGACCGTCTGGCGCGCCCGCTACCCGAACTTGGGCACCATGAAGCCGGGGCAGACCCAGGCGGGCTCGGGGACGACACCGACGCTCCTTGGGCGCCGGTTCGTGGCGATCACCGACAATGCGGACCCGATGGCGGTCCGCGTCTATCAGCGCGGCCGCCGGGCCGCCGGCAGGCGCCTCGTCTGCCGTGAGCGGGTGTTCGAGCGGGGCGCGAGCTCGACGGATCAGTCCCTGATCGGCGCGGGCCGTTCGCTGGTGGTCGAGAACAATTTCGGCTACACCGGTATCGCCTCGACCCTGAACGGCGCGACCACGACTCCGGGCCTCGAGCGGGTGGACATCGACCGCGACGGTCGCGGGTGCCACACGGTCTGGCGCAGCGACGAGCGGGCGCCGTCGGTGGTGCCGAAGCTGTCGCTGGGCGCGGGGCTCGTCTACACGTACACCAAGCCGAAGCGAGACGACATCGCCGACGCCTGGTACCTGACGGCGATCGACTTCGACAACGGAAAGACGCGTTGGCGGGCTCTCGGCGGCACGGGATTTGGCTTCAACAACAACTTTGCCCCGGTTTCCATAGGTCCGGATGGCGCCGCCTACGTCGGCGTTCTGGGAGGATTGGTGCGGCTCGCCGACGCGGGCTGAGGAGGGGCCATGGGACGTTCAAGGCGGGCTCCGGGACTGCCGAAAGGATTTGAGAAGTGCTCTCACGGGGGGTCGACACCGCTACGCTCGCGGCCGCCAAGGCCCGCATCGCCGAGCTCGAAACCGAGATCGCGCGGCTGTCGGCCCGTGACCCGCTCGTCGCCAATCTGCTGACGCTGCCCGCGCTGCGCGCGCAGCTCGAACTCGACGTCCAGCGCGCCCATCGCTACAGCCGCCCCCTGGCCGTGGCCATCCTCGACATCGACCATTTCCGGCGGCTCAACGTTACGCGCGGCTACGCGGCCGGCGACCTGGTCCTCGCCGCGGTCGGTCGGCTCCTCGCCGCCAATACCCGCGCCCACGACCTGGTCGCCCGCGCCGGAGGCGACGAGTTCGTCCTCCTGCTTCCCGAAACGGAGCTCGACGAGGCGCTGCGCGTGGTCGAGCGGATCGTCCTCGACCTGGAGCAGGTGGAGGCGGCGGGCCAGGTGGGGGTCGAGGTCTCAGGAGGCCTCGCGGCGCTCCGATCGGGCGAGAACGCGGACGACGTGCTCGCGCGCGCCCAGCACGCCCTGGCGGTCGCCCGCGACGAAGGCGGCGGCCGGATCCACGTGAGCAAGCTGATCGCGCGCGAGGCCCCGGCGGAGGACGCGGGGGTCAGCGCAACGACGGAGGTGGTTGCGGCGCTCGCGCAGGCGCTCGAGGAGCGCGACAACTACACGGGCGAGCACTCGGAATCCGTCGTCGACCTCGCGGCGCACGTCGCCGACGCGATGGGCCTCGATCCGCACGAGATCACGACGATCCGGAGCGCGGCGCTGCTGCACAACTTCGGCAAGATCGGGATCTCCGACGAGATCCTCAACAAGGCCGGCCCGCTCAGCGAGGAGGAATGGGTGATCATGCGAGAGCACCCGGTGATCGGCGAGCGCATCCTGCGCGCGATCCCGGGGATGGGGGCCGTCGCTCGCATCGTGCGCCACGAGCACGAGCGCTGGGACGGAACGGGCTATCCGGACGGCCTCGAGGGCGACGCGATCCCGGTTGGCGCACGGATCATCCTGGCCTGCGACGCCTACCAGGCGATGACGTCGAACCGTCCGTACCGAGCCGCCCTCTCGCACCACATGGCGGTCGCCGAGTTGACCGCCAACGCCGGATCGCAGTTCGATCCGAAGGTAGTCGAGGCGCTCGTCGGCTACCTAGTCGACCGCCGCGAGTCGGGAGTGACGACGGTCTGAGCGAACGCGAAGGGGGCCGACACGCCCCCCTCTCGCTACATCTTGCCGATCTTGAAGATCTTCGTGCCGCAGTCCGGGCACGTGCCCTGGATCGCCGGCCGCCCGTTCTTCATGGTGATCTGTTGCGGGTCCTTGATCTCGACCTTCTTGCGTTCCTTGACGCAGTAGCCCTCAGGCATCAGGTCTCTCCTTTCGGGAGATGTCGGTGGCCGCGAGACGGCGAGTTCCTCTGTCCTTGCCCCTCACGCTTGGGCGAACGTAGAACCCCCGTCGGACGCGATCCGTGCGTAATAGTGCGAATCATCACTAAACCTCGCCCACGGCGAGCCTGCCATATTCCCGCCCTCGATGGCCGACCGGTGCCGGCGAATCGCGGATTCGGGGGTGTTCCAGGGCTTCATCCTGGTCGTGATCGTCCTCAACGCGATCACGCTCGGGATCCAGCCCTCACCCGGAAAGACGCGGGTCAAGCGCCCGCCCAAGGGCGGGAGTATGCGGGCCTAGGGCGGACGTGGCCTAGCGCTTCGCCGCCCGGTCGGTCGTCCGTGGGCCCTGTGCTTCGCCGCCGTTCCGGTCGTCCGTGGGACGTTGGGTCTTGGCTGGTGCCCTCGGCTCCCCCGATCGCCGAACGACGGCAGGCCGGACACTATGTCCGGTAAGGCGACGTTCGGGTGATGCTTCAGGCCGGCCACGCCACGCGGCGCCACCGAGGCGCCCCCAGCGCCGAACGTCCCGGCACACCCCGCCGTGCGCACGTTGC
>Ga0214469_1000798_pt1 | contig 11377 bp, 12 predicted proteins | sample RVTome_10_FD_187340 | JGI IMG/M metagenome (GOLD analysis project Ga0214469, IMG submission 187340) | Soil microbial communities from uranium-contaminated site in the Upper Colorado River Basin, Wyoming, United States - RVT153D57 HiSeq ... | reverse complement strand
CCGCCCGGCGCTTGCGGGCGCGCACGGCGCCCCGGGCGGGCGCTCGGACGGGCAGCTGCGCGCCGCGGTCGCGAACGCGATGATCCGCATCGTCCACGAGCATTGGGGCAAGGGTCCGACCCGCGCAAAGTCCTATCTGGAGGAGGGCTTCGTCTTCTGCGTGCTCGAGGAGCCGCTCACGACGGTCGAGCAGACGCTCGTCGAGGGCGGGCAGACCGACCTCGTCCGCGAGCTGCGGCTCGAGTTCCAGGAGCTGGTCAACCACGAGTTCGCCGAGCACGTAGAGGCGCTGACCGGTCGCCGGGTCATCGCGTGCCACAGCCAGATCGTCTTCGACCCCGACATCCTCTTCGTGGTCTTCGTACTCGACGAATCGGGCTAGCGGCCACGCGCCCGCGAACGGCGGTCCGTTTACGGATCGGCCGTCGATGGGCAGACTCCGAGTTGAGACGGCCGGACGGTGCTTCCTGCCTGCCGTCTCCCTCCATCAGGTCGTGCGCTGTCGCCCCTCGGGCGACCGGCGAACGCCGGATCACACACGAAGGGCAGCCCCACGCGAGACCGCTTGCGCGGCCGATGCCCACGACCTGCACACGCAACGCTCGAAAGGAGCGTTCCCCATGTCATCCCTGCTCGCTGCCGTCAACGTGGGCGATTCCGTCCAGACGGCGCTGGACTCGTTCTTCGGGTTCCTGCCCAAGCTCATCGGCTTCATCATCGTCCTGGCGATCGGCTGGATCGTCGCCAAGGTCGTCAAGACGGCCGTCACCAAGCTGCTCCAGAAGCTCGGCCTCGACAAGGCGCTGCACAGCGGATCCACGGGTCGATACGTGGACCGCATCGCGCCGGACACGAGTCCGTCGCGCCTGGTCGGCTCGCTGGCCTACTGGTTCATCTTCCTCGGTGCGCTCGCCATCGCCGTGTCCCAGCTCGGCATCGATGCGCTCGACAACTTCGTCGCCGCGATCGGCGCGTACCTGCCCAACGTCGTCGCCGCCGTCCTGATCTTCGTGGTGGCCGGCGCGATCGCCGCCGCGATCGGCGGTCTCGTGGCCCGCACGATGGGCGACACGCCGACCGGCAAGATCGTCGGATCGGTCGTGCCCGTGCTGGTCATGGCGATCGCGACGTTCATGATCCTCAACCAGCTCCAGATCGCCGAGGAGATCGTCACGATCACCTACGCCGCGCTGCTGGGCGCCGCCGCGCTGGCGATGGCGCTCGCGTTCGGGCTCGGCGGCCGCGAGCTCGCCGGTCGCATGCTCTCCGACGCCTACGACAAGGGTCAGGAGCAGCGCTCCCAGGTCAGGCGCGACATGGAGATCGGCAAGGAGCGCGGCAAGCAGGACGCCGCGCACGCCGCGTCCGACGGCGGGCGCCGCACCGGCAACGGCCGGACCGGCGCGCAGACCGATCAGGCGGCGGTCGCGTTCCGTCGCTTCCGCGAGGAGACCTCATGAGCGCTCGGACGGACAGCCGTGCCGCCGCAACCGCGGAGCGGGAGGCGCCCGAGCGGCGCCCCGCGGCCGCGAACGTCGACGACGCGCACCGTCGCCAGCGCGAGGAGTTCGGCGGCCTGAGCTGGGGCAGCGCGTTCTTCGGCTGGCTCGTCGCGGTCGGCCTGGCCGTGCTGCTGATCGCGCTGCTCAGCGCGGCGGGCGCGGCCGTCGGGCTCACGCAGACGAGCCCCGACCAGGCGGCCGACTCGGCTGACACGATCGGCATCGTCGGCGGCATCCTGATGCTGGCCGTCCTCGTCATCGCCTACTACGCCGGCGGTTACGTCGCCGGACGCATGGCACGGTTCAACGGGCCCCGGCAGGGCGTCGCGGTATGGCTGCTCGGGCTGATCGTCACGATCGTGCTCGCCGTCGCCGGGGTCCTCCTCGGCGCCGAGTACAACGTGCTCGCAAGCCTGAGCCTGCCGCGCATCCCCGTCGACGAGGGGTCCCTGACCACGGGCGGCCTGATCGCCCTCGCGGCCGTCGTCGTCGGGACCCTGCTGGCCGCCGTCGCGGGCGGCAAGGCCGGCAGCCACTACCACCGCAAGGTCGACCGGGTCGGCCTCTAATCCACAACGGAAGGAACCACCATGACTCAGCACACCCAGGACGTCCTCGCCCTCCGCGGGCAGGAAGTGATCGGCCGCGACGGCGAGAAGCTCGGGACGATCGAGGAGATCTACTTCGACACCGAGACCAACCAGCCCGAGTGGGCGCTCATCACCACCGGCCTGTTCGGCACCAAGCAGTCGTTCGTGCCGATCAGCCGGGCGAGCCGCGACGGCGAGAGCGTGAGCGTGCCGTTCGACAAGGCGACGGTCAAGGATGCCCCGAGCGTCGACCCCGACGGCCGGCTGTCCGAGGACGAGGAGCAGCAGCTCTACCGCCACTACGGGATGGACTACGGCGCCGCCGGCTCGGGCTCGGACTGGCGCGACGGCGACGACGTGCGCGACCCCGACACCGTCGGCCGCGACGTCAGCGGCCCCACCACCGACGACGCGATGACGCGCTCGGAGGAAGAGCTGCGCGTCGGGACCGCCGACCGAGAGGCCGGCCGCGTCCGCCTGAAGAAGTACGTCGTCGAGGACGAGGTGACGCAGACCGTCCCGGTCCGCCGCGAGGAGGTCCGCGTCGAGCGTGAGCCGGTCACCGACGCCAACGTCGGCGACGCCTTGGACGGGCCTGAGATCTCCGAGGAGGAGCACGAGGTCGTGCTGCACGAGGAGGAGCCGGTGGCCGAGAAGCGCACGGTTCCGAAGGAGCGCGTGCGACTGGACAAGGAGGCGCACACGGAGGAGCGCCAGGTGTCCGAGACGCTCCGCAAGGAGGAGATCGGCGTCGACGACGCGCGCGGATCGCGCTGACGCCCGGTCACTGGGCGAGCTCGAGGCCGCGTGCCTCGAGCTCGCCGTAGCTCGGGAACCGGCGGGAGAGCGGGTGCCGCTCAGGCCCGGGCTGGAAGTCCGAAGCGCTCGAAGACGTCCGCGACCTTCGCCGCGTCGAGCTCCCGGTCGGGGAAGCGCGCGTAGTACTCGGGGTCGACGCCGGACACACGGCGCGTGATGAACGCGGTGACCTCCTTGATCCGGTCGCCCTCGAGCGTCATCACGTCGAGCGCGAACGGCAGGTAGGCCTGCTCGGCCTCGTCCCAGTTGTACACGCCGATCGCCGGCTGGCCGCTCGCCGTGGTGGCGAGGTGGCGCCAGCGGAACGCGCCCGACATCGGGTGGCGCTCGAGGAAGTCGCGCACCTCGTCGAGGCCGCGGAACCAGCTCGCGAGCGGCGGCATCGACCACGCGGCGTCCTCGGAGAGCATCGCGACGACCGCGTCGACGTCGCCGCGGCCCATGGCGTCCATGTAGCGCTCGACGATCTCGCGCAGCTTCTCGTCGCCGAGCGCGCGCAGGGTCGCCTGCTGGCTCTGGGCGGGCAGCTTGTCGTCGACGGTCCTGCGGGCCCGCTGGAGTGCGCTGTTGACCGACGCGACGGTGGTCTCGAGCGCATCGGCCACCTCCTGGGCCGAGAAGCCGAGCACCTCGCGCAGGATCAGCACGGCGCGCTGGTTGGCCGGCAGGTGCTGGAGCGCGGCGACGAACGCCAGCTCGACGCTCTCGCGCAGCTCGTACCGCGCCTCGGGCGCGGCCGGGCCGTCCGCGAGGCCGATCAGCTCGTCGGGGTAGGGCTCGATCCAGACCGACTCGACGACCGGCTCGCCGACGCCGTCGTGCGGGTCCCACGACGGTCCGTAGTCGACGGGCAGCACGCGCTTCGGGCGCTTGGCGATCTGGCTCAGGCAGGTGTTGGTCGCGATCGTGTAGAGCCATGAGCGCAGGGAGCTCCGTCCCTCGAAGCGCCTGAGGCCGCGCCACGAGCGCAGGAGCGCCTCCTGCAGCGCGTCCTCGGCGTCGTGGACCGAGCCGAGCATCCGGTAGCAGTGCGCGTGCAGCTCCGAGCGATACGGCTCCACGAGCGGCTGGAAGGCGCCCTCGTCGCCCTCGCGCGCGGCGTGCAGGAGGTCCTGCTCGGAGGGGACGGCGGCCATCGTTCTCAGATTAGACCGATGAGTTCGCGGATCCGGCACGGTCCTAGATGCAGAACGGTCCTCCCCAAGACCCCAAGGAGACGTGAACGTGACTACCCACACCGACGATCGATCTCGCTGGCTCGCGCTGGTCGTGCTGTGCGTCGGCATGCTGATGATCGTGCTCGACGGCACCGTCGTGAACGTCGCGCTGCCCACGATCCAGAGTGATCTCGGCTTCTCGCAGTCCAGCCTCGCGTGGGTCGTCAACGCCTATCTGATCGCGTTCGGCGGCCTGCTGCTGCTCGCCGGCCGGCTCGGAGACCTGATCTCGCGGCGTGGCGTGTTCCTCGCCGGCCTCGGCGTCTTCACCGTGGCCTCGTTCCTGTGCGGCGTCGCGCAGACACAGGAGATGCTGATCGCGGCGCGCTTCGTCCAGGGCGTCGGCGGCGCGATGGCCTCGGCCGTGATCCTCGGGATGATCGTGACGATGTTCCCGGAGCCGCGCGACCAGGCGAAGGCGATCGGCATCTACGGCTTCGTGGCCTCTGCGGGCGCCTCGGTCGGCCTGCTCGCCGGCGGCGTGCTGACCCAGCTCATCAACTGGCACTGGATCTTCTTCGTCAACATCCCGATCGGGATCGTCACCGCCGTGCTCGCCATGCGACTGCTCGCCGCCGACCGCGGGATCGGCATCGGCAGGGGCGCCGACGTCCTCGGCGCGCTGCTGGTCACCGGCTCGCTGATGCTGCTCGTCTACACGATCGTCGAGCCGGCCGCGGTCGACGGCTGGGGCGCGACCAGCACGCTCGGCTTCGGCGCCGCCGCGATCGCGCTGCTGGTCGCGTTCGTCGTGCGCGAGGCGACCGCGAGCAACCCGCTCGTGCCCCTGCGGATCTTCCGCTCACGCAACGTGTCGGGCGCCAATGCGATCCAGGCGCTGTTCGTGGCCGGGATGTTCGGGATGTTCTTCATGGGCGCCCTCTACCTGCAGAAGGTGCTCGGCTACGACGCGCTCGAGACCGGCCTCGCGTTCCTGCCGTCGACGATCGTGATGGGCACGCTCTCGATCCGCTACTCGCAGCCGCTGGTGATGCGGTTCGGCGCCCGCGCGACGCTGCTGCCGGGCCTGGCGCTCGGCGTCGCAGGCCTCGCGCTGTTCACGCTGGCGCCGGTGCACGGGACCTACGTCACGCACGTGCTGCCGGTGATGCTGCTGCTCGGCGCCGGCGCGGGCCTCGCGTTCCCGGCGCTGATGACGCTGTCGATGTCGGGCGCCTCGCCGTCCGATGCGGGGCTCGCCTCCGGCCTGGTCAACACGACGCTCCAGGTCGGCGGCGCGCTCGGGCTCGCCGTGCTGGCGACGCTCTCCACTGCGGAGACGGCGCGCCTGCGCGAGAGCGGCGAGTCCGCGCTGTCCGCGCTCAACGGCGGCTACCACCTGGCGTACCTGATCGGCGCCGGGCTGATCCTCGCGGCGATCGCCGTCGCCGTCTCCGTGCTCCAGGGCGAGCGCAGGGCCTCGGCGACCGCCGCGAAGTCTCCCCGGCGCGAACCCGCCTACTCGGAAGGGATCTAGACATGTTCGACAACACCAAGGCGTTCAGCGGCTTCGCCGCCCCCGACATCGAGGCCCTCGAGGCGTTCTACCGCGAGAAGCTGGGCATCAGGACGTCGGTCGAGAACGAGCTCCTGACGCTCCACCTCGCCGGCGGCGACCGCCCGACGCTCGTCTATCCGAAGCCCGACTTCGTCCCGGCGACGTACACGATCCTCAACTTCCCCGTCGAGGATGTCGGCGCCGCGGTCGACGAGCTGACGGCGCGCGGCGTGCAGTTCGAGCACTACGAGGGCTTCGACCAGGACGAGAAGGGCGTCGCGCGCGGGCAGGGCCCGGACATCGCCTGGTTCAAGGACCCGGCCGGCAACATCCTCGCCGTCCTCGGCGAAGGCCCGTCATAGCCACTCGGTGACGAACCTGGGGTTGACGTGGATCGCCACCATCCCCAGGGGCTCGTCGCCGGTGTTGAGGAACCCGTGCGGCGTATCGGGCGGGACGACGACGACGTCGCCCGCCCGCGCCACGCGCTCCTCGCCGCCGACCGCGAAGGTGACCTCGCCCTTCTGGACCGCGAACACCTCCTCGTAGCGGTGGCGGTGCAGCGAGGGGCCGCGGCCGGGCGGCGTGTCGACGAGGATGATCGACACGCCCGCCCCGAGCTGCTCGCCTGTGAACTCGGTGCTCACTCCTCGTAGACCATACGCGTCGAGCGTTCAGACGCTCGCGGCGCCGGCCGGCGCCCTTCAGCCGAGCCGGAGGGCGGGCACGAGCCGATCGCGCACGACCGCGAGCACGGCGTCGCGCCGGTAGGGGGCCATCTCCACGCGCGCACGCTCGGCGTACGTCTCGTCGCGGTCGGCGAGGCCGGCGCGGAGCGCACCGGCCAGAGCGGGCGCGGAGACGTCGGCGGTGACGAGGTGCGGGGCCAGCCGGCGCGCGATCGGCAGCGCCTCGTACGCGCCGGGCGACGGGACGGTGACCAGCGGCGTGCCCGCGGCGAGCGCCTCGAGCTGGGCAATGCCGTGATCCTCCCGGCGCGAGGCGTTGACGAACAGCCGCGCCCGCGCGACGCGTGCGCGCCACTCGTCGTGCGGGACCGCGCCGGCCCACTCGACCCCGGCCGGCTCCGGCACCCCGCAGCGTGCGAGCCAGGCCAGGCCGGCGGCGCGGTCGGCCCCGCCGATGACGAGTCGCGCATCCGCCGGCGCGGCCTCCGCCCAGGCGGCGCAGAGGATGTCGATCCCGCGCTTCCAGAGCCAGCCCGCGTACGCGAGGACCTCGACGGGCGGCTCGGCGGGCTTGCCACGCAACGGCAAGTCCTCGACGGGCGGCAGGGCGGGCTTGCCACGCAACGGCACGTCCTCGACGGGCGGCAGGGCGGGCTTGCCACGCAACGGCAAGTCCTCGACCGGCACCGGCAGCGGGATGATCCGGGAAGGCGCGCCCTCGACCAGCGGAGCGGCTGCGCGCGCCGCCGCCTCCCCCCAGGGCAGCAGCACGTCGGCCGCGCGGAACACTCGCCGCTCCCGCGCGCGCTGCCAGGCGCCGCTCCAGCCCTCGCGGTTGAGGACGGTCGGCGAGTCGAAGCGGACCGCCCACGGCACCCGCGGGCGCTCGAGCAGCAGCGCGGTGGTCGCCCCCGACACGATCACCGCGCGGGCGTCGCGCGTCGCGCGCGCCGCCCGCCGGGCAGCGACGCCCTCGACGAGGTCGATCGCCGTGATCTGGCGCCGCAGCCGGGCCGTCGCGCCGAACCGCACGCGCACGACCCTGCAGCTCATCCCGGCGTCGGCCAGGAGCCCCGCGAGCGCGTCGTCGGCGTGCCGCAGCCCGAGCGTGGTACCGAGCGAGAGGAGGGCGACGTCGACCACGCCCGGGCAGGCTAGCCTGGGCGCCCGTGCCGCTCCCGAAGGCCATCCGCCGGCTCACGCCCGACGCGATCCGGCACGACGTGCGGTTGCGCGCGCTGGGCGTCGGCTCGGGGCTGATCCCGCCACGCCTGATGCACACGCAGCCGGAGGCGGACCTGCTCGCCGAGCTGGCGTCAACCGCCCGCACTGCGGTCGAGATCGGCGTCTACGAGGGCTCCTCCGCGCTCGTCCTCGCTCGCAGCCTGCCGGTCGACGCGGTCCTGCACCTGATCGACCCGTTCGTCGACAGCCGCGGGCTCGCCGCAGGCTGGCGCGGGACCGCGTGGGCCACGCGCCGCGTCGTCGAGCGCGCGGTGCGCGAGCGCGGCGGGCCGACGCTGCGCTGGCACGTCGAGCGCAGCGAGCAGGCCGGCCGCCGCTGGGCGACGCCGGTCGACCTCGTGTTCGTCGACGGCGACCACTCGCTCGACACCTGCCGCCTCGACTGGGAGCTGTTCGGCCGCCACGTCACGCCGGGCGGCGTGGTCGTGTTCCACGACGCGCGACAGGGGAAGCCCGGCGGCGAAGGGCTGCCCGGCGACGGCGGCGTGCCGGGGCCGACCGCGACCGTCGACGAGCTGTTCCGCGGGCCGGGAGCGATCGACGGCTGGCGGATCCGTGCCGAGCTGCACACGATGGTGGCGGTCGAGCGCGTTCAGGGCACGAGCGAGCGGTAGACGTCCGCCACGCCGGCCGCGCACGCGTCCCAGTCGAACCGGCGGGCGAACGCGCGGGCGGCGGCAGCCATCTCCGCTCGGCGTCGGGCGACGTCCTGCACGGCCGCCGCGAACGCCTCCGCCGTCGGCGCGGCGAGCAGGCCCGAGCGGCCGTCGTCGAGCGCCTCGGCCGTCGCCGTCCCGGCCGCCGCCACGACCGGCACCCCGCGCGACTGCGCCTCGGCGACGACCAGCCCGAAGCCCTCCAGCGTCGAGCCGAACAGCAGCACGTCGGCGCTGTCGTAGAGCCGCCACTTGTCGGCCTCCGACACGCGCCCGACGAAGCGGACGGGCAGGCCGGACGCGAGCCCGGCCAGCTCGGCCTGCGGCCCCTCGCCGGCGATCACCAGCGACGCCGGGATCTCGCACCGGCGCAGCGCCTCGATCGCCAGGTCGGGCCGCTTGCGCGGCTCGAGCCGGCCGAGGTGGAGCAGCCGCAGCCCCGGCCCGGGCCAGGCGTCCGGCCAGCCGACGGTCGCCGGCGGCGTGGCGATCCCCTCGCGCACGACGTGGACGCGGTCCGCCGGCACGCCCGCGGCGACGAGCTCGCGCCGCGAGTGCTCGGACACCGTCACGACCGCGTCCGCCCGGCGCGCGATCGCCGCCTCCAGCCGCGCCCAGCGCGGGTAGAGGTGGTGGTGGTGCAGGACGACCGGCACGCGCGAGCGCGCCAGCGCGCGGACGAGCAGCAGGGCCGGGCCGGTGTGGCGCACCGAGTGCCCGCGCAGCAGGTCGACGCGGCCCGCGCGCAGCAGCCGCAGCACGTAGGGGCAGAACACCAGCGGCGCCCGGACCCAGTGGAGGCCGAGGCGGTGCCGGAGCACCGTGATCCGCCAGCCGGGCGGCGGCTCGTCCACCGCGTGGTCGCGCGGCAGGCCGAGCTCGAGATCGATCCCGTGGCCCGGCAACCGCTCCAGCAGCATCCGCTCGTAGACCTCGCCGCCGACCGTCGAGTCTGGCCGCAGCGTGTAGTAGTGCGGGCCGCCCGCGGTCAGCCGTGGCACGGGCGGGAGTCTAGGAGCCGGCGTGGCCGATCGTACGGTGGACCGCACCACCGGACGGGTGGTATCCATGCTGAAGATCCGGCTCCGCCGGGCGAATACTTCGCACACGATGTTCGGGCGCACGCGCAACCGGCTCCGCAGGAGCGACCTGCCGGACCTCGAGGTCCACCTCGAGACGTGCGGGATGTGCGGCGCGGACTTCGTCAACCCGGTCGACTGGGAGCCCGTCGGCGAGACGCACTGGTGGATGCTGCTCCGCTGCGGCGCCTGCGACACCTGGCGCGAGGCGACGGTGACCAACGAGATCGCGTCCCGCTACGACCTCGAGCTCGACCGCCGCATGGAGATCCTGGTCGTCGCCCTCGAGCGGATCGACTCCCGCCGCATGGCGGCCGACGTCGAGACGATGATCCAGGCCCTGCGCCGGGGCCTCGTCGACGCCGCCGACTTCACGCGCTAGCGCTATCACTGAGCGGCGATGCTGCCCGTCGCCCTGACCGCCGCGACGCTCGCCGGCTGCCCGCTGTTCCCGGCGGACTTCACGACCAACCAGCGGGTCGACCGCCTGCCGGTGGCCGCGAGCTCGGACGCGATCGTCCGCTCGATCGGGCTCGGCGACCACGTGCACGCCGACTTCGGGTCCGGCCGCTGGGAGGGCCGGCCGATCGGCATCCCGTACACGATCGTCACGCGCCGGACGAAGCGCTCGCGGGTCGCGTTCGACTACGCCCACGAGAGCGATCGGGTGCGGTACCCGATCCCGCGCGACGTGAGGATCGAGGGCGGGAGCGACCGCCACGCCCTGCTTGTCGACCGGAGCCGCTGCCGCCTCTACGAGCTGTTCGCGCTCCGCCGCGAGAACGGCCGCTGGCACGCCGGCTCCGGGGCGACCTGGAACCTGCGCAAGCCGAAGCTGCGCCCGCGCGGCTGGACGTCGGCCGACGCCGCCGGCCTGCCGATCCTGCCGCTACTCGCGCGGCCGGGGAAGATCGACCACGCGCTGCGCGTGACGGTCTCGCGCTCCCGCCGCGCCTTCGTGTGGCCGGCGCGCCACTTCGCGTCCGACGACGAGGACCCGTCGCTGCCGCGGATGGGCGAGCGGCTGCGCCTGAAGGCGAGCGTGGACATCTCCGGCCTGCCGCCGCAGGCCCGCCGCGTCGCGCGCGCGATGAAGACGTACGGGCTGATCGTCGCCGACAACGGATCCGACTGGTACGTCTCGGGCGCCCCCAGCCGCCGCTGGGACAACGACCAGCTGCACGAGCTGCACGGGCTCGGCGGGCGCGACTTCGAGGTCGTCGACACCGGCCGCTAGTCGCCCGCACCGGGGCGCATTTCGTTCCCCGGTCCCCGATCCTCAAGGCAGGGGGTACGTTTCGCACCTCTACGGTGCGTTTCGTTCCCCGCGACCCGAGATCGGTCGCGCGGGCAACGAAATGCACCCCCCGCTACTCGGGCTCGTCGGCCGGGCGCCACCCCGGGCCGCGCAGCGCGATCTCGAGCCGCGTCCGCCAGCCGCGCGCGGCGCGCAGGTCGCGCGCCAGCGCGCCGTACTCGCCGAACGCCACCTTGACCGGGTTGAACGTGTCGATGTCCTTGGTCAGCCCGTAGCGGACGCGCTCGGACTCGGGGACGAACGACCCGAACAGCTTGTCCCAGACGATCAGGATGCCGCCGTAGTTGCGGTCGAGGTACTGCTCGTTGGCGCCGTGGTGGACGCGGTGGTGCGACGGCGTGTTGAGCACGGCCTCGAGCGGCCGCGGCAGGCGCCCGATCCGCTCCGTGTGCAGGCCGAACTGGTAGATCAGGCTCCACGACTGGGCGAGCAGCACCATCCACGGCGGGAAGCCGAGCAGCAGCAGCGGCAGCCAGAACGGCAGGTACGTCATCGGCACCCAGGTCTGGCGGACGGCGGTCGACAGGTTGAAGTGCCGGCTCGAGTGGTGGACCACGTGACTGGCCCAGAAGACCCGGCTCACGTGCGAGACGCGGTGGAACCAGTAGTACGCGAGGTCGTCGAGGAGGAAGAGCAAAATCCACGCCCACCACGCGTCCTCGGGCATTCGCAGCGGCGTCAGCTCGTAGAGCGCGGCGTAGACGACCACCACGGCGAGCTTCCAGACGGCGTTGACGCCGACGTTCCCCAGCCCCATGGTGATG
>Ga0214469_1000796_pt1 | contig 11391 bp, 7 predicted proteins | sample RVTome_10_FD_187340 | JGI IMG/M metagenome (GOLD analysis project Ga0214469, IMG submission 187340) | Soil microbial communities from uranium-contaminated site in the Upper Colorado River Basin, Wyoming, United States - RVT153D57 HiSeq ... | reverse complement strand
CCGCGCCCGGCGATCGTCTGCGCCACCTCGTTCTCGTGGTGGGGGAACACGAGGTCGATCCCACCGCCGTGGATGTCGAACTCGAGGCCGAGCAGCGCCTCGGCCATCGCCGAGCACTCGATGTGCCAGCCCGGCCTGCCCCGGCCCCACGGCGAGTCCCATGCGGTGTCCTCGCCCTCCTTGTGCGCCTTCCAGAGCGCGAAGTCGAGCGGGTCCTCCTTCAGGTCCGCGCCTTCGACGCCCTCCCCCTGGTCCATCTGCTCGACGTCGCGCCGCGACAGCGACCCGTACTCCGGGAGCGTGCGCACGCGGAAGTAGACGTCCCCGCCGGCGGCGTAGGCATGGCCGCGCTCGATCAGCGCCCCGATCAGGTCCAGGATCTGCTCGACGTACTCGGAGGCCAGCGGCTCGTGGTCGGGGCGGCCGAGGCCGAGCCGCCCGGTGTCCTGCAGGTAATGGGCGGTCATCTCGCGCGCCAGCTCGGCCGACTCGCGCCCCGCCGCCAGCGCGGCGTCGTAGATCTTGTCGTTGATGTCGGTGATGTTGGCCACGAACGTCACGCCGTAGCCCTCGTGCTCGAGGAACCGCTTCAGCTGCGAGAAGACGACGAACGGCCGCGCGTTGCCGACGTGCACACGCGAGTACACGGTCGGGCCGCATGCGTAGATGCCGACGGCGTCCGGGTCGCGCGGCTCGAACCGCCGCAGCTCCCGCGTGCCCGTGTCATAGAGCCTGATCGTCCGCACCGACGGCGGACCTTACCGGCCGCGGCGCGGAGCGCTCCTCGGCGAGCCGCGTCAGCTCCGCGGCGGGCGCTGCTGACTGCGCCGCGGGTGGGCACGCTCGCCCCGGACCCGGTCGTGGCGGCCCGCCACGCCGCGGGTGGGCACGCTCGCCCCGGACCCGGTCGTGGCGGCCCGCCACGCGGGCTGAGCGCGCGGCCCGACCGTCACCGCAGGGTCGCCACGGCCAGCGCGGCGGCGCCCTCGCCGCGACCGACGAATCCCATCCCCTCGCCGGTCGTCGCCTTCACGTTGACCGAGCCGATCACTGCCGCCAGCGAGGCATGGATCGCCTCGCGGTGGGGCGCGAGCCTCGGCCGCTCGAGCATGACCGTGGCGTCGACGTGGACGAGCTCGAAGCCGGCTCCCCGCACGCGGCCGACGACATCGCGCAGCAGCTCCATCGAGTCGGCGTCCTTCCACGCCGCCTCCGTGTCCGGGAAGTGCTGGCCGATGTCGCCGAGCCCGGCGGCGCCGAGCAGCGCGTCGGCGATCGCGTGCGCAAGCACGTCGGCGTCGGAGTGGCCGGCCAGGCCCTGCTCGTAGGGGATCTCGACGCCGCCGAGCACGAGCCGGCGGCCCGCCTCGAAGCGATGCGAGTCGATCCCGATGCCGCTCCTCACCCGACCGGCTCCAGCCGCCGCTGCCGCCGCTCGAAGACGGCGATCTCGCGGACGCCCACGCGCTCCAGCAGCGCCACCGCCCGCTCGTACTCGAAGCCGAGCTGCTCCGCGACGTGCGCGTCGCTCGAGAGCGCGATCGGGCAGCCGGCGTCGACCAGCATCTCGAGGTAGGGGACGGACGGGTACTGCTCGCCGACCGGCTTGCGCCAGCCCGCGGTCGACAGCTCGACGGCGACCCCGGTGTCCGCGAACGCCTCCACCGCGGGCTCGTAGTAGCGGCGCAGGTCGCCGTCGGGGGTCGGCGCCGCACGGCCCCAGACCTTCACGAGGTCGGGGTGGGAGATGATGTCGTAGAGACCGGAGCGCGCCGACTCGGCGAGCGTCTCGAAGTAGCGCCGCCAGACCTTCTCGGCCGACTCGCCGGTCCCCCAGACGGAGTAGTCCTCGGTGTCGAGCGAGCGGTCGCGCAGGAAGTGGACGGAGCCGACGACGTAGTCCCAGTCGCGGCCGTCGAGCTGGGTGGCGATCCGGTCCTCGCGACCGGCGACGAAGTCCATCTCGATCCCGAGCCGCAGGTCGGTCTCCTCGCGGACGAACGCGCAATAGGCGTCGAGGTCGTCGTGCGCGTAGCGGCGCCAGAACGGGTGGTCCCAGATATCGAGCGCGGCGCTGAAGCGGTAGATGTGCTCCGCCACGCCGAGCTCGGCGATCCCGCGCTCGACCGCCGTCTCGCGGTAGCGCTCGGCGTTGGCCGCCGTGAAGAAGCGCTCGGCGGTGTTCTCGCGCTCGTCAGGGCGCAGATGGACGTGGTAGTCGGTCAGCAAGCAGGTACTCGGCGATCCGGAGGTCGTGCGGCGTCGTGACCTTCAGGTTGGCGGGCGTGGACTCTACGACCCGCACGGTGCCGCCGGCGCGCTCGACGAGCCACGCGTCGTCGGTCGCTCGGGCGAGCAGCTCGTCGCCGACGTCGAGCGCCCGCTCGAGCGCCGCGCGCCGGAACGCCTGCGGGGTCTGGATCGCCCACAGGCGCGAGCGGTCGAGCGTGGCGGTGACGAGCCGGTCCTCCCCGGTCTCCTTGACGGTGTCGGTGACCGGTGCCGCCGCGATCGCGCAGTCGGCGCCGGCCAGGGCCGCGAGGGTGGCGCTGAAGTGCTCGGGCGTGACCAGCGGGCGTGCGGCGTCGTGGACGACGACGTCGCCGGGCGGGGCGGCGGCGAGCGCGGCGCGGACCGACTCGGACCGCGTGGCGCCGCCCGCGACGCCCGCGCAGCCCGGCGGCGCCTGCTCGCCGGGCGGCAGGGCGACGACGACGTCCTCGACGCCGGCGCTCCGCAGCGCGTCCAGCGACCACTCGATCATCGGGCGCCCGCTCAGGACGACGAACGCCTTGGGCCGTCCGGCGCCAAGGCGTTCACCGCTTCCGGCGGCCACGAGGAGCGCGACCGCCATCGTCCGAGTCGCGGCCCGCCTAGGAGGCGGCCGCCAGCTTCGTGTCCGAGCGCTGGAGCAGGTCGTCGAGGTAGGCCTCGGCCTCGTCCTCGCTCTTCTCCAGGGCGTACATCATCTCGGAGGCCAGGATCTTCTTGGCCCGCGTATACATCTGCTTCTCGCCGGTCGACAGGCCCTTGTCCTGCTCCCGCACGGCGAGGTTGCGGACCACCTCGGCGAGCTCGTAGATGTCGCCCGTCTTGATCTTGTCCCGGTTGTGCTTGAAGCGCCGGTTCCAGTTCTTGGGCATCTCCGACACGTCGTCGGACAGCACGGAGAGCACCTTCTTGACGGTGTCCTCGTCGATGACCCGCCGAAGACCGGCCTTGCCCGCGTTCTCGCACGGGACCATCACGGTCATGTCGTTGTGAAGGATCTTGATCGTGAGGTACTGGCGCACCTCGCCGAGGATCTCCTTCGCCTCCTTCTTGATGACCTGCCCGGCCCCGTGATGGGGATAGACGACGTTGTCACCGATGCTGAAGTCGATGCATTCCGCCTCGCGGGTGATGTCCAGGTCCTCGATCTGCTCGGTCGCTGTCTCGGTGGGGATGGTGTCCTCCTTCATCAGGGTGCGTCCGGCTGCCGGAACACCGTGCGATTCATGTCTGCAGGTAGCGGTCCACGAGGTTGATCTCCTGCAAGCGGCGAAGGCCCTCGCGGATGTCCTTCGCCCTGATCTCGCCGACGCCGTCGACCGACTCCAGCTCGGGGTCGGTCGCGGCCAGGATCTCGTCCAGCCCGCGGAACTCGCGGACGATGTTCTGCACCACCAGCTTCGGGAGCCGGGGGATGCGGCCGAGGATGCGGTAGCCGCGCGGCGAGACGGGATAGTCGAGCGTGTTGACCTTGCGGTCGTAGCCGAGCAGCTCCGCCAGCCGCCCGAAGTCGAGAAGGTCCTGGTGGGCGAGCCGCGCGATGCCGTCGAGCGCGATGGCGAACGCGTCGTCGCGGGGCTCGGCCAGGTAGTCGTGCAGCAGCGCCGCCTTGTCGCCGGCCACACCGACCATCGTTTCCTCGAGCTGCATCTCGATCAGCCGGCCCTCGGAGCCCAGCTCGACGATGTAGCGCTCGATCTCCACCGCCATCCGGGTCACCAGCTCAGCGCGCTGGAGCACCGTCAGGACGTCGTGAAGCGTGACCCCGCCCTCGAACTCGAGTGCCGTCAGGCGGGTGGAGACCTGGTCGAGGCGCGAGCGGTACTTGTCCAGCGTCGCGAGCGCCTGGTTGGCCTTGGCCAGAACCGCGGGGATCTCCTCCAGGATGTACTTGGCGCCGTCGACGTACAGCGAGACGACGTCGCGCCGCTGGGAGACGGCGATGACCAGCGCGTCGGTCTGCTTGGACACGCGCTCGGCCGTGCGGTGGCGGGTGCCGGTCTCCGAGCTCAGGATCGTCGGGTCCGGCATCAGCTGGACGTTGCACCAGGCGATCTTGGTCGCGCTGCCGTTGAGCGCGATCGCACCGTCCATCTTCGCGAGCTGGTACATCATCGCCGGCGAGTAGTCGATGTCGAGCTTGATCCCGCCGGAGAACAGGAAGGCGAGCTCGTCCGGGTCGCCGATGACGATCAGGCCGCCGGTGCGCGCATGGACGATGTTGTCGATCCCCTCCCGCACGGCGGTCCCGGGCGCGACCATCTCCAGCGCCTTGACCAACCGGGGTTCCTGCCGCGCTTCGAGCTCAGCGAGCTCCTCCCCAGATCGCGGCGTCATCACCACTGCATTCTAGCAGTTGGGTTAACGGAGTATAAACCGCTCCGCAGAGCCAACTGGATCGGTTAAGAACAGAGCGGCGATCGATCCCGGCGGCCGGCTGAGGGTCTCCTAAGCGGCGCGGGCGCGCGGCTCGGCCGGCAGCACGGCGCGCAGCGCGGCCCGCAACGTGGGGACCTCGGCGGCGGCGCTCTCCGGCGGGCCGATGACCGGGCGCAGGCCGAACTTCGCCGCCTCGGCCAGCCGGCGGTCCGGGTGCCCGACGGACCGCAGCTCACCCGTCAGCCCGACCTCGCCGAAGCACGCGACGGGCCGCTCGCCATCGCCGAGCGCGATCCCCTTCGCCGCGCTCGCCACCGCCAGCGCGACCGCGAGGTCGGCGCCCGGCTCGTCGACCCGGACGCCGCCGGCCACGTTGACGAACACGTCCGCGGAGCCGACGCCGACGCCGCCGTGACGGCCGAGCACCGCGAGCACGAGCGCGAGCCGGTTGCGGTCGATCCCGTTCGCCACCCGGCGGGGCGGCACCAGTTCCGAGGGCGAGACCAGCGCCTGGACCTCGACGAGCAGCGGCCGCGAGCCCTCCATCGCCGCCAGCACGGCGCTCCCCGGCGCCTTCGTCGCCTCGCCGACGAAGCGCGCCGACGCGTCGGCCACCTCGACTAGCCCGCCCTGGCGCATCTCGAACACGCCGACGTCGTTGGTCGAGCCGAAGCGGTTCTTGAGCGCCCGCAGCGTCCGGTACGTGCGCTCGCGCTCGCCCTCGAACTGCAGCACGCAGTCGACGAGGTGCTCGAGCACGCGCGGTCCGGCCAGCGCGCCCTCCTTGGTCACGTGGCCGACGAGCAGCACGGCGATCGCACGGGCCTTCGCCAGCCGCGTGATCCGGTCGGCCACCTCGCGAACCTGGCCGACCGAGCCCGAGGCGCCAGTCAGGTCGGCCGCGTGCAGGGTCTGGACCGAGTCGATCACGCAGACCTCCGGCCGCTCGGCGTCGAGCGTCGCGAGCACCGTGTCGAGGTCAGTCTCCGCCAGCACCGGCACGTCGAGCGCCGCCCCGGCCAGCCGCTCGGCGCGCAGCCGGATCTGCGCGGCCGACTCCTCGCCGGACACGTACAGCGTCCGCCGGCCGGCCCCCTGCAGGTTGCCGAGCGCCATCGAGGTCAGCGTCGACTTGCCGATCCCCGGCGAGCCGCCGATGAGCACGAGCGAGCCCGGGACGAGGCCGCCGCCGAGGATCCGGTCGAGCTCGCCGATCCCGGTGTGGAGCCTCGCGTGCCGCGGCGCCTGCACCTCGGCCAGCCGGACCGGCTTGACCGCCCGGCCGCCCGGTCGAGCGCCCTTCGCCGGGCCCTTGGATTCCTCGGCCAGCGTGTTCCAGGCGCCGCAGCCCGGGCACTGGCCGTGCCACTTGGCCGACTCGGTGCCGCAGGCCGAGCAGATGAAGACGGAGGTCGGGCGAGCCATGGGTCTGTGGACAGTAGGCGCGCGGGCGGACGATCTCGCCCCCGGGGACGAACTTCGGCTGGTAGGGAGGCGGGGGATCGGCCGCCCGCCCTGCCGAGTGACGACTTTGTCGAGCTGAGGCCGACAAACTCAGCACTCGGCACGCGCGTAAGGACGCCCGGCTCCCTTACCTAGCCGCAGTTGACGGTCTGGCCGCGACGAATCGCCGGTCGTGGGCGCCACAGAGGGTCGTCAGCGCCGCGCGGCGACGGCGCCGCCCGGCCCCGCCGGCACCAGGTCGCGCGCCCGCTGCGCCACGACCGGCATCCCCAGCGCGTCCGCGGTCAGCACCGCGTCGGACAGCAGGTCGCGCGCCCGCGCACGATCGCCCCGCCGGCGGCGCGCGAGCAGCATCTCGGCGTAGGCGAGCTGGGTGCGCGCCACCCACGGCCGCGCCCCCATCCGCTCATGCATGGCGAGCGCGCTGATGAAGTGGCCCTCGGCCAGCTCCCACGCGCGCATCGCGCCCGCGAGGATGCCGAGCAGCCGCGAGGCGGCGCCGTTGCACGTCGCCGCGCGGCCGACGACCACGTTGCGGCCCGCGTACGGCTCCAGCAGCGCGTACAGCGGCTCCGCGCGCGCGCCGTCCCCCAGCGCGCCGCAGACCTCGGCCAGCAGCGTGACGCCGATCAGCCAGTTCGCGTCGCGCGGCAGGTCGTCGAGCCCGGCCAGCGCCTCGAACTCGGCCCGCGCCTCGTCCTCGCGGCCGAGCTCCACGAGCAGCAGCGCGAGCCCGGCCCGCCAGGCCACCAGCCGCGGGTAGAGCTCGATGAACCGCCGCACCGACGGCTCGACCTCCGCCAGGCGGCCCTGCTCGCGACGGATGTTGAACATCGCCTGCCAGTAGGCGTTGACGGCGTTCTCGGCCTGGCCGTGACGGCCGATCTCGAGCGTCTCGTCGGCCAGCCGCTCGGCCTCGGCGAAGTGGCCCGCGAGCTGCGCACGCGTGCAGCGCAGCAGCGAGGTCCACCAGAGCCAGATCGGCCGCTGGAGCGCCTCTGCGAGCTTCGACGCGGCGGCGATCTGGATGTCGGCGCCCTGCACGTCGCCGAGCTCGAGCAGGTCGACCACGGTCCAGCCGGCGCCCTCGAGCTCGAGCTCCGGGTCGCCGGTCTGCTCGGCGACGCGGCGGAGCTCGGCCGCCACCTCGAGCCGCTCGTCGACCGTCTCCGGGCGCCATAGCGCGTAGTGGCGGGCGTCCAGGCACGTCGCCAGCGTGCGCGGATCGTCGAGCCGGCGCGCCAGGTCGACCGCCTGCTCGGACAGCGCCAGCCGGCGGTCCGGCTGATCCGAGTAGTACAGCTCGAGCGCCAGGCGCGCGAGCAGCCGCGCGCGCAGCGGGCTGTCCTCGTCGCCGAGCGCGCCCAGCGCCTCCTCGAGCAGCGCGAGCCGGCCCTCGTCGACGCGCCCGAGCACCGACCACTGCCCGGCGTAGCCGAGCGCCGCGCGGCCCAGCAGCGACGCGTCGCCGAGCACGCGGGCCGTCGCCACGGCCTCCTCGAACGTCCGGCACGCCTCCTGCTCCATGCCGGCGCGGTCCTGGGACGCGCCCTGGGCCAGCAGCAGCTCGGCCCGCACGGGGTCGTCGTGCGCGCCGGCCAGCTCGCGCGCACGCAGCGCGGCACGGTAGTGCTGCGCCGCCTCCTCCCAGGCGAGCAGCCGGTCGGCGCGGCGGGCGGCGGCGAGCGCGAAGTCGATCGCGCGCTGGGGCTGCTCGACCGGCGCCGCCTGCGCGAAGTGGTACGCGAGCTGTGGCAGGTGGGGATCGAGGTCCGTGCCGCGCAGCCGCGTGATCGCCTCGCCGACGCGGCCGTGCAGGCGGGCGCGCCGCAGCTGCGAGAGCCCGTCGTAGAGCGTCGCCCGCACGAGCGCGTGCGTGAACGCGTAGCGCCCGACCCGCCCCGCCTCGCGCAGCACGCGCGCCTCGACGCCCTCCTCGAGCGCGCCGATCAGCGCGTCGTCCTCGAGTGGCGCGACCGCCTCCAGCACGTCGTAGTCGAACTCGCGCCCGATCACCGCGGCGACGGAGAGCGCCTGGCGCGACTCGGCGTCGAGCCGCCGCAGGCGCCGGGCAGTGACCTCGCGCACGCCCTCGGGCACGCCGGCTTCGGTCAGCGAGACGTCCGCACTCAGTTCGTGCTCGCTGTCGCGCAGGTGGCGCACGACCTCCTCGATGAAGAACGGGTTGCCCTCGGTCTCGCCGGTCAGCGCATGGACGAACGCGGGGGCCGCGCCCGGCACCCCGAGCTCGGCCACGAGCTCGGCGACCTCGGGCTCCGCGAGGCCTGCGAGCTCGAGCCGCTTGAGCATGCCCTCGCGGCGGATGTCGGCGATCAGCTCGAGCAGCGGATGGCCCGGCTCCAGCTCGGCGTCTCGGTACGTGCCGAGCAAGAGCGCGCGGCGCGGCTGCGGCGAGCGCACGAGGTGGCGCAGGAGCTGGAGCGTCGGCCGGTCGGCCCAGTGGAGGTCGTCGAACACGAGCACGAGCGGCGCCTGCGCGCCCGCCTCGCCCAGCAGCGCTGCGACGGCATCGAAGAAGCGCGGGCGGCGGGCGTCGGGGTCGCCGTTGTCGTCGGCCGGCGGCGGGCCCAGCTCCCCGAACAGGATCCCCAACTCGACGGCGCGCACGCCGAGCCGCTCGCGCAGCGGCTCGAGCGAGGCGCCCGAGGACCAACCGCGCACCATCTCCACGACCGGCTGGTAGGGCGCCAGCGCCTCCTCGTCGAAGCGCCCGTACAGCACGAGCGCGCCGTCCTCCACCGCGCGACGGCCGAGCTCGGCGGCGAGACGCGTCTTGCCGATCCCGGCGTCGCCGGCCAACAGCACGAGCGCCCGCGCGCCGGCGACAGCGTCGCCCCAGTGCTCCTCGAGGACGTCGAGCTCGTGCGTGCGCCCGACCAGCGCGTGGCGGCCGAGCACGGCGGCCAGCGGGGCCGGCCAGGGCACGACGGGGATCGGCTCCGGGCCGACGGGCGGCCGCTCGGCCGGACCCTCCCCGCGCAGCAGCCGTTCGTGGACGGCCATGGCGGCGGCGCCCGGCGTGGTGCCGAGCTCGTCCCGCAGGAGCACGCGCAGCTCCTCGAAGGCGCGCAGCGCCTCGGCGGGATTGCCGGCCGCCTCGTGGACCTCCATCAGGAGGCGGTGCGACGACTCGCGGAACGGCATGGCGGCGATCGCGGCCCGGGCCGCCTGCGCGGCGGCGCCCAGCTCGCGCCCGCCCTGTCGCAGGCCGGCGTCCGCCAGGACCTCGAGCGCGCGCACGCGGACCGTCTCCAGCTCGCGCCGCGCCTCGGCCACCCAGGGGCCGTCGCAGTCGGGCAGGAAGGTCTGCAGGTCGACCGTCAGGACCGCACGCGCCGCCGCGGCGGCCGCGGGCCAGTCGTGGGCGTCGATCGCGGCCTCGGCCTCGGCGGCCCCGGCCGCCGCCGTCTCGACGTCGACCTCGATCGGTCCCGGTGGGACGAGCCGCAGCTCGGACCGCCCGGCGAGCGCGCCGTCGCCGAGCGCGCGACGCAGCTTGGAGAGCAGCGCGGAGAGGGCCGTGTCGGCGGCCGCAGGCGGCCGCTCGGGCCACAGCAGGTCGATCAGCTCGCCGCGTCCGCAGTCGCGATCACGGTTCAGGACGAGGTAGGCGAAGAGGAGCCGGCCCTGCCTCCCTGGCAACGCCGCGGCCCGGGAATAGCCGTCCAGGTCCACCCCCATCGGCCCACACAGCCGTATCGTCCACCCCATCTGCTGACCCACGCGGCGTTCACGCTAGCGCGCCGCCAAGGTTTCTCCAAGGTTTCGCCAACGGCCTTCGCGCATGATCGATGTCGCGGCGACGGGAAGCACTCCGCCGCCGCGGACTGCGACATGGACGTTGCGCACATACAGCGGGACAACTGTCCCGCATCCCCCTCCGAAGGGATCGCCTGACCCCCGATCCCCGGCTTGGCGCCGCCCCACCCTCACCCCTCGGGCGGCGCTGCGAGGCGGACGCCGTCTGACCCGCGGCCTACCGCCGACCCAACGCGTGAAGGGCCCGCCTCCGGGCGGGCCCTTCATCGTGTTGGGGGTCCGAGCGCCTGCAGGACGTCCGCGACCAGGTCGTCGGTGTCCTCGCAGCCCGCGGAGAAGCGGATGAAGCCCTCCGGGACGTCGTCGGTGCCCCAGCGCGCGCGCCGCTCGGCGGTCGAGTGGACGCCGCCGAAGCTGGTCGCCTCGCTGACGAGCCTGCACGCGTCGAGGAACGCCTGCGCGGCCTCCGCGGTGGGAAGGGCGAGCGACAGCACCGGCCCGACGCCGGGCCAGCGCACGTGGCTCACGTCACCGCGCCGCCCGAGCGCCTCGGCCAGCGCCCGCGCGTTGGCCTGCGCCCGCTCGAGCCGCAGCCCCAGCGTCGCCAGCGAGCGGTGCGCGAGCCACGCCTCCAGCGGGCCGAGGATGCTGCCGGTGCGGATCCGCCAGTCGACGAGCTCCTCCAAGAGCGCGTCGTCGCGCACGCTCACCGCGCCGAGCAGGACGTCCGAGTGCCCGGTCAGCGCCTTGGTGCCGGAGGTCATCGCGAAGTCGGCGCCGTGGTCGAGCGGACGCAGACCCAACGGCGTCGCGACCGTGTTGTCGACCGCCACCAGGGCGCCCGCCACGTGCGCGGCGGCCACGACGGCGTCGAGGTCGCAGACGTCCAGCCTCGGGTTCGAGGGCGTTTCGACCCAGACCAGCCGCGCGCCCTCCGCGGCGGCGACGATCGCCTCGGTGTCGGTCCGGACGAGCCGCACCTCGACGCCCCTGGGCGCGAGGTCGAGCTCGGCGATCTTGCGCACGCCCGGGTAGCCGTCGCCGCACGCCACGAACACGTCGCCCGGCAGCAGCCGCGGCAGCACCACGGCGCTCACCGCGGCCATGCCGGAGGCGAAGACGACCGTTCGGCCGCCGTCGAGCTCGCCGATCGCGCGCTCGAGGTGCGTCCACGTCGGGTTGGCGTCGCGGCCGTAGCCGTAGGGTGTGCTGTGGGCGTCGCCGCGCAGGTGGAATGGGGCGGCGAGGACGGGGCCTGGGAGGAGCGGCTCGCCCTGGGCCGCGGGCGGGAGGCCGGCGTGCACGGAGCGCGTGCTCGGGCCGAGGCGGGGAGCATCGTCGGTCATCTGCTCGAAAGTAACCTCCCGGGCGATGCGACGCCTCGCGGCAGCCCTCCTGCTCGCCGTCCTGGCCTCGCCGGCGGGAGCGTCGGCCGAGCGCTGGCGGCCTGATGTGGCCGGAGCCGCCGCGTGGGCGGCCCAGCGCCAGGGCACGGTG